>ENA-UOJP01000331-UOJP01000331.1-human-gut-metagenome-genome-assembly--contig:-C102-NODE-331-length-98776-cov-15.969237_pt1 | contig 98776 bp, 72 predicted proteins | sample MGYA00242353_ERZ723900 | MGnify/ENA metagenome assembly ERZ723900 | reverse complement strand
GCTGGCATCAGAATAATGGTATGACTTATCTTTATGATGCAGATAATCAGTATACGGAGAATTATTGGAATACAGTAAATCCGTTAAGGTTGCCGGGAACAACGGTAGTTCCTGTAAATATTGGGACAGGGAAACCGGATGGCTCAGGTTTTGCGCAGGGCGGAGATTTCTGTTCTAAGGAGAGCTGGGTAGGAGGAACTTCCATAGGAAATTATGGCGTCAGCGGTATGTCATTTTCAGGAGAAACGCAGGGAATTGAAGGAGGCGCACCGGTTTCTTATGCGCCGGATTTAAAAGGCAAGAAGTCATGGTTTATGTTTGATGATGAAATTGTCTGCCTTGGAGCAGGAATTACAAATAAAAACATGGAACTTCCGGTGGAAACTACCATTGAGAATAAGAAGTTAAGAAAAGACGGAAGCAATCAGCTTCTTGTCAATGGAGAAAAAACAGAACTACCTGTGAAAGAAGCGAATGTAAAAGAGTTGGTTGAACGTACAGCAGACGTATCAGGCACAAGCTTTGAACAGGTAAATTGGGCACATTTAGAAGGCAATCAGTCTGTGGGAACAGGATATTATTTCCCTGAAGAAAATACAGAAATTCAGGTTCGCAGAGGTCAAACCACAGGCAGTTGGAAGGATGTAGGAACTTTTGAGGGGGAAAGCACAGAGAATTATCTGGAAATGTGGGTAGACCACGGACAGAACCCGGAAAACGCATCGTATAGTTATGTATTGCTTCCTGAAACAAGTGCAGAAGAAACAGAAAATTACGCCCAAGCGCCCAAGGTAACCATACTGGAAAACAGCAGTGAGGTTCAGGCAGTGCGCCATGAGACATTAAAAATCACAGGCATAAATTTCTGGCAAGAGCAGGGAGGAAGTATAGACGGAATAACAAGTGATAAGGCTGCGTCTGTTATGCTTCAGGAAACGGAGCAGGGAACAGTGAAAGTTTCTGTTTCCGACCCCACAATGAAAAATAAAGGAAATATTCAGCTTACACTTGAAGAAGAAATAGCAGACTGTGTTCAGTTGGATGAAAATGTTACTTGTGAAAAAACAGAAAACGGAGCAGTTTTGACTTTTGCTATGGCAGGAACAAACGGAGCAGCTTCCATGGCAGAGCTTCAGCTTGTGCCGCCTGTAACACCGCAGCCGGAAGAACCGGAGACACCTCAGAAGCCGGAAAATCCGGAAGAACCAAGTACACCGGAAATTCAGGAAATTGATATGCTGGTAAATAAAGAGCATGGTGTCAAATTAACAGGAGAAGGTCTGACATCAGATATGCAGTTATCTGTGGAGAAGCTGGATAAAAAACATGCAGATGTGAAGCTTATGGAAAAGGAAATTTCCAAGAAACAGCAGCTTGACAATCCTATTGAAATTCAGCTTTTAAAAGACGGAAAAGAAATTGCCCTTCCTCATAAGGCAGAGCTTCAGCTTCCTGTATCGGAAAAATATAACGGCAAAGAAGTTGTGGTACTTTCCTGTGACAATGAAAAAGTAAAAAAATTAAAAGGAAAGGTAAAAGACGGATTTGTATCCGTAGAAGTAGAGTCTTTAAACAGCTTTGGTACGATATTGGATAAGGCAGTTTCTTCCGGTGTGGATAAGGTTAAAACAGGAGATGAAACACCGCTTGTAATGCTGTCTGTGATGTTTGTAGTCGGAGGAACGCTGTTTGTTGTATTAAAAAGGAAGAAAAAGGCTTGATATTCTTTTTTGAATTGTGTACTATAAAGGAGTGTAAACTGCATATCCATGATGGTCGTTGGAGCTTGCTCCAAGGTTAAAAGGGAAATCGGTGCAAATCCGATACAGTCACCTCTACTGTAATGCTTTTCGGCTAAGTCAGAAAATCTGCCATCAGAGAAATAGATTTCCGGGTTGAGGGAGTTTTATTTGTGTAGAAAAAGATGTGCAGGATAAAATTTCATAGTGAAGATAGATAAGGTTTCTTTACCGGTGTGTAAAGAGACCTTTTTTGTTTCATAGGAAATTGCGTCCTATGAAACAAAAAATGCTCTGTAAGAAAAAATATGTAAAGGAGAAAGAAAATGAAAAAAAGAAGAAATGCAAACCGTGTTCTCAGTCTGCTTCTGGTAATGGCATTGCTTATTACCGGAATGCCTGTATCGGTACATGCCACAGGCGATATGGAGACTCCGGTTGTAGAAGCAGGAGAAATTTTAAGTGGAATGGGGCAGGAAGCTGAAATTTCTGAAACGGAAATTCCCACAGTTATTGAAGCAGGAACGACGTATACTCTGACAGAGGATATTGTATTTACAGAAGGACAGTGGTTCGAAAGTATTGCAGGAACTTTAGATGGAAACGGACACACCATTACTCTTGCAGATAAGCCATTGGCAAACGAGGTAACAGGGACTATTCAGAACCTTGGAGTAACCAGCGAAAATGTGATTGCAAGTGACAAGACTTTTGGAAGTATGGCAGTTACTTTAAGCGGAACTATTCAAAATTGTTATTCCACAGCGAAATTAAAATTAAGTGGATTAGATGATGCAGGCGGTCTTGTAGGAATATTTCAGTCAGGTGCAATTAAGAATTCTTACTTTGGAGGAAGTATTGAGGCCATGATGGCAGGCGGTCTTATTGGAATTCGCCAGACAGATGACAGTATTTTATCTAACAGTTATTATGCGAAGGATAAAATTCCGGGGGCTTACGGTCCTATATCTATGGGAAAATTTCCGGAAAATGCAAGTGATTGTGTAAAAACCTTAGAGGAATTAAAGGCTGGAGCAGCATTATTAAATAAGGATATTCCCGACACAGGATTTACATGGATTTCTCCGGCAGACGGCAGTAATAGCGGACTTCCTGTTTTGACACAGCAGGGAGAGATACCAAATCCGGAACAGCCGGATAAAACAGCGCTTCAAAATGCTGTAAATGAAGGTAAGAAGCTGGAGCAGGACAAATATACAGAAGAAAGCTGGAGAGGATTTGCAGAAGCATTAAATACAGCAGAGCAGATTTTAGAAAAAACGGATGTAAAACAGACAGAAATTGACGAGGCGTTAAAAGCTTTAAATCAGGCAAAAGAACAGTTGGAGAAGAAAAAGGTTACAGAACCGGTTGCACCTCCGACAGATGAAAGTCAGATTGTGCATATCAAAAACCAGTCTGATTTGGAAAAAATAGATACGGCACAGACAGGTACTTATTATGTACTGGACAATGATATTACGTTAGACGGAATGTATATGTCTTTCGTTGAATTTAACGGAATTCTGGATGGAAACGGACATACCATTACCCTTGATGATGCTACATGGCTGTTTCAGAATGTAGGAGAAGAAGGTGTTCTTCAGAATATTCATTTCACAGGAACTTTAGCTTCATGGGCAGAAAGCGGACCGGCAGGTTATGATTTAAAAGGTGCGATTATCAACTGCTATACGGATGTAAAGGGCGATGCTGCCTGTGGATTTGCAAAGAGACTTTCCGGCGGAAACCTGATTAACAGCTATTCTGTCAGCGAAGGAAAAAAAGGTACTTTATTTAAGGAATACAAAGCAGGAACACTGATAAATTCTTATTGGTGTGAAAGTATGAAAAATCCTGTGGATTTTTCCGCAGATGCGTTAGTGAATTCTTCTGCAAAAACAGAAGAAGATATGAAGACAAAAGAGTTTGTGCAGCTTCTAAACGACAATAAGGGCGAATTTGGCGTTACATGGGGACAGAGCAGCGCCGGATATCCGTATTTTGGAGAAAATCAGGAATACAATCCTGACAAACCAAATCTTCCGGATAATAAATATGAAGTAGAATTTACTTTTGCAGACGGTGTGAAAGAAACTATTGAAAATCAAACCTTATATGTATCACCGGATGAAGTAGGAGCTTTTAATTTAGCCGGAACGTTCCAATTAAAAGATGTACCGTCTACCAGTAAAATCTCTTGGAACATGACAGAAGTAAAGCCGGAAGGCTGTTTATTAATCGGAGCAGATGAAGGAGGTCTTCGTGTAGACGGAGAAGGTTCTGCTATTGTATCTGCCACAGAGATAAAAGAAGACTCCTCCACAGAAACGGTTGCTTGGATAAAAGTAATTGCCAAAGCGCAGGTGATGGAAGAAATCAAACTCTTTATTGACGGACAGGATGTGACCAACGGTAAAATCAAAGTGGCAGGCTCTGAATGGAAAAACATTCAGGTTCAGGTAAAATATCAGGGAAGCGAAGAATTTATTCCGGTACATAGTTCTCGTTTTACTTATGCGCCAAGTGATGAAAAGCTGATTTATAACTTGAATTCATCCAGCGAATTTAAGTTCAACAAACCGGGAACAGCGTCTATGACAGTGACCGCAAAGGCAAACCCTGAAATAAAAGCAGAGGTAGAAGCAACTTCTTCTTATGTACCTGTTGAAAGTGTGAAGCCGGCCATTTCGGGAGAAAAAGAAATTCATTCCAGAAATGCCAATGATCCTGACAATTATGCGTTTTTGCCGGATTACAGCGGTGTGATTGTATCACCGGAAAATGCCAGCTATGCAAGTAACTGGACAGTAACCAGCAGCAATCCGTCTGTTGCCGACTATGTAGACAGTATGGTGAAGGGATATGTGCCATATAAAGCGGGTACAGTCACTTATACGGCAAAAATCGAACAGACAAATCCTGAGACAAAGAAAACAAGCGTAGTAAGCGGAACTTCAGAGGTTACTTATAAGTATAAAAATCCGTTGACAAAGATAACGATAGATGAAAGCAACCTCCAGATGGAAAACTTCACAGAACAGCTTCTTGACTTGACTTTTGAGGGAGAGCTTTCCAAGGATGGCTGGAGTGTTACAGATCCACAGTTGGAATGGTCTTATGATAAAGCGGGAATTGTAAAGGTTGTCCGTAAAGAGCAGGGATATTGGAAAAAAGGAAATCCGGAATGGGATAATGCACCGGATAAAGGTTCTTTTCTTACCAGTGATAAGTATTATGTGCAGTCTTTAAAAGAAGGTACTGTAACGGTAACAGGAACTCCGATAGACAAGACAAATAAAGTAGAGCCTATAAAATTCACCGTTACTGTGTCAGGCGGGGAAACACCGCAGGTAGATATTGATGCGTTGATAAACAAAGGATTGCAGGGGGCAAAAGAGCAATTTGCATCCAAATATCCAGAAGAAAATTATCAGTATAACAACAACGACTGGATTGTGTATGCACGTCTTCGTGCAGGAGAAACCATTTCACAGGAAAAATTAGATGCTTATTATCAGTCTGTGGCAGACACAGTGAAAAAATGGAGTAAAAAGCAAAAACCCACAGATATGGAGCGTGTGGCATTGTCCTTGTTAATTATGAACAAAGACATTACGGATGTAGACGGTGTAAATCTGGTAGAAATGATTTATAATCATCCGAGCTTAGATATGGGTGCAAATGAGCTGGCATGGGCGCTGCTGGTAACGGATGCAAAAGGAATGGAAATTCCCACAGATGCAAAATGGAACAGAGAGAGTATCATAACTGCACTTTTGAAATTCCAGAATGAAGAAAACGGCGGTTTCGGACTTGTGGATAATCAGACTGTCAGTGTGGATATGACAGCTATGTGCTTGCAGGCGCTGGCTCCGTACAGAAATACAAATGTAAAAGTTCATCAGGCAGTGGAAGCAGGATTAGAATATTTGAAGAATTCTATGTCTGACTCTTATGACTTTGGAACGTCTGAAAGTACAGCGCAGGTATTGCTTACTTTGACGATTTTAGGCATCGACCCTTTAAATTCCGATTTTGGAACTCCTTATAGTAATATGATTACCTGTCTTATGGACAACTATTATTGTGAAACAGAAAAAGGAAATGGTTTCTGCCACGATAAAAGTAATAAAAAGTTAAATGAAATGTCCGGTGTTCAGGTATTTCAGGCATTTACAGCTTATACACAGGCAAAAGCAGGAGAAAAGACTTACTGGGATTTAACAGAAGAAAATCAAAAAACAGAAGTAGAAGAAGTTATTCAGCTTATTGAAAACCTTCCGGCGATAAAAGATTTAACATTGGAAGATGCAGAAGTTGTGCTTTCCATTCAGGCGTTGTATGAAAGCCTTACAGAAGATGAACAGCAGCTTGTACATAATGCAGAGAAGTTACAGAAAGCTATTGAACGCATTGAGGAATTAAAAACGCTGGGTGAAGAAGTAGGTAAAGTTACTTTAACGATTATGGACGGCTTAAAGAAGGAAGAAAAACTGTTGTCCCTTCTGGAAGAAAACGAAATAAAGGGTATGATGCTTCAGACACAGGCAACGATTTATCAGACGGACTCTATGATGAGCGTAATTGAACGTGCCTGCAAGGAAAATGGCTTTAGTATTTCTATTCGAAACGGAGAATATATTGAAGAAATTGACGGACTTGGCGAATTTGACCGTGGACCGGGCAGCGGCTGGGTAGGTACTTTAAATGACGAATTTACAAAAACCGGTTTTGCGGATTTTACAGTAGAAAACGGCAAGTTAAAAGATAAGGACGTAATTACAGTAGAATATACGGAAAATCTGGGACAAGACGTAACAGAAAATGCCGAATTATCTACACTGGGAATTACAGACGGTAAATTGTCACCGGAATATGCAAGAGATACTTATGAATATACGCTTTCAGTGGGAGAAAAGGTAAAAGAAATTACATTAAATCCGAAATCTTATAATCGCTATGCGGAAACAGTAATAAAGTCAGCAGATAAGGTTTATGAAAGCGGACAGGCTATTCCTGTGGAAGACGGAACAAAAATTGAAATTGTTTCTAAAAAAACAGTAAGAGGAGAAGACATCAAAACGTATCTTCTTACCATAGAGCAGAAAAAGACTTCACAGCCTGAGCCACAACCGGAACCAAATCCTGAGCCAAATCCAAATCCGGATGAGCAGAAAGAAATTACATTGGTAAATAAAAAGTATGGAGTTTCTTTAAAAGGAAAAGGTCTTGAGCAGGATATGGAGCTTTTGGTAACACCTCTTGATAAAGACAGTGAAGCAGTGAAAGCAATGAGAAAGGAAATTCCTTCCGCAAAATCTGTATTTCGTTTATATGATGTTGTTATCCGACAGAATGGAAAGAACTTAGAGCTTCCTAAGGAAGCAGTGCTGTCTATTCCGGTAGGAGAAAAATATAACGGACAGCAGCTTACCGTACTGCATTACATAAACGGAAAAGTAGAAAAGCTGAATGGTAAGAGTGCAGACGATATGGTATCTGTTTCTGTAAAAAGTCTTGGAGGATTTGGAGTAGTGGTAGATACACCTTCAAATTCACAGGGGAATAATCAGAGCGGAAATCAGAACAATGGCACAAACAGTAGTACAAACAGTGGCATAAAAACAGGAGATGAGGCACAGCTCATGCTCTGGATGTGCATCGGTGTTGTATCCTTAGGAACAATAACAGCTTTGTACAGAAGAAAGAAAAATATAAAATAAAGAGACAAGAAACTGCCGTAGAAAATACAGTCAGGTCATTGTATCTGAGGTATATTTCTGCGGCAGTTTTTATTTCACAGGCAAGTATCACCCATGAATGTTGAAAATTACCTATATCATTAAAAATAGGGCAGGGTTACAATAGTTATAAAATAAGGGATAGTATAAGCTTTTATAAAAAATAGGAGACAGAAATGGGAAAAGGTTTTTATTTAACGCACGAGGCAAAAAGCTGGGAACAGGGACTTCCTGTGGGAAATGGAAGACAGGGAGCAGTGCTTTTGGGCGGAGTGCAGCAGGAACAGATTGTTTTAAATGAAGAAAGTCTGTGGTACGGAGGAAAAAGAGAGCGAGCCGTAGAGGCAGGCAAGGAAAAACTGGAAAAGGTGAGAGAGCTTTTAGAAAAAGGAGAGGCAAGCAAGGCACAGACTTTATGCAGCAGATGGTTTGTGGGAAATCCCAGATATACCAATCCTTATCATCCGGCAGCAGAGGCAGTTCTTACTTTCGAGCCTTTTGGAAAAGTAAAGGAGTATTTTAGAGGGATTGACTTAGAAAAGGGAGAGGCAGGGGTGAAAATCTGCTTTGACAACTGCGAAACAGTAAGAGAGATTTTTTCTTCTGTCAAATATCAGGTCACTGCCCTGCGGATGAAAACAGATAAAGAACAGGGCATGAGCTTTTTCTTAGGGTTAAACCGCAGACCGTTTGAAGAAAATGCCGAAGCAGGCGACAGAGAAATTTCTTTAAACGGACACAGCGGAGACGGAGTGTGTTATAATGTAAGGTGCAGAGTGGGGAAAACCGATGGAAGAGTCTGTATAGAAGGTGGATATCTTCTTGTAGAAAACGCCTCTTATGTGGAAATTTTCTTTTGCGTGCGTACAGATTATGAAGGTGAAAAATCTTTAGGTGCGTGCGGCAGGCTTTTACAAGAAGCAGCAAAAGCGGGATTTGAGGAAATTAAGAAGGCGCACATTGAGGAGTATGGAAAGCTCTACAACAGCATGAAGCTGGAGATAGAAGGGGAAGAGGAGCTGGAAAAAACTCCGGCGGATGAGCTTTTAAAACGCTGTGAAGAACCAAAGGTTCAGGGCTATTTAACTTGGCTTATGTTTTCCTACGCCAGATATCTTCTTATTAGCAGTTCCTATGGCTGTGCGCTGCCTGCAAATCTTCAGGGAATATGGAATGGAAGCTTTACTCCTCCGTGGGAAAGCGGATATACCATCAATATTAACCTCCAGATGAATTACTGGATGGCGGACAAAGCAGGATTGGGCGTATGCTATGAGCCGTTCTTCAACTTGATAGAGAAAATGCTTCCAAATGGGCGAAAAACAGCCAAAAAAGTGTATGCTTGCAGAGGATTTGTAGCGCATCACAATACAAATTTGTGGGGAGATACAGATATTACAGGGCTGTGGCTTCCGGCGTTTCTCTGGCCTACGGGCGGCGCATGGATGGCAAATCAGCTTTATCATCACAGTGAGTTTGAGGAAAATAAGAAGGAAATCAGAGAGCGTGTGCTGCCTGTTATGAAAGAATGTATTTTATTTTTCTATGACTATCTTTATCGGAAATCTGATAAAATGTGGATAAGCGGGCCTACGGTATCACCGGAGAATACTTATCGCCTTTTGGATGGTCAGGAAGCCAGTGTGGCTATGGGAGTTGCCATGGACCATCAGATTATTCGTGAGCTTGCGGAGAATTATCTGGAAGGATGCCGAAAATATAGCACAGGTTTGCCGGAATATGAGACAGAAAAAATGGCGCAGGAGATATTAGAACATTTGCCGCCTACCAAGATTGGGAAGTCCGGCAGGATTTTGGAGTGGCAGGAGGAATACGAGGAAGTAGAAAAGGGGCACCGTCATATTTCTCATTTATATGGGCTGCACCCGGGAAGAGAAATTTCAGAGGATACGCCTGCGCTTTTCGAGGCGGCAAAAAGAACTCTGGAATATCGTTTGGAGCATGGAGGCGGTCATACGGGCTGGAGTAAAGCGTGGATTATGTGCTTTTATGCCCGCTTAAAGGACAAGGAAAAATTTGATGAGCAGATGAGACAATTTCTTGCAAACAGTGTGGATGAAAACTTGTGGGATATTCATCCCCCGTTTCAGATTGACGGAAATTTCGGAATGGCAGAGGCAGTATTGGAAGCATTGGCATCCCGAAGAGGTGATGTGGTAGAGCTTCTTCGGATTATTCCTGAGGGAATGGAGACAGGGAAGGTAAGCGGTCTGTGTCTGGAAGGAAGGCTGAAGGTGGATTTTGCATGGAAATGTGGAAAACTTACAAAAATTTCTCTTTCTTCGGGGAAAACTCAGACCATAGAATTGCGTTATCATGGTGTGCAAAGAAAGATTGCGCTTTTGGAAAACAGCAAAGTAGAGCTGGAAGGAGTGGAAAATTATGAATAAAAAGGAATATTTTGAAAGACAGAAAAACAGATATCAAAAGGGCGAGCTTGCGTGGTGTGCAAAGGCGGCGAGAGAATATCGCTCGGAAAACACCGACCAGATTATGCGTATTGCAGATGAGGCTGTGCGCTTAGAGTTTATTTTTGACTTACCCTGGGACATGGAGCGTACCTACGAAAAGGAGACGTTTACATATCCCATTAACTGGACGTATATGCCCACAGATGATCCGGAGTTTATTTATCAGATGAACCGTCATCGTTATTTTATCTGTCTGGGACAGGCTTATGCCATGACAGGAGAGGAAAAGTATGCCAAAGCCTTTGTAGATATGATAACAGACTGGATTACAGGCGTACCTCTGACAGAGGAGAGTAAAAAGGTTACATGGAGAGAAATTGAGGCAGGTATTCGTGGGGAAAACTGGACAAAGAGCATCTTATATTTTGAAAACAGTCCGCTGATTGATGACGCTTTTATGGAAATGTTTACAAAAAGCTTAGAGGAACATGGAGAATATCTTCTTCATGCCAGAAGGGGCTTTCAGATTTCCAGCAACTGGGGTGTTATTGAAAACCACGGTTTGCTGTTTATCGGTCTGGCGCTTAATCAGGAGGAATATGTGGAAACGGCTTTAAAGCGTCTGGAGCAGGAAGGGCAAATTCAGGTATTTTCAGACGGCGTACATTGGGAGCAGTCCTGTATGTATCACAATGAAGTTCTGCACTGCTTTTTAGAGAGCGTTCATATTTTACAGGTATGGGAAAGAGAAATTCCCGAAAAGCTTTTAGAAGTTACCCGCCGTATGGCAATGGCAAATGTGGCATGGAAAAAACCGGATGACTGTCAGCCTCTTACCGGAGACAGTGACGAAACTTGTCTGGAGGATATGCTGGCTGCTTCTGCTATTATTCTGGCAAAGGAAGGCTGTCAGGAGGCAGAGGCTTTAAAGGGCTGTGCAGGAGAATATCCGGACTATGAGAGTATCTGGGATTTACGTCAAAAAGGAGCAGATATTTACGACAACATCAATGGACAGACGCCGAAGCAGAAGAATTTTATGCTGGAGGAAAGTGGAAATTATTATGTGCGAAGTAGTTGGGAGCGTGACGGAGAATATCTTCACTTCCGAAACGGCTGCCTGGGCGGAGGACACGGACATAATGACAAGCTGCATCTTGATGTGGTCAGCGAAGGCGAGGACGTACTGGTGGATGCAGGAAGATATCAGTATACTTATCACGAAGAAAACAGGATTTGGCTGAAAAGCGCTTATGCACACAACACGATTTTAGTAGACGGACAGGACTTTATGGAATATACAGACGCATGGGGCAGCCAAAACGCTGTGCCTGAGCTTCGATTTGCACCAAAGGAAAAGAACGGATATCTGGTATTGGAGGGTGCACATACAGGATATCTGCAAGGGGGAGCGCAGGTGCTTCTGAATAGAAAAATAGTCGTATTAGAACCGGGGGTTTATGTGATTGCAGATATGGCGTATACAGGAGAAACACATACATATAGCAGAATTTTCCACTTCAATAATCAGGGACAGCTTGTTTACGAAGACAACAGAATTGTATATAATGGAGAGAAAGCAAAAATGGAACTGGTATTTCCTCAGAAAGACACATCCGTTAAAAAGGTTGAGAGCAAGCTTTCCCGCCATTACAATCTGTGTGAGAAAAACGAAAGTATCTGGGCAGATAGAAAGGGAGAAGGAACAACAGCCATGCTTGCGGTGCTGGCAGGCAGACAGAAGCAAAAGGCAGAGGTGCGTATGCAGCAGGTTTATAATCCTGTACGGGATTGTATGCTGGATGAGAAACAGGCGCAGGGCTTGTATATCCGCACAGATAATCACGAATATCAGTTAATATTCCGATACCGTGATTTGACAGGGCCGCAGGATTTACTTCAGGTGGAGGAGTGTCTGGGAATAGGAAGCCTGTTAATTTGTGCAGATAAAGGAGATACCATTAGTTTCGCATAATATACAGAGGGTGAAAATATGTACAGACTAATGATAGTAGAAGATGAGCAGGCAATCGCACAGGGTATTGCAAACAGCCTGCCGTGGGAAGAGTGGGGCTTTCAGATAAGCCGAGTTTGCTCAAACGGAGAAGAAGCGCTGGAAGCCATCGCTGTGGAGTGCCCGGACTTGGTGCTTTCCGATATCCGTATGCCGAAAATGGACGGGCTTGAGCTGATGAAGCGGCTGAATAAGGAATATCCCCATATCAGAATTGTAATTTTAAGCGGTTACAATGATTTTGAATATCTTCAGACTGCAATTCAGAACGGAGCAAGTGAATATTTATTAAAACCTACGGATATTGATGAATTTGAGGAAGTATTCCGCAAAATGAAGAAGAAGCTGGATGAGGATGTAGAGCGCAGACTTTCTGATGAAGAAGCCAGAGAGCTGAGAGAACAGAAAAAATGTAATGCTTTAATTAAGGGATACGGCTATAACGAAGATGAGATGGAAGCGCTTTTTGAGGAAGAATGTCGTTTCAGCGTGATGTTTTTCTATCCGGAGGACAGTCAGACAAAGGACAGAAAAGAAAATTATAATCGGATGATGCAGGTGGTGAGGGCTTTAAGAGAATACCAGCATCTGGATGATATTCCGGGAAAATTCTTTTTAAACTATGAGGAAAGGCTTACAGGAATTTTAAAGCTCTCTCCTGAGGAGAAGGAAGAGACTCTGCGGGAAAAAACAGAGAAAATGCTAAAATATGTAAAAGAAAGTACGGGGATTTGTGTGCCCGTGGGCATCAGCAGCTTTTGTGTGGATTATCAGATGCTGCCCCAGTGCTACGAGCAGGCAAAGTGCTGTGTCAGCCAGAAAATCTTTAAAGAGAAAAAAGATTTGATTATGTATTATGATGAAATTCGAGAAGCGGATTTTGATTATTACACTATTTCCTTTGACGATGCAAAGATTATGGAATATATCTTAAAGCAGGAAAAGGAAAAACTGATGGAAGCCTTGGACAGCACCTTTTCTGTTTTTTACGACAGGGTGATTTCCGATTACGGCTATATTAACCGTCTGTGTCTGGAATTGCTGTTTCACATTTCCAGAAAGCTTCTGCGATGCAGTGTGCAGATGGAAAAGGTTATGAAAGAGCAGGGATGCAGATATTCGGATATTTATAAAAAGGATACGCTGAAGGAAAAGAGAGATTTTCTGTATCTGGTGCTGTCAGAGTGTTCCAAAGCCTGCAAAGAGATGTGGGGAGAGAATAAGAAGCGCAGCAGTCTGGCATCTGCTATTCGGGAAATCGTAGATTTGGAATTTACCTCCAATAAAATTTCTCTGGAATACATTGCGGGAAAGGTGCATAAAAATACTGCTTATATTTCCAAAATTTTTAAAAGTGAATTTGAATGTAATTTCAGTGAATATGTAACACAAAAGCGAGTGGAGAAGAGCAAGGAGCTTTTGTCTGACCCATCCCTGAAAATCTATGAGATTGCGGAAGCTCTTGGCTGGGCAGACGTATCAAATTACATTAAAGTGTTTAAAAAGAGCTGTGGCATGAGCCCCAATGAATACAGAAACTTTGTAGAAGGTGCGAGGTCAGGAAGGGAATGAAAAAGAAAAAAACAGGAGCGTTAAAGCGGAAAATGCTCTTTGGCATGCTGCTGATTTTAATTCCGGTGCTGGGCGTGGTGACTCTTTTATTCTGGCAGACAAGGTCTGCTTTAAAAGAGGAGTATATTCGCACTGCCCATCATGATTTAAGAGAAGTGAGCCGAAATGTTGATGAGAAGGTAGATGAAGTGTATGCTATGTCCGATGTGTATGCAGGGACAGATGAGTTCGAGGATTATGCGGAAACCATTTACAGCAAAAGGAGCAGTTCTTATAAAAAAGGAGCGATTGTCCGTATTCATGAGCAGATATTAGAGCCATTGGACAGGCTAAACCGCCGTGAAAAGCTCAGCGCCATGTATACTTGGAGAGGGGAGCTTTTAAATTTCAGAGACCCTAATCAGGACACAGAGGAAACAAAGCATGAGCTGGAAAAAATGCAGGTAAATGATCCGGCAAATTTGATGCGGTTTATCTGGTATCCCGTAAGGGAGAACTTTTTGCTCAGCGATATGCCTGAGGATATTCATGAAAAAATGGCAGTTTTTGCTTCCAGACGTGTGTTCTCCCGTGAACATAACCGTTATGAATATGTGCAGATTTTTGCTCTTGATGAAGGTGTTTTTTACGATTTATATAAGGATAAAGCAAAGGCATTAAGAGGAGAAATTTATATTATAGACAGGGAAGGAAACGTTATTTCCAGCAGTGACGAAGAAACTTTAAAGGCAGGGAAAATTCCGCAGGTTTTATTCGAAAAAGTACAGGAGAGCGAGAAAAACTTTTTTGAGATTAAGAAAAGAGGAAAGAGCTATCTGGTGGATATAGAGAAGTCTGACATCAATGACTGGAGAACGATTATGGTCGTTCCCGAGACGCAGGTAACGGCTTCTGTGGATACTCTGTATTTGAAATTCTTCCTTATTCTTTTGGTGTCTATGGGTATCAGCGCCCTGCTGATTGTCTATCTTTACAGAAGTTTTATGGAGCCCATTAACAAGCTGAATATTTCCATGAAAGAGGTTTATAACGGAAACTTAAATGCTTATGTAGAATTAAAGGAACATCCAAGGAAAAATGAAATCTATGACATGATGGTTTACTATAATTCTATGTTAAAACGGATTAACACGCATATTATCGAAGGATTAAAGGCAGACAGGAAAAAGAAGGAGCTGGAGCTGGAGGTGCTGATGAGCCAGATAAATCCTCATTTCCTGTATAATACTTTGGAAAATATTGTGTGGAAATCCAATGAAGCCCGCCGTCCGGACATTGGAAGAATGGCGGCAAGTCTTGGCAGAATGTATCGTTTGTCTATAAGCGGAGGACAGGTGATTGTGCCTATGGAGCATGAAATAGAGCATTTGATGGCGTATGTAAAAATTCAGAAAAACCGTTATGGAGACAGTGTGGAGTTTGAATTACAGACGGACATGACGCAGGTTCATGAGCTGTATTCTCTGAAAATTCTTCTTCAGCCGATTGTGGAAAATTCTTTCTTATATGGAACAGAAGGCTTGGAAAGACCGATGACCGTTCGCCTTTCTATCCGTAAAAGAGACGGATGGGTATGGATAAGAGTCATAGATAACGGCTGCGGAATGGAAAAAGAGCGTTTGGAGCAGGTACGCAGCCAGATTAAAGAGGGAAGAAAAAACACAGGGGAAAAAGCGTTGAGAAGTACGGGAATTGGACTTCACAGTGCGCAGATGCGTATTCGTCTTTACTTTGGAATTGAGGATGCCGTGTCCATATACAGCAAAAAGGGCATGGGAACGCTGGTCGTTGTAAAAATTCCTGTGATTACCAAAGAGGACGTAGACGAGAACGGAAATTTAAAAGAAAAACAAAAATAACCAATGGATATAAAAAACCACCTATATAAATTCTAAGCTTCACAAGATAAAATAAAGATATCAGAAAAGAAGTGAGAGGTGGAATTTTATGAAAAAGAATTCAGCAGTAAAAGTGAAAACCTCCGTAGCACAAAAGAAGGAAAACAGAAGCGGATGGATGTTTATTACCCCATATTTGATTTTCTTTACAGTGTTTACAGGTATTCCTTTTATTATGGCTATTGCAATGTCCTTCTTAAATGTTAAGTACATTACAAAGCTGGATGATTTGCAGTTTGTTGGTTTGCAAAATTTTATTCGTATGTTTCAGGATAAAGAGATTATGATGTCTCTTCTTAGAACGTTCGAATACACATTGGTTTATGTGCCTTTGATTATGATTTTAGGATTTGCATTGGCATATATTTTGAATAAAGGCGTATTCTGCAAAAACGGAATTCGTTCCTTGATTTTCATGCCTTACGTATCAAATATAGTAGCAATCGCTATTGTATTTAAAGTATTACTGGGAAATGCCAGCCCGTTAATTACCGGTCTTCAGTCACTGGGCTTTGACCCGCCGTTACTTTTACAGGACCCTCATCTGGCACTTCCTACCACAGCGATTATTGCGGTGTGGAAAGGCGTTGGTCTTAACATGGTAGTTTACTTAGGAGCACTTCAGGATGTACCGAGCGAATTAGTGGAGGCAGCTCAGATTGACGGAGCTACAAAATGGCAGAGAATTCGTCACGTAATCATTCCTATGATTTCTCCTACAACATTCTTCCTTCTTATCAGCTCAATTACAGGTTCTTTCCAGAACTTCGCAATTATTCAGGCTCTTACAGAAGGCGGTCCGGGACAGGCAACAACAGTTATGTCTATTAACATTGTACGAACAGCGTTTACAAAATACGAGACAAGCTTGGCAAGTGCAATGGCTCTGGTAATGTTTGGAATTGTTATGATTGTGACATTAATTCAGTGGCGCGGACAGAAGAAATGGGTAAATTATTAAGGAGGAGACCACTATGAAGAAAAAGAATAACGCACTGAAATGGGTGCTGACAATTTTCATGCTGATTGTGGGAATTATCTGTATTACACCGTTTATTTTCATGGTTTCTTCTTCCTTTAAGGTAAGTGGAGAGGTTATGAAATTCCCGTGGCATTTAATTCCGGAAAGTCCTACTATTCAGAACTTCATCGGACTGTTCACAAACGGTATTTACAATTTCCAGAAATGGTATGCAAATACGATTGTCATGACAGCGCTGACCATTATCATTAAGGTGTTCTTTGTAAGCTTTACAGCTTATGGCTTTGCAAAAATTAACTTTAAAGGAAAGGATGTTATTTTCTTAGTATTACTTTCCGCTATGATGATACCAAGTGACATCATGATTTTACCAAGATATATTATCTTCAAGGATTTACATATTCTGGATACTATGTGGGCTTTGATTTTACCAAGCTGTGTTGATGTGTATTTCGTATTCCTGCTTCGCCAGTCCTTTATCTCCATACCGGAGTCAATCAGTGAGGCGGCAAAAATTGACGGATGCGGACACATGAAGATTTTCTGGAGAATTATTTTCCCACTGTCCAAGCCTGCGATTGCAACCATGGCGCTGTTTTCCTTTACATGGTCATGGAACGATTACACAGGTCCGTACCTGTATATCTCTACAATGGACAAACAGATGCTTTCCGTAGGTATTAAGCTCTTTGCGTCAGGATTGACACAGGATTACGGTGCGCAGATGGCATCCGCTACTATTGTATTAATTCCAATTATGATAGCGTTCCTGTTCTGCCAGAGATTTTTCATCGAAGGTGTTGCATCCAGTGGTGTAAAAGGTTGATTTAGGATTTCATACGGCGTTCGGCAGCAGATTTTCTGTATATGTCGGACGCCGAAATTTATTTCAGGAGGTAAATTATGCAGACAAAAGAAAGCTTTGAAAAGCATAGACAAATAACAGAGGAAGAAACACAGCATGCCTTAAAACATGCAATCGAACAGGTCAACAGATGTATTCCTGTATTTGAGGGAGGATTTCCGGCAGCAGCCAGCGTGAACAACTTTTATCCCAAGACAGAAAATGACGACTGGACAAACGGATTTTTTACAGGAGAGCTGTGGCTTTCTTATGAAAAAACAGGAGATGAAAGGTTTAAAGAAGCAGCGCTTGCTCATGTAAAGAGCTTTAAGGAGCGCATTATCAAAAGAGTTGTGGTAGACCATCACGATATGGGATTTTTATATTCTCCTTCCTGTGTGGCAGCGTACAAGCTTACCGGAAATGAGGAAGCAAAGGAAGCGGCGCTTTTGGCAGCGGATAATCTCCTTGGCAGATTTTGCGAAAAAGGCGAATTTTTTCAGGCGTGGGGAGAAATGGGAAAACCGGAAAATTATCGTCTGATTATTGACTGCCTTGTAAATATGCCTTTGCTTTTCTGGGCAAGCGAGGTAACAGGGGATGAAAAATATAAGGAGCATGCCTTAAAGCATATTAAAACCAGCATGAAGTATGTTATTCGTGAGGATTATTCAACTTATCATACCTTTTACTTTGATACAGAGACAGGAGAGCCTTTAAAAGGAGTGACGGCACAGGGAAACCGAAACGGCTCTATCTGGGCGAGAGGACAGTCATGGGGTGTTTATGGAACAGCCATTGCTTATAAATATTTAAAAGACCCTGTTTATATTCAGAAGTTCAGAAACGTTACAAAGTGCTTTTTAAAGCATCTGCCTTCTGACCTTATTCCATATTGGGACTTTGATTTTGATGAAGGAAGTACAGAGCCGAGAGATGCCTCCTCAGCAGCGATTGCAGCCTGCGGTATGCTGGAGATGGCAAAATATCTGGAGAAGGAAGAGGCAGAAAAATATCGTGCTTATGCAAAACGCTTGCTGGCAGCTTTGACAGAACATTGCCTGTATACGGATTTTGAAGAAACAAACGGTATTCTTCTTCATTCCACTTATGCAAAATCCTCTGAAGAGAATAGCGTGGCAGACAGTGGTGTAGATGAATGTTGTATCTGGGGGGACTATTTCTATATGGAAGCGTTGGTTCGTTGCTGTACAGAATGGGAAACTTACTGGTAGGAGAGAGAATATGAAGGATGAAAGATTAACTGAAATATGCCCCAGCAAAAGACAGCTTGAAATACAAAAATTAGGGTTTTATGCGTTCTTTCACTTTACTATCAATACCTTTACAGGAAAAGAATGGGGGGACGGACAGGAGTCTCCCTCTCTTTTTAACCCCAAGGAGATGGATGCAGACCAATGGGTGCGGGCGATAAAGGCGGCAGGCATGAAGGGGGCAATTTTAACGTGTAAGCACCATGACGGATTTTGCCTGTGGCCCAGTAGGTATACAGAGCATAGTGTAAAGGCAAGTCCCTATAAAAATGGAAAGGGAGATATTGTGCGGGAGGTTTCTGACGCATGTAAACGCCATGGGATAAAATTTGGGGTTTATCTGTCTCCGTGGGACAGAAATCAGGAGACTTACGGACAGGGAAAGGCTTACAATGATTATTTTGTCAATCAGCTTACAGAGCTTTTGACGCAGTATGGAGAGCTTTTCTGTGTGTGGTTTGACGGCGCCTGCGGAGAAGGAAAAAACGGAAAAAAGCAGGATTATGATTGGGAAAGATATTATCAAATTATTCGGAAATATCAGCCGAATGCCTGTATTTCCGTGACAGGTCCTGATGTGCGCTGGTGTGGAAATGAAGCCGGAGATACCAGAGCATCCGAGTGGAGCGTTGTGCCGGCAGCCCTGTCTATGGCAGAAAAAATCGCAGAAGCCAGCCAGCAGGAGGATAATACTGCTTTTCGGGAAAAGACCATCAGCAGTATGGAGCAGGATTTGGGAAGCAGAGAAAGATTAAAGGATGAAGAAAAGCTGATATGGTATCCGGCAGAGGTGGACGTGTCCATTCGTCCCGGCTGGTTTTATCACAAAGAGGAAGACACACAGGTGCGGTCCTTGGAAAATCTGGTGGATATTTACGAAAAATCTGTGGGAGGAAACGCTATGCTTCTTTTAAATATTCCGCCTATGCCAAATGGGAAATTAAATGAAGCAGACGTTGCACGTCTGGAAGAGTTGGGCACATTTCTACGGAAAAAATATGAAAAAAATCTGGCAAAGGACGCTCATATTGATATAGAAGAAAAGAAGACGCAGATGAAGATTACTGCTAAATGGGATGCTTTGACAGACGTTTCCGCCATTGTGTTAAAAGAAGATATCCGCTTTAGCCAGAGAGTGGAAAAGTATCGGGTTTTTGTGCAGGGAGAGGCAGGACTTGAATTGGTATATGAGGGGACAACCATTGGTTTTCGCAAAATAATTTCCATAAACAAAAGAAAAACCAATACAGTTATTGTGGAAATTAACGACTTTAGAGTAAAACCTGTTCTTTTTGACATAGAAATTTATTAAAAAGAACAAATATTGCATATAAAAGTCAAAACCCACCTATGTATTTCAAGGTAATCCTATTTTATAATAAAACCATAAGAACAAGGAGGAAAAACTTATGAAAATGAGAAACGGATTAAAACGTGGTATCGCTTTTTCATTGGCAGCAGTAATGGCATTAGGTACAGTAGGCTGTGGTGATGCAAAAGAGGATACAAAAAAAGAAGAAGCAAGCAAAGACGCAGGCGAAAAGAAAAACAGTGACAAACCTTATGAAGGCGTAAAGTTAAAATGGGCTCTGACAGACAACGCTGCAACAGGTTCTGAAACAAAAGAAATGGTAGAATTGATTAAAGAGAAAACAGGTATTGAAATCGAATTCTCCATTACACCAACTTCTAAAGCAGGAGAAATGGATAAGGTATTAGTCAGCCTTATGGCAGGTGACGACATCGATATCATCGGAAGAACTCCTTTACAGTTACAGGAATTCTACAATGCAGGCGTTCTGGAACCATTGGATGAATATGCAAGCGCAATCGACTACAACATGGATGAAGTTTACGGCGGAGAAACTGTAAAATTCGATGACAAAACTTATGCTATGCCGGCAGAAAAAGATATCTGGCTGACATACTACAACAAGAAAGTATTTGATGATGCCGGTGTTCCATATCCGACAGCAGAAGGCTGGACATGGGAAAAATATGTAGAAACAGCAAAACAGCTTACAAATAAAGAAAAAGACGTATGGGGTTCTTTCATCGGTGATGACCCTGCTATGGAATATGTATTAGCTTCCCAGAAGGGAATTCCTGCATATAAAGAAGACGGAAGTGCAAACTTTGACGACCCTGTATTTACAGAGTCTATGGAATGGTTCTACTCTCTTGGTAACGACCTGAAAATTCAGCCATCCAGCTTAGACATTGCATCCGGAACATATCCATACAACGCATTCTTAGTAAACGGCAACATCGGTATGTGGGTAGCCGGAGGCTGGGTAGCAAGTACACTTTCTGACCAGGAAAAATATCCTCGTGACTGGGAAGCTGGTATCCTCCCAATGCCATATCCGGAAGGAGAAGAACCATCTTCCTTACAGATTACATCCTGCTACGCAGTTCCTACAACATCTTCTAACAAAGAAGCTGCATTTGAAGCAATTAAATGTATCTGTGAAAACAAATACACATTAGGATACGGACGTGTTCCTGCAAAAGTTCTGTCTGAAGACGAAGCAAGAACATATATTGAAGAAGGACTTCTTCCAAAATATGAAAAAGACGGAATTACAGTAGATGATTTCATGACAGGCTGGTTTGACCCGAACAGAAATTATGTAAGCGAAAAAATTATGGGAACAGCAGATACTGTTATCGGTCAGATTTTCACTGAAGAAGGCGGATTGTACGGACAGGGACAGCAGTCACTGGAAGATACAATGAAGAAAATTCAGGAAAGATCTAATAAAGCGATTGAAGAAGCAAAAGCAAAATAAGGTTTAGCATGATAGAAGAGGAGGCTGCTGCATTAAGAAAAATTAGTGCGGCAGCCCCTCTTTTATTTCATGGAAAGTGTGAGAGAAAGGCATTAGGTGAGGGCACATGGGAAACAAGATTTATTTATGGGCAGATACGGGAAATCAGTATAAAGCCAATCTGCATTGTCATACAACGGTTTCAGACGGAAGGATGACACCGGAGGAGATTAAGAAAGCTTATAAGGAACAGGGGTATCAGGTGGTTGCCTATACAGACCACAGAAAATATGTACCTCATACAGAGCTTACAGATGAAGATTTTGTAGCTCTTTGCGGTGTAGAGGTGGATATGAATGAAATCCGCTTTGGAAAAGAGCGCATCCGCACACGTATGTATCATATAAATTTTTATGATATCAATCCGGAAAATATGGCAAAGGAAAAAGCAGAATATTGTGCGGCGGATTATTGGACACATGATATAGATTATGTAAACTCCTATATAGAAAAGATGAATAAACTGGGCTTTCTTGCCTGCTATAATCATCCGTATTGGTCCATGCACGCAGCGCCTGATTATCTTCCGCTAAAGGGGCTGTTTGCCATGGAAATCTATAATCATAATTGTGAGCTGGAAGGCATGTATGGCTACACACCGCAAGTATATGACGAGATGCTGAGAGCCGGACACAGACTGTTCTGCGTGGCAACTGATGACAACCACAATGAGTATGCTGTGGGAAATCCTCTTTGTGACAGCTTTGGAGGCTATACGGTTATTCAGGCGGAGGAGCTTACTTATTCGGCGATTATCAACAGTCTGAGAGAAGGAAAATTTTATAGCTCCATGGGCCCGAGGTTCGAGGAAATTTCCATAGAGGGGGATGAACTGTATATCAGAACAAGCCCTGTGGAAAAAATTTATGTTCATGTAAGAGGAAAAAACTGCCCTCATGAGGTTGCTGCCAAGGGCGATACCTTAACAGAAGCCAGATTTCCGTTAAAAGGAAATGAAGGCTATGTGCGTGTTACCGCAAAGGACAGTCAATCCAGATTTGCAAATTCCAACGCTTATTTTTTAGATAAATATCTTGCAAAGCAGGAGGAACAGTAAGTTGAAAACCACAGAAATGAAAAAGCTTCAGTCACAGAAAATGCAGAGGCTGCTGTTCTGGCTTTGCTGGCTGGCATATTTTTCCACTTATCTGGGACGTTTAAATTATTCCGCAGGACTGACTGAGATTATCAGGGCAGAGGGCTATGACAAGGGGGCGGCAGGCTTAATCGGAACAGCCTTTTTCTGTTCTTATGGTATCGGGCAGCTTTTCAGCGGATTTATGGGAGATAAATGGAAGCCGCAGAAAATGATTTTGGTCGGAATTTTAGGCTCCGGTGTGTGCAATATTCTCATGGGGCTTACCACGGATATTTGGCAGATGGTGGTTGTCTGGTGTATAAACGGTCTGCTTCAGGCGCTTATCTGGTCTCCGATTATTAAATTGTTTTCTAACTGGATACCGTCAGAAAATCAGAAAAAATTCTGCATTAATATTAACACCAGCGTGCCTGTGGGAACTTTTGCAGCCTATTCCATTACCGCTTTTATTGTGTGGAAATGGCATTGGAGGAATATATTTTTCTTTGCATCCGTGTCTCTGTTCCTCATTACGGTCTTCTGGGTATGGGGAATGAGGAAAATAGAAAAGGATGTGGAGCAAAACGGAATTTACGAAAAGGTTGCGGAAATCGGAAAAGAAAGAGAGCAGGGAAACGTCTCTTTGAAAAAACTTATTTTGATGTCCGGTATGATTTTCCTGTGTTTTGGCTTGATGTTTCAGGGGATTTTAAAGGACGGAGTTACCACATGGATACCTACGTATATCCGTGAGATGTTCCACGTGGACTCTGCTGCATCCATTATCAGCACCACAGTTATTCCCATGTTTAATTTAGGCGGCGTTTATTTGGCAGGAGCAATCAACAATAAAATTTTCCGAAACGAGATTATGACATCTTCCTTTTTCTTTCTTGCCAGCGGAATATCCTTTGTGCTGCTTCGGATGTTCTCAGGAGCATCTATGGTAACTGTGCTGGTGCTTTTCGGAATTGCCACAACGGCTATGATGGCGGTAAATACCATGCTGGTGAGTGTTGTGCCTATTTACTTTGCGCCTTATGGAAAATCTTCTACCGCATCCGGTATTTTAAATTCTTCTGCCTATGCAGGAGGGGCGCTTTCTACCTATGCAATCGGAGTGCTGTCTGAAATTGCAGGCTGGAATGTGACTATTAATATTTGGATTGGCATTGCGGCAGCAGGCACGGCGGCATGTCTCATTGGCAAGATATACTGGCGGAGATTTACGAGAAAGGTACAACTTGGTCAGCAAATAACAGGAGGGGAAAAACAGTGAAAAATCGAATAAATTTATTGCCCTTAGAAGGGGAATTTTACAAAGCAAATTTACACAGCCACACAACTATATCAGACGGAAGACTGACACCTTGTCAGGATAAGGAAGCCTATAAGAGGCGGGGATATCATATTTTAGCGATTACAGACCATAGAATTTACGGGAACCACGAAGAATTAAATGAGGAAGACTTTTTGGTTATTCCGGCAATTGAGGTGGATATTAATCAGGTAAGTGCAGAGAAATTATGTCCGGAGGATAAGACTTATCACATCAATCTGTATGATACACGCCCTGATTTCAAAGCGGAAGAAAAGAAAAAAGGGATATGTCCACAGCGCAGATACGGAGATTTCGAGTATATCAACAGTTATATTCAAGACATGAAGGAGCTGGGTTTTCTTGCCTGTTATAATCATCCGTACTGGTCTATGCAAAGCTATGAGGATTATAGTGGCTTGAAGGGCTTTTTTGCCATGGAAATTTATAATCACGGCTGTGAGCATGACGGACTTTACGGATATAATCCTCAGGCTTATGATGAAATGCTGCGTTTAGGAAACCGTATGTGGTGTGTGGCAACTGATGACAACCATAACTGTTTTCCTCTGGACGCTCCACTATCGGACTCCTTTGGCGGTTTTACCATGATTAAATCAAAGGAGCTGACTTTAGATGCGGTGATGCAGGCGCTTATAAAAGGGGAATTTTACTGCTCTATGGGACCGGAAATTCATGAGCTGTATATCGAGGGAGATGAGCTGGTGGTAAAAACAAGTCCGGTACAAAAAATTTATGTAAAAATGGATGCTACAAGATGTTATCGAAAAGTGGATTTATCGGAAAAAGGTCTTACAGAAGCCAGATTTAAGCTGGATGGAAATGAAAAATACATCCGTGTGGAAATCAAGGATAAAGACGGCAAATTTGCCAACAGCAACGCATATTTTCTGGAGGATATCGGATACGGAGAAGGAGAAAATTGATATGATAAAGGACACAAAAATGCCGTGGTTTAAGGAAGGAAAATTTGGTTTATTTATTCATTGGGGTTTGTATTCACTGCTAGGCGGCGTATACAAAGGAGAGACTACAAGAGGGGTTGCAGAATGGATTATGGATACGCTGCAAATCCCTGTATCAGAGTACGAAAAGCTGGCGGCAGAATTTAATCCGGTGAACTTTGATGCAGACGAAATCGTAAGAAAAGCAAAAGAATGGGGAATGAAATACATTGTATTCACATCAAAGCACCATGAAGGCTTTGCCATGTATGACTCAAAGGTCAGCGATTATAATGTGGTAAAAGCAACTCCCTGCCACAGAGATATTTTAAAAGAATTACAAAATGCCTGCGAAAAATATGACATGAAACTAGGATTGTATTATTCTCAGGCGCAGGATTGGCACGACCCCAATGGGCTGGCAGCGGGAAGGGACAACAGCCACAAGGATTATCAACATTATTTAGACCATAAAGTAAAACCGCAGCTTAGAGAACTCCTTACAAATTACGGAAAAATTGCCTTAATCTGGTTTGATACGCCGCTTAGTACAACAAAGGAGCAGAGCCGTGAACTGTTTGATACGGTAAAATCCATTCAGCCGGATTGTATTGTAAGTGGAAGAATAGGAAATGATTTAGGAGAATATATGACAACCAGCGACAACTTCCTTCCACGTCTTTCCTATGAAGGAGACTGGGAGCTTCCCGCTACCTTAAACGACACATGGGGGTATAAAATAGGAGACGAAAACTTTAAAAGTCCGGATGAGGTTATCCGTCTGCTCTTAAAAGTAGTAAGCAGAGGGGGAAATTATTTGCTGAATATCGGTCCTGACGGAACAGGAGCAGTGCCAAAGGGAAGTCTGGACGTTTTAAATGAAGTGGGTAAATACGTAAAGGAAAACGGCGAAGGGATTTTCGGAACAAAGGCAATGCCATATTACCCTTATGAGCTGGACTGGGCAGAGCTTACCAGAAAGGAGCATAAGCTCTATGTGCACGTATTGAAGAAAAGAGAATATATTGAGCTTCCAAACATTGCCAATCATTCTGTAAGTGCTAAAGTTTTAAAGAATGACAGAGCTTTAGAACCGCAAAATACGTTAAACTGTGAGGAAATATCTACGATTGTCATTCATTTGCCAAAAGATTTATGGAAAGAAACCAATTACTGTGTGGAGATTACTCTTCAGGAAGAAGGCTTGGAGTTCTTGTCTTTGTAAGCTTGAAGAAATGCTTCTTGCTCCTTGTCTGAAAGCTCTTTGTCAAAGCTTGTCTTTGCCATGGGGAGGCAAAGGATACAAAGAGTAAAAAGAATAAGGAGAAGGAATAATAAAAAAAGCATAAAAACACCTCCGATACATAAAAATACTTTTCAATCTTAACAATAGGATATGTAAATAAAGGGAAAATATGTGAAAAACATCTCTGGAATTATAAAAAAAAGCGTGATAAAATAAAAAATCGTGAAATAAGAATGAAGAAGGAAAGGGGAAGAAGGATGACAAATGACATGACATCGGGAAGTCCCATAAAGCTGATTATCAGATTTATGATTCCAATGTGTTTAGGAAATATTTTTCAGCAGTTTTATAATATTGCGGACTCCATTATTGCAGGACAGTTTTTGGGCGTAGATGCTCTTGCAGCTATTGGAAGTACCGGTTCTTTAATCTTTTTGGTTACAGGCTGGTTAAACGGGCTTACCAGTGGATTTTCTATATGGGTTGCCCAATGGTTTGGAGCCGGAAAGCTGGATAGAATGAGACATTATATCGCTATGTCCGTCTACATCTGTGTGGGCTTTGTTGTAGTGATGACAGGAGGGCTTTTAATTGCCAATGAGCCGATTTTGCGCCTGATGAATTCACCGGAGCATCTTATGGGAGATATCAGCAGCTATATGGCAATTATTTACGCCGGTCTGGCAGTTACCTGTGCTTACAATGCCCTTGCCGGTGTGCTAAGAGCGTTGGGAGACAGTAAGTCACCCTTGTATTTTTTGATTATATCTGCGGTGATTAATGTAGTGCTTGACATTGTATTTATTGTGGTGTTCCACATGGGTGTGGAAGGCTGCGGTTATGCTACGGTAATTGCACAGGGAATATCTGCGTTTTTGTGTTTCCTGTATATTCTTAAAAAATTCGATGTTTTGAAGTTAAAAAAGGAAGATTTTCATTTTTCCATGAGCACAATCAACAAGCTACTTGGACTTGGAATTCCCATGGCATTACAATTTTCCATTACTGCTATCGGAACCATTATTGTGCAGGGAGCTATTAACGTATACGGTGCAGTGAGCATGGCGGGATTTTCCGCAGCAGGAAAAATTCAGAATATCATTTGTACCGTATTTGTGTCCTTTGGCGCTACCATTGCTACTTATGTAGGGCAGAACCGTGGCGCAGGCAAGATGGACAGAGTGAGAAAGGGTGTATATCTCACACAGGCAATGATTTTAGTTACCAGCTTGATTATGATGGTGCTGGTTCATTTCTTTGGAGAGTATCTGATGTTGATTTTCGTGAAAGCATCGGAGACAGAAGTATTGAAGGCAGCGGGAATTTACTTTAATACGGTGGTGTGGGCATACCCATTTCTGGGAAGTATTTTCCTTTACCGAAACGCATTGCAGGGTATGGGATATGGACTTGTGCCTATGATGGGAGGCGTGTTTGAGTTGGTTGCCAGAGCCGGAATTGTTTTTCTGGTAGCGGGAAATACCAGCTTTGCAGGAGTATGTATGGCAGATCCGGCGGCATGGATTGCAGCGCTGATACCACTGATACCATATTATTTCTGGATTATGAAGAAAAAAGAAAACAGATAGAGAAAAAGTCAGAAAGTCATGATGCTGTGGGGAGCGGTATTGTGGCTTTTTTTGTTGTATCTTATGCAGATGCACTCAAACAAGGCTTTCAAAACATCACTATACTCGAAAAACTGCGAAAATAGGACTAATCATTTGCTGTTGGAATACTGAGTGTGTATCTGAGAAGATAGCCATACGTTAATGTAAGAAATAAAGCTGCAAGGAATTAAAGAGGGAGCTGTAAGAGATATTAAGTTGATGATTGCGGATTTTAAAGTATGTTATTTGATGAAATGCAGATATTGATTGGTGTTTTGTAAATGGAGAATAAGAATAGGAGAATGGATGTGTTAGAGGTAGAATATTGAGTATGTAGCTAATAGTTTACTCCTTTTGCAATTAAAAAGTCAATGAACATTCTGTGAAGAAATTATAAAAGATGATTATCATAAGGAAAAAGTCTGGAAACCTTGTTTTTTCTTTGCTATACTGTATGTTATAGAATTCCTCTGCAAAGTGGAGGAAAAAATATGAATACATTATTAAAGGATCTTACAATCAAGAATAATTTTATGTTTGCGGCAGTAATGTCAGATGAGGAAAACTGTAAAGGCTTTTTAGAACGTGTCCTTCCCATAAAAGTCGATCATGTGGAAATTAGTACAGAGAAAAGTATTGTTTATCACCCAGAGTATAAAGGTGTGCGACTAGATGTTTATGCAAAGGATGGGAATAATACACGCTATAACGTGGAAATGCAGGTGCTGAAGCAGCCGGCATTGGGGCGCAGATGTCGTTATTATCAAAGTCATATGGATATGGATCTTTTGGTGAAAGGTTGCACCTATGCAGAACTTCCGGACAGCTATGTGATTTTTCTCTGCGATTTTGATCCTTTTGGTGAAGGAAAATATCGTTATACGTTTCGAGTGGCGTGTAGGGAAGCAGAAAATGTTCTTTTAAAGGATGGGCGCTATATTGTGTTTCTAAATACTTGCGGAGAGAATGAAGAAGATGTACCGAAAGAATTGGTTTCTTTTTTGAAATTTGTACATGCAGACTTAAAAGAAAGTCAGAAGGACTTTCAAGATGATTATGTAAAACAAGTGCAGAAATCAGTCACCCATATCAGAAAGAGCAGGGAAATGGAGGAAAGATTTATGCTGTTGGAACTATTGATGGAAGATGAGCGCAGAGAGGGAAGAAAAGAGGGGGCAGAAGAAGGCCAGTTAAAAATGGCAAAGGAGATGCTTGAGATGGCTTTAAGCAGACTGGGACAACTGCCGAGCAGCCTTTTGGAAACTCTGCATCAGCAGCAGGATATAGACAAAATTAAATCTTGGATGCAGACAGCATTAGCGGCTCAATCATTGGATGAATTCATTTCTAAAATGTAATATTCAGAAGTAAAATCAAGTCAAAAACACCTGCAAATCCTCAGGATTTATGAGGTTTGCAGGTAATTAAAACATTTCAATACCATTTCAGGTAAAATTTCAAAAAAGCAGAGGAATTCTATTTTAAAAAGCCTTTTAAATAAGCTCAAAAAATTTTTTGAAAAAAATTTAAAAAAGTACTTGCATTTTTAAAAACAATGATATATAATATATTTTGTTGTGAGGCAAAACACAAAATAATGGGCTATCGCCAAACGGTAAGGCAACGGACTCTGACTCCGTCATTTCAAGGTTCGAATCCTTGTAGCCCAGCTTTCAATCCCAGACAATATGTCTGGGATATTTTTTATTTCATAGGAAGCGACTTCCTATGAAATAAAAAATGTTCCACATAAAAAATAGGGGGATAATCATTATGAAGTATTCTTTTGACAGCAGAATTCGTTTTAGTGAGACAGGGGAGAATAAATGCCTTACCTTAAATGGAATTATCAATTATTTTCAGGATTGCAGTACATTCCAGTCAGAGGATATTGGCGTTGGTATGAAGTTTCTGGAAGAAAGACAACAGGTCTGGGTACTTTCTGCATGGCAGATTGTGGTGGAACGTTATCCTAAGCTTTGCGAAAAAGTTACAATATCTACGTGGCCTTATGAGTTTAAGCATTTTCTGGGAAAAAGAAATTTTGCCATGGAGGATGAAAGGGGCAATAAAGTAGCCTATGCGAATGCTCTATGGACGTTTCTGGATTTGAATACAGGTCATCCGGTGAATGTGGATGAAACTCAGATTAAAGCTTATGTGTTAGAGGAAAAGCTGGATATGGAATATGCCCCCAGAAAGATAAGGATGCCAAAGGATTACAAAGAATTTCCTTCATTTCAGGTGAAAGTACATCATTTGGACACCAATCATCATGTAAACAACGGACAATATGTGCTGATGGCGCAGGAATATATTCCGGCAGATTTTGCAGTAAAACAAATGCGGGCAGAATATAAAAGTCAGGCAGTTTTGGACAGTGTGATAATACCGAAGGTGCATGAAGACGAAGAAAACGGAATTTACACAGTGAGTCTGGACAGTCCTGATGGAGAAACTTATGCGATTGTGGAGTTTCGATAGATAAATTTATTGTGAAAAGAAAAGTTCTATGATATGCTTGAGACGCAGTAATCAGTTAGAGTTTCATATAGAGGAGAATTTATGATAGAATTAGGGAAAAAACAGGAGTTGACAGTTGCAAAACTGGTTGATTTCGGTGTTTATTTAGGTGAAACAGAAAATGCAGGAGAGAAAGAAACTGTTCTTCTGCCGAAAAAGCAGGTTCCGGAAGGAACAAAGAAAGGCGATAAGATTTCTGTGTTTATTTACAAAGATTCATCAGATCGTTTGATTGCTACTGTGAGAGAACCGAAAATTACTTTGGGAGAAATTGCAGTGCTTCGTGTGGCACAGGTAACAAGAATAGGGGCGTTTTTAGATTGGGGATTAGAAAAAGACCTTTTCCTTCCATATAAACAGCAGACAAAAAAGCTCCATGAAAACGAAGAAGTTCTGGTTGCATTGTATATAGATAAGAGTAGCCGCCTTTGTGCTACCATGAAAGTATATCATTATTTGAAAACAGACTCTCCTTATGGAGAAGGTGATACAGTAACAGGTGTTGTTTATGAAATCAGTGATAATTTCGGTGTTTTTGTGGCTGTGGATGATAAATATTCTGCTATGATACCGAGACAGGAAGCACAGGGGAATTATAAACCGGGAGATGAGCTGACCTGTCGTGTGACAGCGGTCCGTGAGGACGGAAAATTGACACTGAGCGCCAAGAAAAAAGCATATATGCAGATTTATGAAGACGCAGAAAGTGTGTATGAAATCATTCAGGAGTTTGACGGAGAGCTGCCTTTTGACGATAAGGCAGACCCGAAGATTATTCAAAGAGAGTTCGGACTCAGTAAAAATGCTTTTAAGCGTGCAGTGGGGCATCTGTTAAAAGAAAATAAAATCGAAATAAAAAATGGAAAAATTTCTATACGGTAAGACTTTTCCAAGAGAAAAGATTATGGTATAATGTTTGCACGATGTGCAAACCAAGCCGATAAAATCGGCTTGCCGCCACGAGGTGTCGGATTATGCCGGTAAGCCACGACTTGTCGAGAAAATGCTCTAACGAGCGCTTCCTCGCCTGCGTACGTGGTAATGTTTGCACGATGTGCAAACCAAGCCGATGAAATCGGCTTGCCGCCACAAGGTGCCGGATTATACCGGCAAGCCACGACTTGTCGAGAAAATGCTCTGACGAGCGCTTCCTTGCCTGCGTACGTGGTATAATTGTAAAATGTTTAAGTAAAGTATAATTGTAAATGTCCAGAAGGAGGAAAATAAGTGGACTCGATAGATTATTATGACCGGTACGCAGTACCTTATTATGAAGAAACAGTAGAATTTGGCATGGAGGAGCAAATCAAACGTTTTGTTGAATTGCTTCCGGAAAGTGCAGATGTTCTTGATTTAGGCTGTGGATCGGGCAGAGATACAGTATGCCTTGAAGAAGAAGGCTGTGTCGTTACTGCCATGGATGGTTCTGAGAAAATGTGTGAGCTGGCAAGTATTCACACAGGAAAAGAAGTGCTGCATCTTAGAGCGGAGGATATGGAATTTGAAGATGTTTTTCATGGGATTTGGGCCTGTGCTATTTTAGGGCACTTTTCACCGGACAGAGTGAAGGACATTATGGCGAAAATCCTACGGGCATTGAAGGATGATGGGATTTTGTATTTTTCCGTTCAAAAGGGAGACAGAAACGGTAACTACAATGGCAGATATTTCTATGATTATGACAGAGAGGCTCTTAATGACCTTTTGGACTCTTTTTCAAATATAAAAGTATTGGACATATGGAAAACCAGTGATGTCAGAACAGACAAGAGCAATCGTTGGTTTAATGTTCTGCTTCGCAAGGAAAAGCAAGACGAATAAAGGAGAGATACAGTGAATTTTACTCATTTGCATGTACATACAGAATACAGTCTTTTAGACGGTTCAAATAAGATAAATGAATATGTAGCCAGAGTAAAAGAACTGGGAATGAACAGTGCGGCCATAACAGACCATGGAGTCATGTTTGGCTGCATTGATTTTTATAGGGCAGCAAAAGCAGCGGGAATTAAGCCGATTTTGGGCTGTGAGGTATATGTTGCCCCCGGTTCTCGCTTTGACAGAGAAATAGGACAGGCAGAGGACAGATATTACCATCTGGTGCTTCTGGCTGAGAACAATCATGGCTATGAAAACCTTATGAAAATTGTGTCAAAGGCTTTTGTGGACGGCTTTTATTATAAGCCACGTGTGGATATGGACCTTTTGCAGGAATATCATGAAGGAATTATTGCATTGAGCGCCTGCCTTGCAGGAGAAGTTGCAAAAAATATTACAAGAGGCATGTACGAAGAAGCGAAAAGCGCTGCTTTGCGATATGAGAAAATTTTCGGGAAGGGAAATTTCTTTTTAGAGCTTCAGGACCACGGAATTCCTCAGCAGCAAAGAGTCAATCAGCAGCTTTTGCGAATGAGTCAGGAAACGGGCATTGCACTGGTTGCCACCAATGATGTGCATTACACATATGACACAGATGCGGAAGCCCATGATATTTTGCTGTGCGTACAGACCAGAAAGCTTTTAAGTGATGAAAACCGCATGCGCTATGAGGGAGGACAATATTATGTAAAATCTCCGGAGGAAATGGCAGAGCTATTTCCTTATATTCCTGAAGCGTTGGAAAATACCCAGAAAATTGCAGACCGCTGTGAGGTGGAGATTGAGTTTGGGGTGACAAAGCTGCCGAAATTTGATGTGCCTGCTCCTTATACCTCATGGGAATATTTAAACAAGCTGTGCTATGACGGCTTGAAGGAGCGATACAGCGGAGATTTGACAGAATTGGAAAAACGTCTGGAATACGAGTTGGGCGTTATTAAAACCATGGGCTATGTGGATTATTTCCTGATTGTATGGGACTTTATCCGATTTGCCAGAGACCATGACATTATGGTAGGACCGGGACGTGGTTCTGCGGCGGGAAGCCTTGTTTCCTATACGTTGGGAATTACGAAGTTGGACCCTATTAAATACAATCTTCTGTTTGAGCGTTTTCTAAATCCAGAACGTGTTTCCATGCCGGATATTGACGTGGATTTCTGCTTTGAGAGAAGGCAGGAGGTTATTGATTATGTAGTGGAAAAATACGGAAAAGACAGGGTGGTTCAGATTGTTACCTTTGGTACAATGGCAGCACGAGGTGTAATACGTGATGTGGGAAGGGTTATGGACTTGCCCTATGCGCAGTGTGATGCCATTGCCAAGATGATACCGGAGGAATTAAATATCACCATCGATAAGGCTTTAAAAATGAACCCGGAATTGAAAAATTTGTATACTACGGATGAAATGGTGAAAAAGCTTATTGATATGAGCCGCCGTCTGGAAGGCTTGCCCCGCCATACTTCCATGCACGCAGCAGGTGTGGTAATCAGTCAGAAGTCCGTAGACGAATATGTTCCCCTTGCAAGGGCTTCAGACGGTTCTATTGTTACACAGTTTACCATGACCACTTTAGAAGAGCTGGGGCTTCTGAAAATGGACTTTTTGGGACTTCGTACTCTTACAGTTATTCAAAAGGCAGTGAAGCTGATTGAGAAAAACAAAGGGATTTCTCTTGACATGGACCATGTGGATTACAATGATAAAGCGGTCTACGATATGCTGGGAGCAGGTAAGACAGAGGGCGTTTTCCAGCTGGAAAGTGCAGGAATGACAAGCTTTATGAAGGAATTGAAGCCGGAGAGTCTGGAGGACGTTATTGCGGGAATATCGCTGTATCGTCCCGGTCCAATGGACTTTATTCCTCAATATATTGAAGGAAAAAATAATCCTGACAGTATTCATTTTCTTTGTCCGCAGCTTGAGCCGATTTTGAGCGCAACTTACGGCTGTATTGTGTATCAGGAGCAGGTTATGCAGATTGTGCGCTCTCTGGGCGGATATACTTTGGGACGAAGCGATTTGGTGCGCCGTGCCATGAGTAAGAAAAAGGCTGCGGTAATGGAGAAGGAGCGTCAAAATTTCGTTTACGGAAATGAAGAAGAAGGCGTTCCCGGCTGTGTGAACAGAGGGATTTCCGAGGAGATTGCAAATAAAATCTATGAGCAGATGATGGATTTTGCAAAGTATGCCTTTAATAAATCACATGCGGCAGCTTATGCAGTGGTGGCATATCAAACCGCATATTTGAAGTGCCATTTCCCTGTGGAATTTATGGCTGCTTTGATGACGTCTGTCATTGATAATCCACCAAAGGTTGCCGATTATATTTTATCCTGTCGCAGAATGGGAATTGCTATTCTGCCTCCCGATATTAACAAGGGAGACAGTACCTTTTCCGTAGATGGAGGGGGAATACGATATGGATTATCAGCGATTAAAAGCATTGGAAAGCCGGTGATTGAATCCATCGTGGCGGAGAGAAATCAGAGAGGAGATTTTACAAGCCTTCGAGATTTCATTGAGAGAATGACGGGAAAGGATGTCAACAAAAAGGCGATTGAAAACTTTATTAAGGCAGGAGCTTTTGACGAACTACCCGGAAACCGCCGTCAGAAAATGATGGTATACGCTCAGATTTTAGACGCCATCGTGCAGGAAAAGAAGAATATGATGGCAGGGCAAATGAGTTTATTTGATTTTGTGTCAGAGGAAGAAAAAACGGCCTATGAAATTCATATGCCGGATGTGGAGGAATATCCGAAAGAGGCAAAGCTTGCCTTTGAAAAGGAAGTGCTGGGAATTTATATCAGCGGTCATCCATTGGAAGAATATGAGACCTGCTGGAGGAAAAATATATCAGCGGTCACCACGGATTTTATGCCTGATGAGGAAAGCGGACAGCCGAAGGTGCGTGATGGGCAGCAGGTAATTGTAGGCGGTATGATTACGGAAAAGACCATTAAGTATACGAAGACTAATAAAGTAATGGCATTTCTTACCTTGGAGGATTTGCTGGGGACTGTGGAGATTGTGGTTTTCCCTCGTGATTATGAAAAGAATGTAAGACTTATGGAAATTGATGAAAAGGTGTTTATCAAAGGTCGCGTTTCCGTGGAAGAGGAAAGAGCAAGTAAGGTAATCTGTGAAAGTATGTATTCTTTTAAGGATGCGCCAAGAGAGCTGTGGCTGCAGTTTGAGACAAAGGAAAGTTTTCTTTCCTGCGAACAGGAGTTGTATGAAGACTTAAAAGAAGCAGACGGAAAGGACGGCGTAGTAATCTATATTAAGTCTCCAAAGGCTATAAAAAGGTTAGGGGCATCCAAAAGTATTCGCATTAGTCAGGACTTATTGGTAAGGCTGTACGAAAAGTACGGAAAAGACAATGTAAAAGTTGTCGAAAAGAGTATTGAAAAACAGTAGAAAATAGATTAGAATAAAAAACGACTGAATGTACAAAATAAGAAACAAGAGTCTGCCAACAGTATGGAGGAAGAAAATGACTACAAATAAAGAAATTAAAACAATTGGTGTATTAACAAGCGGCGGAGATGCGCCGGGAATGAATGCTGCAATTCGTGCAGTAGTCAGAAGAGGCTTAAGCCGTGGTATTAATATGAAGGGAATTTTAAAAGGTTACAGCGGTCTGATGAATGAAGAAATCATTGACATGACTGCCGTAGACGTTTCAGATACAATTCAAAAAGGTGGTACAATCCTGTATACTGCCCGTTGTACAGAAATGCGTACACCGGAAGGACAGAAGAGAGCTGCCGAGGTATGTAAAAAACACGGCATTGACGGGCTGGTAGTTATCGGTGGTGACGGTTCTTTTGCCGGTGCACAGAAGCTGGCTAATCTGGGAATTAACGCAGTAGGCGTTCCGGGAACAATTGACCTTGATATCGCTTGTACAGAGTATACAATCGGTTTTGATACAGCGGTAAATACAGCTATGGAAGCCATTGATAAGGTACGTGATACTTCTACTTCTCATGAACGTGTAAGTATTATTGAGGTAATGGGAAGAAATGCAGGATATCTTGCTTTATGGTGCGGTATTGCCAATGGTGCAGAGGATATTTTGCTTCCTGAAAAATACGATTTTGATGAACAGAAAATTATCAACAACATCATCGACAACCGTAAAAAAGGTAAAAAACATCATATTATCATTAATGCAGAAGGTATCGGACATTCCGAAGCTATGGCAAAACGTATCGAGGCTGCAACAGGAATTGAAACAAGAGCGACTATCTTAGGTCACATGCAGCGTGGCGGTGCACCGACATGTAAGGATAGAGTATATGCTTCCATTATGGGTGCAAAAGCAGTAGACATTCTTCTGGAAGGTAAATCTAAGAGAGTTATCTGTTACAGAGACGGTGAGTACATTGATATGGATATCAATGAAGCTCTGGCAATGAAGAAAGGTATCTCCGAATACCAGTACGAGATAAGCTATTCCCTGTCTCATAATTACAGCAAGAATAACGAGTAAGAAAATGATTACAAGTGCGTCAAATGTACAGATAAAGAAAGTACAGCAGATATTGAAGAAAGCAAAGGTACGCAGGGAAGAACAGGTTTTTGCGGTTGAGGGAATTAAGATGTTCAGTGAAGTACCAAAATCCCGTCTGCAAAAGGTGTATTTATCCCAGTCTTTTGCCCGGAAGGAGGAATGTGAAAAAATCCTTCTGGAGAAAGGCATTAGTATAGAAGAAACAGAATATGTGGAGCTTGTGGACGATAAGATTTTTAAAAATTTATCCGATACCGTAACACCTCAGGGAGTGCTTTGTCTGGTGAAAATGGAGAATTATACTCTTTCTGAAATTTTAAGCGGAGAAGAAAATCCCCTGCTGATGATTTTAGAAGATTTACAGGACCCGGGAAATCTGGGGACAATTTTACGAACCGGAGAAGGGGCAGGAGTGACAGGCGTAATTATGAGCAGAACCTCCGTAGATGTGTTTAATCCGAAGGTTATCCGTTCCACTATGGGCTCTGTTTACAGGATGCCGATTATTTATGTAAATTCCATTGAGGAGGAAGTGCTTCCTCTTTTAAAAGAAAAGGGAATTACGACTTATGCTGCTCATTTAAAAGGAAGAAATGATTACGATGAGGAGTGTTATACGAAAGGCACAGCATTTCTTATTGGAAATGAAGGAAACGGTCTTACCGAGCAGCTCACAGAGAGCGCAGATACCCTGATTAAAATTCCAATGCAGGGAAAAGTGGAGTCCTTAAATGCTGCTATGGCATCGGGAATTTTGATGTACGAGGCATACAGGCAGCGCCGTAAAAATTGAATATAAAATTTGAAAAGTGGTGAATATTCTATATATTTGCCACTTTTTTCTATTTTTCTCTCCGAAATACTGTAAAATGTTACAAAAAATACCCGGTTGACAAAGAAACGTAACCTTGTTAGAATAAGTTTGTAACAAAACTTAATAAATCTGTAACAAATGTTAAAAAAAGAAACAGACTTATCAGGAGGTTATTTTAATGAGAAGAAAATTCATGAAACTTTTAACTTGTGTGGGAACTGTTGGTGCTATGACTGTTGCAATGGCAGTACCGGCATTGGCAGATACAACAGATAAAGAAACTTTTGACTGGTCAGATAAAGCAGCAGCGAATGTGACTACATACGCAAACATTCGTAAGGGCTCTGACATCAGCACAGAGAGAGTCGGAAAGCTTCCGGCAGGAGCTGTGGTGACTGTGGTAGGTGAAGAAAACGGATGGGTTCAGGTTTCTTCCGGTGAGATTGAAGGATATATCAGAGAGGACTTGTTAGTATCCGGAGAGGAAGCGCAGCAGTTATTTGAGTCCGTGCACGGCGATGGGGAGATTACAGGTGCACAGCCGTTAGACGCCGTAGTTGAGACGGCAGCAATTTCAAATCAGACAACATCTGTATCTCAGGCAGATTTAGATTTGATGGCTGCAATTATTGAATGTGAAGCAGGTGGGGAGTCTTATGAAGGAAAAGTTGGTGTAGGAGCGGTAATTATGAACCGTATCCGCAGCAGCAAATTCCCAAATACATTATCTGAAGTTATTTACCAGAAAGGTCAGTTTACACCGGCTGCGTCAGGTAAGCTTGCATCTGTATTAAGCAGAGGTGCAAGTCAGGCATGTTATGATGCTGCAAGAGATGTGTTTGCAGGAGCAAATACTATTGGAGACCGTTTATTCTTCCATGCAGGAGGTGGCAGAGGTCTGACTATCGGTAATCAGACATTTTATTAAAAGAGAAGATTGACTATATTTTTGGAAAGAGGCTATTGCATTTATATTTCATGCGATAGCTTCTTTTATTTCATAGGAAATTGTGTCCTGTGAAATAAAAAAGTTGCTTTAAAATATAGAGATTACTTTTCGACAATGATACAATATAAGTATAAAAAATATATTTTGACCCATTATGCGATAATCAAAGAAGCAAGAAAGGAGTTGTATATGAGAAATAAAAAAATATTGATAAGTATCGCTATGTGCTGTTCATTACTGATAACAGGGTGCTGTAATGAAAAAGAGAGCCTTGATATCCGTAAAATAAAAACAGAAGATATTGTCTCAACAGCTAGCGGAGTGTACGACTATGCAGAAACTTTTCCAAGTATTCCGGAACTTGCAAAAAACAGTGAAGTGGTTATATATGGCAAAATTGAGGGTATAGATTATATTGTCGGAGATAATGGTCTTTGCAGAGCAAATATGGAGGTTAAAATTTTAGAACCGTTAAAAGGAGATTATGATACAGGTGACAAAATAAAAGTAGTGAAAGACCAAGGGATTGTATCGGTAAAGGATTATTTAAAATCTTTCACTTCAGAGGAAGCAAAGAAGGCAAACCGAGAAGACTTTAAGGATTACTCTGACGAGGAATTAAGTCAGGTATATGTACAGCAGATTGAAGAAAATGATATTATGTCAGAAATAGGGCAGAAAAGTGTCTTTTTCCTTGAAAAGTCAGCGTTTTATGATACGGAGCAGACTTATACAAGATTAACAGGTCCTGAGGCAGAATATACAGAGATATCTGATGACCGGTTCATTCAAACACAGACAGTGGGCAGTGAATTGTCACAACCATATAGGTTAGAAGCGTTTGAGAAAAATCAAAGCAGAGAGTATGAGATAGATATTTATACGCTGGAAGAAATTATTTCGGAGATGGGCGTGACTAAGTAATTTAATAAAAGATAAGAACACGGCGATACTGTTTAAAGTGAGGAAGATAAAGCGGTATCGCCGTTTTAATGGTCACATTTAGTGAGGAATAGCAGATACTATATTTGAGTGAATAAAAAAACAATAAAATACAAGAAAAAAGCGTTGATATTTTCAGAAAACTAGAATATAATGAGAGGACAAATCAGTAGAAACTTTACTGATACAGAGAATTTATAGTAAAGAAGGTGGGGTTATGGACGCAGGAACAATATCCATTATCTGGCTTGTAGTTTTGGCAATTCTTCTTGTCATTGAATTTTTGACGCTGGGACTTACAACTGTCTGGTTTGCAGGCGGGGCATTAGTTGCCTTTTTGGTTTCTCTGGCAGGAGGTCCGCTGTGGCTGCAACTGCTGTTGTTTATAGCGGTTTCTGTTGTACTTCTCTTATTTACCAGACCTCTGGCGATGAAATACCTGAATAAGGACGTGCAGAAAACCAATGTAGACAGTATTCCGGGACAAAAAGGAATTGTAACAGCTACCATTGACAATCTGAAAGCAGAAGGTCAGGTTACCATTCAGGGAATGGAATGGACTGCAAGAGCGAAAAACGGCAATACGATTGAAAAAGGAAAAGTTGTAAGGGTTACAGCAGTAGAAGGTGTAAAGCTGATTGTAGAGGAGGACATGTAATATGATGTGGTTAGTTATTATTCTGTTCGTAATTATTTTAATTATTGCGGCATCCTGTGTAAAGATTGTACCTCAGTCACAGGCATATATTTTGGAACGTCTTGGGGTATATAAGGCAACATGGGGAAGCGGTGTTCATTTTAAAGTGCCGTTTATTGAAAGAGTTGCAAAGCGTGTAAATTTAAAAGAACAGGTTGTAGATTTTGCTCCGCAGCCGGTTATTACAAAAGACAATGTTACCATGCGGATTGATACGGTTGTATTCTTCCAGATTACAGACCCAAGATTATTTACTTACGGCATTGACAATCCGATTATGGCGATTGAAAATCTGACGGCCACCACACTTCGTAATATTATCGGTGATATGGAACTGGATGCTACACTGACTTCCAGAGAGATTATCAATACAAAAATGAGAGCGTCTCTTGATGATGCTACTGACCCGTGGGGTATTAAGGTAACCCGTGTAGAATTGAAAAATATCATTCCTCCGGCAGCTATTCAGGAAGCTATGGAGAAACAGATGAAGGCAGAACGTGAACGCCGTGAAGCAATTCTGAAAGCAGAAGGTGAGAAGAAATCTACAATTCTTGTGGCAGAAGGTAAAAAAGAGTCTGCGATTTTAGATGCAGAGGCTGAAAAGCAGGCAGCAATTTTGAGAGCGGAAGCTGAGAAGGAAAAGATGATTAAAGAGGCAGAAGGTCAGGCAGAAGCTATTTTGAAGGTGCAGCAGGCAAAGGCAGACGGTATCCGCTTTATTAAAGATGCCGGTGCAGACCAGAGTGTTCTTACATTAAAGAGTCTGGAGGCATTTGCACAGGCAGCAGACGGAAAAGCTACCAAGATTATCATTCCGTCAGAAATTCAGGGAATTGCAGGTCTTGCATCTTCCTTAGTAGAAATTGCTACAAATAAAAAAGAAAATTAAGTAAAAAAGGGGGTTGCTTGCGAAGGCAAGGCTCCCTTTCTAAATAGGAATGAGAGGTGGAGCATGAAACCGGTACTTGATACTGAAAAGGAGTATGGACTGGTACTTGAGGGAGGCGGCGCAAAAGGCGCATATCAGATAGGCGCATGGAAAGCATTAAAAGAGGCAGGTATTCGTATAAAAGGAATTGCGGGAACCAGCGTAGGGGCATTAAACGGAGCTTTAATCTGTATGGGAGATTTGGAAAAGGCAGAAAGCCTGTGGGAGAATATTTCTTATTCCCAGATTATGTCGGTAGATGATAAAGTCATGGAAGACATTTTTAAACAGAAGAAAATCAGCCGTGATGCTTTGAAGGATATGATGGACTATATTTCTGCCGGCGGCGTGGATATTACTCCCCTAAAAGAGCTGATTGCAGAATGTGTGGATGAAGAAAAAATTCAAAATTCTCCTATGGATTTGTATATTCACACCTTCAGCGTAGATGAAATGAGAGACTTAAATGTAGATTTAAAGGGAATTGAACCGGAGCTTATTAAGGACTTTTTATTGGCAAGCTCTTATATTTTTCCTATTTTTAAAAGTGAGAAGCTCCACGGAAAGACCTATATTGACGGTGGGGCTATTAACAATGTTCCCATAGATACTTTGATTGAGAAGGAGTATAAGGATATTCTTGTAGTACGGATTTTTGGCATTGGGAGAGAAAAAAAGGTCAAAATTCCGGAAGATACTACGATTTACACCATTGCTCCTACGGTAAGCTTGGGAAGTATTTTGGATTTTAACCCTAAAAGAAGCAAAATACATCTAAAACGTGGATATTTTGATACCATGCGTGTGATTTACGGACTTGCGGGGAAAATATATTATATTGATGAACAGGAAAAAGAATGTTATTATTTAAGGCAGTTGACAGAACTAAGTCAGGATATTTATGTATATCTGGCAGATGTATATAAATTGGAGCTGCAGGAAAGCAGAGCAGTTCGAAATCTGACAGAAATTATTTTGCCGGTAATCGCAGAGGAGATGAAGCTTTCGAAAGAATGGAGTTACAGAGAACTGTATCTTTCTATCTTAGAGGCAACGGCAAAGATATGCAGAATTCAAAAGTATAAAATTTATACTTTGCAGGAGCTGCAGGATAAGGTAAGAGAGAAACTGCCGTCTCTTGAGGGCGAAGAGTTACCTGCCTTTGTGCAGATTATTTCAAAAGAAAAACTTTTATAGAAGCGGAGGATTACTGTAATGGATTTAAAAGGGCGTCATTTTTTAACATTGAAGGATTTTACCAAGGAAGAAATCGAGTATCTTGTTGACTTATCTGCGGAATTAAAAAGAAAGAAAAAGCAGGGAATTCCCGTGGATACATTAAAAGGAAAAAATGTTGCGCTGATTTTTGAAAAAACCAGCACCAGAACAAGAAGCTCTTTTGAGGTGGCAGCACATGATTTGGGAATGGGCAGCACATATTTAGACCCGAAAAGCTCTCAGATTGGAAAAAAGGAGAGTATTAAAGACACTGCAAGAGTTTTAGGACGTGTTTACGATGGAATTGAGTATCGTGGATTTGGACAGGAAAAAGTAGAGGAGCTGGCAAAATATGCAGGTGTTCCCGTATGGAACGGACTTACAAACGAATATCACCCTACACAGATGCTGGCAGATTTACTTACTATTCGTGAGCATTTAGGCAGAGTTGAGGGAGTGAAATTGGTTTATATGGGAGACGCCCGCTATAATATGGGAAATTCTCTGATGATTTTATGTGCCAAAATGGGTATGCACTTCGTTGCCTGTGCGCCAAAGAAGTATTTTCCAAATGACGCATTGGTAGAGGAGTGTAAAGGATTTGCAGAGAAATCAGGAGGAACCATTACTTTAACAGAAGATGTCATGGAAGGTACAAAGGGCGCAGACGTTATTTATACGGATGTATGGGTTTCCATGGGAGAGCCGGAAGAAGTATGGGAGGAGCGTATTAAAGAGCTGACACCATACAAGGTTACTATGGATGTTATGAGAAATGCGGGAGAGCAGGCAATTTTCCTTCATTGCTTACCTGCATTCCATGATTTGCAGACAGATATCGGCAGAGAAATGAATGAAAAATTTGGAATTGAAGACATGGAAGTTACCGATGAAGTTTTTGAAAGCGAGCAGTCTGTTGTATTTGATGAAGCAGAAAACAGAATGCACACCATCAAAGCAGTTATGGCGGCTACTTTAGGGGCAGAAGGCTGTTAAAATGGAGAAAATATTTTGGAAAGAAAGTGTGGACTCTACCCTGACATGGGCAAAAGAGGAAGCAAAAAAGAGTGTTGGAAAAGAGCTGGATGGAGCTTTATTTGTAGCAAATGAGCAGACGGCGGGAAAAGGAAGACTGGGGAGAGTGTGGACTTCTGTCCCCGGTGAAAATATCTATATGACACTTTTGCTGATGCAGCCTGAGGTGAGAGCAGAAAACGCCTCATCCCTAACGCTGGTAATGGGATTGTCTGTGGCAGAAGCTGTTGAAGAAATGGCAGGAATAGATGCAGGAATTAAGTGGCCAAATGATATTGTTCTTTCCAAGAAGAAAATCTGTGGTATTTTAACGGAAATGCAGATGAAAGAACAGAAGCCGGATTTTATTATGATTGGTGTAGGTATCAATGTCAATCAAAAGGAATTTCAGGAAGAGCTTAGAAATAAGGCAACTTCTGTTTTTCTGGAAACAGGAAAGGAAATGTCAAGAGAAGAGCTGGTAACGAAGGTTACAGCATGCTTTTGGAAGAATTATGAGCTGTTTTTGAAAACACAGAATTTAAAGGCATTGAAGGAAGAATATGAAAAACGGCTTTTGAATAAAAATCAGCAGGTGAGGATTTTGGAAAAAGGCACAGAAACCATTGGTACAGCAAGGGGAATTACCGATACAGGAGAGCTCCTTGTAGAGGATTTACAGGGAAAGGTGAGAAAGGTTTTTTCCGGCGAGGTTTCTGTCAGGGGATTATATAGTTATGTATAAAGGAGATAAGCATGTACAAGGATAAAGTAGTTTTGTGCGGTGCAAGTGCATACGAGCAGAAGTATTATTTTAATGATGATTTTGCATCACTTCCTCAGTCTATACAGGATGAGCTGCACATTATGTGCGTATTGTATACAGAGGAAATCGGAGGAGTCCTCACTTTGGAATTTGATGAAGACGGAAGCCTGCAGTTTCAGGTAGAGGCGCTGGAAGCAGATGCTATGTTTGATGAAATCGGCAGTGTACTGCGTATTAAAGATTTACGCCAGAAGAAAAAAGAGCTTTTAGAGTCTTTGGAATTATATTATAAAGTATTCTTTCTGGGACAAGAGGTAGAAGATGAAGCTTAAAATCGGAAATGTGACGCTGGAAAATAATTTAATATTGGCGCCTATGGCAGGGGTAACGGACCTGCCATTTCGTTTGCTTTGCAAGGAGCAGGGAGCAGGGCTTATCTGCACGGAGATGGTAAGCGCAAAAGCCATTCATTTTAAAAATAAGAATACGGAAAGTCTGATGGAGATTGATGAGAGAGAACGTCCTGTTTCTTTACAGCTTTTTGGCTCGGAGCCGGATTTGATGGCAGAAATTGCCAAGCAGATTGAACATAGAAATTTTGATATTCTGGATATCAACATGGGATGTCCCGTTCCAAAAGTGGTGAATAACGGAGAAGGCTCGGCTCTTATGAAAAATCCAAAGCTGGTGCATGAGATTGTGTATAAGGTGTCGAGGGCAATTAAAAAACCCCTTACTGTGAAAATCCGTAAAGGCTTCACAGAAGACAGTGTAAATGCAGTAGAAATTGCAAAGATTTTGGAAGATGCAGGAGCAGCAGCCGTTGCCGTACATGGAAGAACAAGAGAGCAGTATTATTCCGGACAGGCGGATTGGGATATTATCCGTCAGGTGAAGGAGGCGGTGTCTATTCCGATTATTGGAAACGGGGATGTGACTTCTCCTGAAAAAGCGGAAAAGCTGGTAAAGGAAACAGGCTGTGACGGCATTATGCTTGGCCGTGCCGTGCAGGGAAATCCGTGGCTGTTTTCAGAAATTTTATATTATCAGGAAACAGGAAAGATGAAACCAAAACCTTCTATGGAGGAGATTAAGAAAATGATGCTCCGCCATGCAAGACTTCAGTTAGAATATAAGGGAGCTTATACGGGAATGAGGGAAATGCGTAAGCATGTGGCATGGTACACTTCGGGTATGCCTCATTCTGCATCGGTAAGAAGAATGGTGAATGAAGTAGAGTCTTATGAGCAACTGGAAGAGCTGGTGAATAGATTGTAAAAAAACTATAAATATTAGATTATGAGGAGTAATAAGCTTGACATCCGCATATCTATTATTTATAATATTATGACTGTTAAGAAGTGATATTTGTATGGGACGGGCCTTCTGGGTTCGTTTTCCATTATAAATATATTGAGAAAGGGTGTAGAATTAAAATGGAAGAAAAGAAAACATTACTTACGTATGCGGGACTGACAAAACTGGAAGAAGAATTACACGATTTAAAAGTAAACAAAAGAAAAGAAGTGGCAGAGAAGATTAAGGAAGCCAGAGAACAGGGCGACTTGTCTGAAAATGCAGAATATGATGCAGCAAAAGATGAGCAGAGAGATATCGAAGCCAGAATTGAAGAAATTGAAAAAATCCTGAAAAACGCAGAAGTTGTTGTAGAGGATGAAGTAGATTTAGATAAAATCAGCGTAGGCTGTAAAGTAAAAGTTTACGATGTTGAGTTTGAAGAAGAAATGGAATTTAAAATTGTAGGTTCAACAGAAGCTAACAGCTTAGAAGGAAAAATTTCTAATGAGTCACCGGTTGGAAAAGCTCTTATCGGAGCAAGAAAAGGTGATACAGTATCTGTTGAAATGCCGGCAGGCGTAATGGAATACAAAATTCTCGAAATCGAGAGAAATATTTAAAGATAAGGAGTGTGTACAAGGTGGCAGAACAGCAGAAGAAAGCACAGGAACAGGATTTAAACCAGTTATTAAAGGTGCGCCGTGAGAAATTAGCTGAGTTACAGGAAAATGGAAAAGACCCATTTCAGATTACAAAATATGATGTAACTCATCACAGCATGGAAGTGAAGGATGCCTTTGAAGAATTAGAAGGAAAGAGCGTATCTCTTGCAGGACGTATGATGTCCAAGCGTGTTATGGGAAAAGCTTCTTTTTGCAGTATTCAGGACTTACAGGGTTCTATTCAGTCTTATGTTGCAAGAGATAATATCGGCGAAGACCATTATAAAGATTTCAAGAAAATGGATATCGGTGATATTGTAGGTATCAAAGGTGAAGTGTTTAAGACAAAAACAGGAGAAATCTCTATTCATGCCACAGAAGTAACACTGTTATCTAAAAGCTTAAAACCGCTTCCTGAGAAATTCCACGGTCTGACAAACACAGATTTACGTTACCGTCAGAGATATGTGGATTTGATTATGAACACAGATGTAAAGGATACCTTTATTAAGCGTTCCAAAATCATTGCAAGTATTCGTAATTACTTAAACGGACAGGGATTTTTAGAAGTGGAAACCCCGATGCTGGTTGCAAATGCCGGAGGTGCGGCAGCGCGTCCTTTTGAAACACATTTTAATGCGCTGGACGAAGACTTCAAGCTTCGTATTTCTCTTGAGCTTTACCTGAAACGTCTTATTGTAGGCGGCATGGAAAAAGTATACGAAATCGGACGTGTGTTCCGTAACGAAGGTCTTGATACAAGACATAATCCGGAATTTACTCTGATGGAATTATATCAGGCATATACAGACTATCACGGCATGATGGATTTAACAGAAAATCTGTACCGTCATGTTGCACAGGAAGTTCTGGGAACTACAAAAATTACTTATAACGGCATAGAAATGGATTTAGGAAAACCATTTGAGCGTATTACCATGGTAGATGCTGTTAAGAAATATGCAGGCGTGGACTTTAATGAAATTCATACATTAGAAGAAGCAAGAGCAGCAGCAAGAGAGCATCATGTAGAGTTTGAAGAACGTCATAAAAAAGGTGATATTTTATCTCTGTTCTTTGAGGCTTTTGCAGAAGAACATTTAATTCAGCCTACTTTTGTTATGGACCATCCGATTGAAATTTCTCCATTAACAAAGAAGAAACCGGAAAATCCGGAATATACAGAACGTTTCGAATTCTTCATGAATGGATGGGAAATGGCAAATGCTTATTCTGAGTTAAATGACCCGATTGACCAGAGAGAGCGTTTCAAAGCGCAGGAAGAACTTCTGGCACAGGGAGATGAGGAAGCAAACACCACAGATGAAGACTTTATGAATGCTTTGGAAATCGGTATGGCGCCTACCGGCGGTATCGGATTTGGTATCGACAGAATGGTAATGCTGCTGACAGACAGCGCTGCAATCCGTGACGTTTTACTGTTCCCGACAATGAAGTCATTAGACAAATAAATCCAGTATTTATGCGGGTTTGCGGACTTTGAAATTGTATGGTACGACAAGAGTACGACAAAATAACCTGTCTTAAAGGGTTAAAATAAACGATTTTAAATTAAAATCGAGTCAGTTCGAGTTCATATTTTGTACTATAAGGACATTTTTCTAAAAGAAATTTTAGAGAAGTGTCCTTTTTTGTTATGGTCAGCAAAGCATAAATAAGAATCGGAGGAAAAGAACATGAGTAGTACAGCGTTAGGAGCAGGAGCAGAAAAAGCTCAAAAAATTATTTTTATCAGTGAAGCACATGAGAAATTCTACTATGAAAAATTGAGTGAGGTACGGTATCAGGATGTATACCATAAGGCACTTTGCTATTGCCTTGGCATTAACGATGATACCAGAAGAAATGTGAACCGCATTTATGATTTCAAGACCGGATGTGTAAAAACAGAGTGTTTACACGAAGGCTGGCAGACCAGCGGGAGCGTAAAAGTAGTCAGAATGGCGTTTAATTTATATTGTAATGCAACGCCAAGTGTTGATGATTACGAAGACGCAGAGGAGCAGATTGACGAGTGCAGGCAGTATACTGTAGAAGAATTATTCTGCTGTGCCTATGCACCTTATTTTTGGCAGGCAATACAAATTCGGTATCCGGAATATGCAACGTATAACCGGTAACTGTATGCCCTGTTTGGAGGAGCAGACTAATGTTAAAGGTTCGATTGATGGGAACAAAGAATGATATTAAATGGTTTGAGAAGATTTTGCAAAGACATCCCAAGATTGAAGTAACTGAGTTTTCAGATTTATACCCAAATAAAGGGACAAACAAATTTCACAGAGCTTATGTGGAAGTCAGAAAAAGCAATGTAAAAGAAAAATCGTAGAAAAAAGGAGATTTTATCATGTGCAGAGTGATAGCGGTGTCTAACCAGAAAGGTGGAGTCGGCAAGACCACCACAAGCATCAATTTAGGTGTTGGACTGGCCAGAATGGGACAGAGAGTGTTGTTGGTTGACTCTGATCCGCAAGGGCATCTGACCCTCGGGTTGGGGTTCCCGAAAAATATCCGGGTGACATTGAAGAACATGATGGAAAATATCATCATGGGAATAGAGTTTGACCCGAAAGAAGCAGTTTTACATCATAAAGAAGGTGTGGACGTGGTTCCGTCAAATAAACTGCTTACAGGTATGGATATGTCTCTGATTACGGTGGATGACAGGGAAAAGGTTCTGAAAGAATACTTGGAAATGATGGCGGATGATTATGATTTTATCATAATCGACTGTATGCCATCTTTGGGTATGTTGACCATCAATGCCATGAGTGCTGCCAACAGTGTCCTGATACCAGTTCAACCCCAGTATTATGCGGCGGATGGATTGACGGAACTGTTGAAAGTGGTGAAAGGAACAAAAAAGCGTTTTAATCCGGAAATTGAGGTGGAAGGTATCCTGTTTACGATGGACAGCGCCCGGTATAACAATTCCAAAAGGAATAAGAGAGCCGTTAGAGATGCGTATGGGAATGAAATGAGGGTATTTGAAAACTCCATTCCCCGTTCAGAAGCGATAGCGGAGATTGCCTCGGAAGGGATCAGTATTTTTGCGTATGACAGCCGGAGCAAAGGTGCAAAAAGCTATGAAATGCTGGCGCAGGAGGTGTTGAACCGTGCGTAGACCACAGAAGGATATTCAGTTAACCACTTATGACGATCTGCTTGGCATCAGTGAACCAGATGATGCTGGCATGGACAAAGTAATTGAAGTCCCGTTGGCGGAATTGTTCCCGTTTAAAAACCATCCATTTCATGTCCTGGATGATGAAAAGATGGATGAAACTGTAGAAAGTATCCGGAATTACGGTGTACTTAATCCTGCACTGGTAAGGCCAAGAGCAGAGGGTGGTTACGAACTGGTAGCCGGACACAGACGAAAAAGAGCCTGTGAGCTGGCAGGCAGGGATACCATGCCGGTGATTGTCCGGGACTATTCGGACGATGAAGCCGTAGTGATCATGGTAGATTCTAACATCCAGAGGGATAACATCCTGCCAAGTGAAAAAGCCTTTGCTTATAAGATGAAACTGGAGGCTTTGAAACATCAGGGAGTGAAATCTGAAACCGGGAGTGATGCCGAGACAGCCGATCTGGTAGGAAAGGAAGCTGGGGACAGCGGAAGAAAGGTACAAAGGTATATCAGGCTGACGGAACTTCTTCCGGAATTGCTGGAACTGGTAGACAGAGGAAAGATTAAAGTTTCTCCGGCAGTCTCTCTTTCATATCTTTCAAAAGAAGAACAGGAATGGGTACTGCAGTGCGTTGTCGGGAGAGCTGCATCTGTAAGCGGAACAATGGCAGATCAACTGAAAAAGCACAGTGAAGAGGGAAAACTGACGGAGCTTGCTGTGGAACTAATCTTGTGCGAAGAAAAGAAAGAAACGGGAAAAGTATCGCTGCCCGGTAAGGTGAAGCAGTATTTTCCGAAAGGTTATAGCAACCAGCAGATAGAACAGGTCATTTTTGAATTGCTTGAGAACTGGAAAAACAGCCAGTAAAAATGGGAAGGAGGGAAAGCAAAATGGCAAAACACGATATTCAATTTGATTATTTCCATGGTTATGAATCGGAGCAGTTTGCTTTTTACCGCATTCCCAAAGTATTGTTCACAGATGACTATTTCAAGGATCTGTCCAGCGATGCAAAAGTGCTTTATGGCCTGATGCTGGACAGGATGTCCTTGTCCATTAAAAACAACTGGATTGACGAGGAGGACAGGGTGTACATCATCTTTACTCTGGAGCAGGTTATGCAGTATATGAATTGCGGAAAGGATAAGGGAGTAAAAATTCTTGCCGAGCTGGATACCGGAAAAGGGATTGGCCTGATTGAGCGTGTAAAGCGTGGATTGGGTAAACCTGCCATTATTTATGTGAAAAGTTTTCTAATCAAAGACAGACAGGAGTGCATGGAGTCTGCTGATGAGAAGGAAAACTGCGAGTCCGCTGAAGAAAATCAGGAGACCGGATCAGCCGAAGTCAAGACTTCTGAAAAACCGAAGTCTGGAGTTCTGGAAAACCGAAGTCTGGAGGTCGGAGAAACCGAAGTCTGGAAGTCGGAAAAACCGAAGTCCGGAAGTCGGAAAAACCGAAGTGCAGAGGTCGGGAAAACCGACCCTAATAATACTTATATTAACAAGAATAATATGAGTAATACTGATCTTATCAATCCATCAGTGGAAGTGCAGGGCAACAGGACAGAAGATAGGATGGATGCGATGGATGTCATACAGGCATACACCGATATTGTGAAAACCAATATTGATTATGACATTTTAATCCAGGGATGCAGGACTGGTGACCGTGAGTACATAGACGAGATCGTAGAGCTTCTGGTTGAGACTATCAGCATTGACCGGGAGACCGTTATGATCAGCGGGGCTGAATATCCGTATCAGTTTGTAAAAAATAAGCTTTTGAAGGTAAATTATTCCCATATCCAGTATATGCTTGAATGCCTACATGACACGACAACAAAAGTCCGGAATGTAAAAGCGTATTTGCTAACCTGCCTGTTTAATGCCCCAAGCACGATTGGAAATTACTACAGGGCAGAGGTCAACCATGATATGTATGGAGGAGGTTGGAGCAATGGTTAAGGAAATCTGGAAAAAAGTAATATGGCCGGTGATGGAAGTCCTTTTTCTGGCAGTGGTTTTCCGGCCACTGTGTATCGCAGAGGGCGGCATTGATTACTGGAAACTGCTGTTCCTGATGGGAATACCGTTTGGGGTGCAGAAGATGTTTGTCTGGTTGATACCCAGCGGTTACGGTATTGGTGAAACAGTTGGTATATTTGCATTGAACCTGCTGGTTGGTGGTATTATCGGTGGCTTCATACTGGTATGGCGTTTACTGGAAGCGGTTTTTATACTGGCAAAGGGACTTGTTTCGGGAGTTACACGAATGACTGGTGTGTGTCGGTAAATTGAATGAAACGGAGGTCTGAGATGGACAGAAAATTAATGGAGCAGATGTTTTATGAAGGCGTCATGCCAAGAGAGCAGTGCTGCCCCCGAAAGAAAGAATATCATGACACCATGAAATTGTGCAATACCGTGGAAGTGGAGTTTGCCAGCCATCTATCCCCGGAACTGACACAGATGTTTCAGGATTACAAAGACTATTCAGCACAGCTTACTGCCATGGAAAACGGGGAGCATTTTATTCAGGGAATGGCCATGGGGATACGCCTGACAGCGGAGGCATTTACACTGGAAGATAATAAAACAGAATAACCCATGAAGGAGAAGCAGCCGGTTTACTGATCTGGTTGCTTTTTCTCTGTCTATGAGGCCATGGAGCAAGGAGAATGAAGATGGAGATTGTGTTGTTAGGTGTGATTATTGTCACCTTCCTGTTTTTTGTATTTCTGGTATGCTGTTTTGTTCTGTCAGCAAAAGAACTGGAAGAGGAAATAGGGAATCTTGGATATGAAGAAAAAGAAGGGAATTGAGCAGATGGATGTAGCAGAAAAAATCAGATACTTTCGCCAGCAAAAAGGGTTGTCGCAGGAACAGCTTGGGAAAAGAGCAGGCATTCACGAAAACACCATCCGGAAGTATGAACTGGGTATAAGAAAACCAAAGCTTGACCAGTTAAAGAAGATAGCCGGTGGGCTTGGGGTCAGTGTAATAGAATTTATAGATATTGAGATTGAGAATGAAGCGGATCTGATTGCAGTGTTGAAAAAAATCAGTCCGTTTTTTAAATGGGAAAACATCGGAAGAATATTGGAACAGGGGGAGCAAAGATGATTGTAGTTTATTTTCTGGCAGCACAGATAGTGATGGCATTGTTTTTTTATCCATTATTGGTTGCCGGTAAAAGGGCAGATGAGGAAATGGGGATTTTATTTGAACGTAGATTTCAGGAGAATGGACAGAAAGAATTGGAGGATAAGATGGAGTCACAGAGAGATGTTTTAAGAACGATTGAGAAAGAGATCAGCAAGGGAAGCGCACCGGTACATTTTGAAGGAATGGAATTTGAGAAAGACAGTTATCATCTGGTCGACAGCCAGGCAAAAATGAACCAGCTTCTTGATTATTTTTTCCGTGTAGGAGAGTACGGAGGGATTTCAGGCAAGCTACTGAAAAGCAATGTTTATATGGATGCTGCAGGGAAAAAGCCAACCTTCCGGACAGCAAAATCAGAGTTTGACAGAAAACGGATGGAAACGGCGGCAAAGCAGTGGATTAAGAAAAAACAGCCATCTTTTGACGGGGATGTGTATGTAGAAAATGTGAAGTGTGTCCTTAGTCTGACAGAAGAAGAAAAGGAAAAGAGGAAATGCAGAGTAAAAGGTGAAGAGACTGCGGCGCTGATCTTCAGTAGAAAGCATCTGGCAGCATTGTATCTGCAGTGTCTGATGTACCGGAAGGAATTGGCATTGCAAAAAGGTTCATTGGAAGATATGTCGGAGATCTGCAATCGGATTTATCAGTTGGAAAATGTGGATGTGCTGTTCCAGTGTATGATGATGGATATGGCAAGGTGGGAAGAGGATAAATTATACATTCAGTTTTCAACGGTGTTTCTTCTGGAAAAATGATAAACAATCAGGTACGTTCTACCATGACATGTAAAAATAGTGTATACTGTTATTATTAGTGCGACAATTGATATTTGTGTTATGGAGAGATGGCTTTATGTGTTGCAGGTACACCATATGTAATGATTCGAGGAAAGAAAAATGGAAAAAGAAAAATTGACGCCAATAAATACTATTAATGGAATAGAAATAAATGAAGAATTGATGCAGAAGGTCATATCTGTCCCCAAAAGAGATGAAATTATTAATGCTGTAATTAATAGTTATCTTATAAGTCAGTTGGGAATAGATGAGAATCAAGTGTCCGATGAGAAGAAACAGCTGATACAAAAGAACTTTATACATCTTATGTGTCAAGTACTTAATGATTTTAAAATCATCAATGAGAGATTAAAGAAATATAAAGCTGAGAGAGCAAATTTAGAAGGGGTTAAATCAAACGAAGCGGAATATAGACGTAAAAAATTAGAGTATTTCGCAAAATTAAACAAGAGGGCACAGAATGATATTGTTATGTTTCTAAATAAGAATCTTACAGAGTATTTAATAGAAATAGATTACGATACCTTGCAAAAAGAGGTTGACAGTGACGGCTTTGGGAAGATGTTCATAAACCGACGTTATTTGTTTGCACAGGTATCAGAATACTATGATGCTGATTTTGACTATTCTACAGTTGTAAAGATATCACAATTGCCAGGCGTAAAATTGATAGATGGCCCCGGAATAGAGAAGAAATATCTTGAAATGCATAGAAATAACCCGGAAAAATACTATTCTGAAATTAAGAAGTTAATTGAGCAGAAAAAAGTAATGGAAAGTCTGAAAGATTATGTTGATCAAAACTATCACTTACATAAACGTCGTGAAATATTTATGGATCTTGCTCGTTTGTATGAAGAAAAGCATTATCAATCCTTTGTTGCTCTGGGATTGCTTCAACTTGAAGGGCTTTTCTTTGATATATGTTCGATAAGATACGATGATAAAGAAAATGCTGGTTCATTAGTAGAAAAGGCTGAGAAAGCATTGAGTGGGAGAAATGAGATAAGCTATATGCGATATTATCCATATTTTGCATTTGATGTTCCTGTTAAAAGAAATGAAATAGCACATGCAGGATTAATAAGATCACAAAATCTGGAACGGTTAGCGGATGAATTGCTTCTTGATCTTAATGCCGTTGCTCAAATGGCTAAGATGGAAAGTGATGGGAAATTTAGAATTTTTTTGATGATATATGATGCTCTTTTAGAGGTAGATTTTTCAGATAAGAAAGCAGTAAACAAAAAACTTGTTTTTGAATTGTTTGCTAATAGAACTATTTCATCGGATACTTTTTGGGATGTGCTGAAAAATCCTGATCAATTTAAGGAGGAAATAGAATTTTATAAGCGAGATGATATTCCAGAAGGATATGTTGATTTGCCGACTGTTGTGAATAATATATCTGATATGGTTTATCAGCTACCATTTTGGTGCGAAATGGTTAATACTCTAAATACATATGATGGGGATGACGATATAAATCAATTCTTGCTTAAGATGGCAAAAAATTATGTTAAAGTATTGGATAAGGATTGTAAAAATAAGTGTATTGAGATATTGGCTGCATTAAAATAAATGTTGGAGCAGTTGTTTTGTTGAAATATCAGTCGCTAATTTCAGAGCAGACAATGTTACTAACAATGAAAAAATGGAGCATTTATAAGAGGTTTTGGTATCTACAAATTCCAGTTGTCGGGTTATAGAACTTACGGTTTAAGGATGTGAATAATCATGGGAGCAAGTAACAAAATCTGTCCAAACTGTGGCAGGAAGATGAAACAGCAGTTTATAGGATTGCAGCATTGTAAATGCGGAATGAGTTGGAAGAAAGATATAGGATTTTTTGAGCGTACCAGTGATATGGTTTTTGCATTGAAACGCAGAAATGTGGGAAAGAAAGTTAAACAGGTTCCTATAATCCGGAGAAAGCAATAAATCGGTTGCAGGGGTAGTCAGATATTACAATTACATATAGTTTTACATAGCCGACAGGTTCAGTTTATTGAGATTGAGTCTGTCGGCTTTTTTATTTATCAATGCACTTCCCGACAAATTGTCGGGAGGTGGAAAGGAGCCAGAATGAAGCAGTATATACACCACCTGCTGGTACCGCCGTGAAGGAGACCGGCAGGCAGAAAGGAGGTCTTGCAAAATGGAAGAAGAGGTTACCCAGAGGACGATTGCTTTATCCATCAGAACAGCGAAGCTTACCGGTAACGTGCTGCGTGCTGCACTGCGGAAGTTTCTTGCGGCACAGCATCAGAAAGGAAAAAATCCTTATAAGCAGGGAAAGCAGACGGTTAAAGAGCTGATCGGCCAGAATGCCGGTGTTTCCAACATTGAAATCAACGATGGCAACATTAAGTCTTTTGAACGTGTGGCGAAAAAATATGGGATTGATTATGCCTTAAAAAAGGATAAATCGGAAAATCCTCCGAAGTATCTTGTGTTTTTCAAAGGGCGGGATACGGATGTACTGAATCAGGCGTTCAAGGAGTATGTCGGAAAGCAGATGAAGCAGAAGGATAAGCCTTCCATTATGGAAAAACTTACCCATTTCAAAGAGGTTGTTGCAAAAGGCAAAAACCGGGAGCGAGCCAAAGAACACCAGAAGGACAGGGGGCAGAGCTTATGATGAATTTAATGCCGGATGCTCCCCGCAGCCAGAAAAAAGGTGGAAAAGGGCATCGAAGCCGTGCATTGCCGAAGCAGAAATCAAAACAATTCAGCTTTTCCATTCCGGCAGACAGCATTCTTGGAAAAATGATTGCGGATGTGCGGGCATTTGTTCAGGAAAAGATCAACGTTCTGCAGTCACTGGATAAGAAAAAATTGTTTCTGACAAACTTTCCTTATTTCATATTTGGCTATTTTACAGATAAGATTGTATGGCTCTACCGGGTCAGCGATGGCTCTACCGGGTGGGATAAGCTGATGGAAACTTTAAACTATTTTGAGCGTGCATTTGTAGATCCGTTTCCCAGCATATATTACATGGATCTGCTTTATGGATTTGCCGGTGGTGTGGCAATAAAACTGATCGTGTATTACAGATCAAAGAACGCCAAGAAGTACCGGCAGGGTGTTGAGTATGGTTCTGCCAGATGGGGAACGGAAAAAGATATTCAGCCATACAAAGATCCGGTGTTTGAGAATAATATCATTCTTACAGCAACGGAATGGCTGATGATGTCCGGCAGGCCGAAGAACCCTAAATTTGCCAGAAATAAAAATATTCTGGTGATCGGCGGTTCCGGTTCGGGCAAGACTCGGTTTTTTGTAAAACCGAATCTGATGCAGATGCACAGCTCTTATGTGGTCACAGACCCGAAGGGGACTGTTTTAGTGGAGGTGGGAAAATTGCTTGCAAAAGGCACACCCATGACGGATGAGAATGGGAAACTGGTGCGTGATAAAAATGGAAAAGTGGTGTATGAACCTTATAAAATCAAGGTGTTGAATACCATCAATTTTAAAAAATCCATGCATTATAACCCTTTTGTTTACATCCGCAGTGAAAAAGACATCCTGAAACTGGTGACAACCATCATTGCCAATACCAAAGGGGAAGGCCAGCAGGCAGGGGAAGATTTTTGGGTAAAAGCCGAGAAATTATATTACTGTGCGCTGATCGGCTATATCTGGTATGAAGGCCGTGAGGAAGAAAAGAATTTCAATACACTTCTTGCCATGATCAATGCATCAGAAGCCAGGGAAGATGATGAAAATTTCAAAAATCCGGTTGACCTTATGTTTGAGGAACTGGAGCAGAGAGACCCGGAACACTTTGCAGTGAGACAGTACAAAAAATACAAACTTGCTGCCGGTAAGACAGCAAAATCTATCCTGATCAGCTGCGGTGCAAGGCTTGCCCCTTTTGATATTAAGGAACTGCGGGAGCTTATGAGTTACGATGAATTGGAACTGGATATGCTGGGAGACAGGAAGACAGCGTTGTTTGTCATCATTTCCGATACGGACGATACGTTCAATTTCGTGGTATCCATGATGTACACGCAGTTATTTAACCTGCTGTGTGACCGGGCAGATGATGTATATGACGGCAGGCTGCCGATCCATGTGCGCTGCCTGCTTGATGAGTTTGCGAATATTGGGCAGATACCAAAGTTTGAGAAGCTGATTGCTACTATCCGTAGCAGGGAAATATCAGCTTCTATTATTTTGCAGTCCAAGAGCCAGTTAAAGGCAATCTATAAGGAAAACGCTGACACGATTGAAGGCAACTGTGATTCCACGATCTTTCTGGGAGGGAAGGAAAAGACCACCTTAAAAGAGATGGCGGAACTTCTGGGAAAGGAAACGATTGATCTTTATAATACCTCGGATACGAGGGGAAGCCAGCGTTCCTACGGTACGAATTACCAGAAAACAGGGAAGGAGCTGATGAGCCAGGATGAAATAGCAGTTATGGACGGCGGGAAATGTATCCTGCAGCTTCGTGGCGTCAGGCCGTTCTTCTCGGATAAATATGACATCTGTAAGCATAAGAATTACAGGTATCTGTCGGACTATGACAAAAAGAACCGCTTTGATATTGAAAAATATCTTAGCACCAGTCTCGTGCTGAAGCCGGATGATACGGTGGAAGTCTATGAGATGTAACCAGTAAACCGGCAGCTTCCCGACAAGTTGTCGCAAAGTGGAAGGAGGAAAGCAATGGCTGCCATTGGAAAAAGGCAGCCGGTACCCCATCGGCTAAAATGTAAGTACCGGCTGCGCAGTGTCGGATTTTCCAAAGGAAAAATCCTGCCTTTATGTTACCACACAGGGCGGGATTTTCACAGGGTTTTTCTCTTCCTTTTTTAAAGAAAGGACATACACATATGGGATTTTTTACTACGGCGATTACGACCTTAAAAACACTGGTTTGTGCCATCGGTGCCGGACTTGCGGCATGGGGTGTCATCAACCTGCTGGAAGGATATGGCAATGACAACCCCGGGGCCAAGTCGCAGGGGATAAAACAGCTCATGGCTGGCGGTGGCATTGTGCTGATTGGAATGAACCTGATCCCGCAGCTGGCAACGCTGTTCGGATAATTGGATGAACGGGATTATTGAGAAGATAACAGAGTTCATAAAGGAGCTTCTGACAGGATGGATCACATCCAACCTGGACACCATGTTCACGGATGTCAATACGAAGGTGGGAACCATTGCTGCGGAAGTTGGAAGGACACCCCAAGACTGGAACAGTGGCATTTTTTCGATGATAAAGAGCTTGTCGGATAATGTCATTGTCCCTATTGCGGGGATGATCATCACGTTTGTGCTGTGCTATGAGCTGATTTCCATGATCATGGAGAAGAACAACATGCATGATACGGACACGTTCATGTTTTTTAAGTACATTTTCAAGATGTGGGTAGCGGTATATCTGGTGACCCATACCTTTGATATTGCGATGGCCATTTTCGATGTGGCAAACCATGTGGTGACGAGTGCCGGAGGCATAATAAACGGCAATGCTTCCATAGATGTGGCAGATGCGCTGCAGGCCATTTTGGAGAATGGCGTGGAGGATATGGGCATCGGGGAACTGTTAGGGCTTGGCGTGGAGACGATGATCGTGAGTCTTTGCATGAAGATCATATCCGTCCTGATTACCGTCATTTTATATGGGCGTATGATCGAGATCTACCTTTATGTATCTGTTTCACCTATCCCATTTGCTACCTTTACCAACCGGGAATGGGGAAGCATTGGGAACAATTATGTGAAAGCACTGATGGCGTTAGGGTTCCAGGGATTTTTCATGATGGTATGTGTGGCGATTTACGCTGTGCTGGTCAATTCCATCACAGTGGCAGACAACATCCACACGGCAATCTGGTCTGTGGCTGCCTATACCGTAATCCTGTGCTTCAGTTTATTTAAGACAGGCTCCCTGTCAAAGTCAATTTTTAATGCACATTAGGAGGGAAAGCTATGGCGTATGTACCTGTGCCAAAAGACTTGTCGAAAGTCAAGACAAAGGTGGCACTGAACCTGACTAAAAGACAGATCATCTGCTTCTCCCTTGCGGGAGTGTGCGGATTACCAGTTTACTTTTTTACAAAAACAGGTCTGGGAACAGATGTGGCGGCAACACTGATGGTCATTGTGATGCTGCCATTTTTCTTTCTGGCGATGTATGAGAAAGATGGGTTCCCCGCCGAAAAGATACTGTACCACATCATCCGGCAGAAATTTCTGCGTCCGGGTGTCCGTGTTTATCAGTGTGAAAATATGTATGACCGGCTTGTGGAGCAGGACAGAATAGAGAAAGAAGGTGCAAAACTTGAGAAAAAGGCAAAAGAAGCCAGGGAAGCGAGAAATCCGTTCCGCTTCCACCGGAAATCCTGCCGCAAAAAGTAGGTCACAGCCTGCAGGAAACGTTGGGCTTACAAAAGAGGAAAAGAAACGGCTGCGTCAGCTGCGGGAGAAAAAAGCAGAGCAGAAAAAGAAGAAGGTCCCTTTCACGGCGCAGGAGACACTCCCTTATAAAGAAATATACCGGGACGGTATCTGCCAGACAGAGGACAAGTTCTTTTCAAAGACTATCCAGTTTTTTGATATTAACTATCAGCTTGCGAAGAATGATGACAAGACAACGATTTTTGAGAATTACTGTGAGTTCCTGAATTATTTTGATAGTTCTGTCCGTTTTCAGATCACGTTTTTAAACCAGCAGGTCAACTTTGATGAGTATTCCAAGACCATTGACATTCCGCCAAAAGGGGATGCGTTTGATGACATCCGGAAGGAATATGCGGATATGCTGAAAATGCAGCTTGCAAAAGGGAATAATGGTCTGGTGAAGACAAAGTATATCACCTTTGGGATTAAAGCGGAGAGCCTGCGGGCAGCAAAATCCAGGCTGGAGCGTATAGAGACAGGTATTCTTAACAACTTTAAAGTGCTGGGGGCTGCGGCAAGGCCATTGAATGGTCTGGAACGTCTCAAAATCCTCCATGACACTATGAATATGGATACCAAGGAACCGTTTAAATTCCATTACGGAATGGTGGCAAAGACAGGGCTTGGGACAAAAGATTTTATTGCCCCAACCGGGTTTGATTTCCGTAATGACAGCTATTTCCGTATGGGACAGACATTCGGATGCGTGTCTTATCTGCAGATCACTTCACCGGAACTGACGGATAAGATGCTGGCGGACTTCCTTGACATGGAGGAAAACCTGATCGTAAACATCCATGTGCAGCCCGTAGACCCCAAGGTAGCTATTAAGAGCCTGAAAAATACCCTTTCCAATATCCAGAAAATGAAGATAGAGGAGCAGAAAAAGGCAGTAAGAAACGGATATGACATGGACATCATCCCGACGGATATTTCCACTTATGGGGAAGAAGCAGAGAATTTGCTGAATGAACTGCAGTCCAGAAATGAGAAGATGTTTAAAGTAACATTCCTTCTGATGAACACGGCGGATAGCAAGAGGAAGCTGGATAATATCGCTTACCAGACTGCCGGAATCGCACAGAAATATAACTGCAATATCCGCAGGCTCCAGTATCTGCAGGAACAGGGAATGGTGGCATCCCTTCCGCTGGGGATGAACCAGACAGGTGTCCACAGGCTCCTGACTACTACATCCACAGCGATTTTTGTACCGTTTACCACGCAGGAACTGTTTATGGACGGGGAGGCACTTTATTACGGTCTGAATGCGTTATCCAACAACATGATCATGGTTGACCGTAAGAAACTGAAAAACCCCAATGGCCTGATTTTAGGTACGCCGGGTTCGGGAAAGTCTTTTGCGGCGAAGAGGGAAATCCTGAATGTATTCCTGATCACGGATGATGATATTATCGTGTGCGACCCGGAAGGGGAGTATTTCCCACTGGTAAATGCTTTAAACGGGCAGGTGGTAAAGATCAGTGCGAAAAGTACCGATTATATCAATCCGATGGATGTAAACCTTGATGTGATCTACCATCCGGAGAAGTACCGGATTAATGGGGATACAGAGGATGTGGATACCATTATTGCGGACAAATCCGAGTTTATTGCGTCGTTCTGTGAGCTGATTATGAAAAAGCCGCAGGGTGCTGAACTAGACGGCGATGAAGTGTCCATTATCGACCACTGTATTAAGGATATTTATGAGGAATTCCTTTACAATGACCCGGTTCCGGAAAAGATGCCGGTGTTAGAGGATTTCCTGAACCGGCTGAATGATTATGCAGACCAGAATGATGCGGCAAGGAGGATTGCAAACTGCCTGCAGCTTTATGTTACAGGTTCACAGAATGTGTTTAATCACAGGACAAATGTGGATATGAATAACAGGGTAGTGTGTTTTGATATTAAGGACCTGGGAACCACGCTTCGGAAAGCTGGGATGCTGATCGTCCAGAACATGGTATGGACAAGGGTTTCCACCAATCGGGCACTAAAAAAGGCAACCAGGTACTATGTGGATGAGTTCCACCTTCTATTGAAGCAGCCGCAGACAGCCAACTATTCGGTGGAAATCTGGAAGCGTTTCCGTAAATGGGGTGGTATTCCCACTGGACTGACACAGAATGTAAGCGATTTTCTTGGTTCCCTGGCGGTGGAAAACATCGTAGGTAACAGTGATTTTATATATATGCTGAACCAGCATAGTGGTGACCAGAAAATCCTTGCGGAAAAACTGAATATCTCGCAGCATCAGCTCTCTTTCGTCAATAACAGTAATGCCGGGGAAGGGCTGATTTTTTATGGGAATGTGATCATTCCGTTCTCTGATAAGTATCCGACAGATACAAAGACCTATGCCATCATGAGTACAAAACCGGAAGAAATGCAGACGGAAGGGTAATCCCTCTTTTGCAGAAAAGAGGTGAGGCATTTTGCAGGAGCAGAAGTTTAAGGCAAAAGAGAAGAGAGTAAACCATATGACCAGGAGTGGCCTGGTAGAAGAGAACCTTGCCACAAAGGGGAGCCGAAAGCTGACAGATAAGCAGGAAGAATTATCTTTTAAGAAGTCAGATGCAGAGCAGTCTTTTGCGGCAGACCGGGAAGAAAGGAGGAAACCACAGAAAAAAGAGCATACGAAAGGACCGCCGGAAAACAAGGCCAGAAGCCGACTGCCAAAAGAAAAGGAAGAAAACGATCCTGTCAAAGCGGAGGAAAATGCAGAAGAACCACAGGAGAGCAGTTATCCGGATGACAGAAGGAAAGAACCCCGTGAATCAGCGGCGGCAGTCCGGGAACGGAAGGCAAGGAACCGGAGGCATTACCATAACCAGAAACAGGTGAAAGTCTCAAGGCTTCAGTTTGACAAGATGGAAGCGGATGGGAGCCTGAATCAGAAACAAAAAGATGTAAAGATACCGGGAACGGAACCTGAAACGGAGAAAAGCCGGAAGCTCATCCGGGCTGAAGAAAAGTCAAAAAAGGCTGCCCAGAAGCTGGAACATGCCAAAAAGCATCAGACACAGAAGAAATCCATGAAACTGCAGCGTGTCATGGAGGAGACATCGGAAGGAAGCAAATACCGTCTGTATTTTGAAGAAACACCAAAAGCAGCGAAAACAGTTCCGGCAGTAAAGAAAGCCGGGGTACGGTTGAAAGATGATGTTGGAAATCTGGCGCACAATAAAATCCGGCAGGAGGAACAGGATAATTCTGCTGTACAAGCCGCCCATAAAGGGGAGCAGGCAGGGGAGGCACTGCTACGGCAGCACAGCAACCGGAATTTCCGGAAGCAGAGAAAACAGCAGAGCAGCCTGAACCGTCTGGAGCGGAAATCATATCTGGCAAATACGAATTACCAATACCGGAAATGGCTGGAAGAACACCCGGAAATGCAGAAAAAACTGTTCCGGAAAATGCTGCAGAAACAGAGGATTAAGCGGGAGTATAAAATCGCATACAGGGCAGGGAAAATCCAGAAAGAAACCAAAAGGACAACCTTGAAGATGGCTGATGTATCTACAAAGGTAGCCAGAAAGGTTCAGGAGATGATCACACGTAACAGTACGTTGATTGTTTCCGCATTGCTGCTTCTGATTTTACTGCTGATCATCATGACAGGTATTTCATCCTGTTCCATGATACTGACAGACAATGTTTCTACGGTGATAGCGACCAGTTACATAGCAGACCCGGAGGAGATCGAACAGGCAGAGCTTTACTACACAAAGATGGAAGCCGAGCTGCAGCAACAGATCAACCAGATGGAAGCGCAGTATCCGGGAAAAGATGAATACCGGTTCAATATTGGAGCCATTGGGCATGATTCCCATACACTGATCAGTTATCTGACTGCAAAGTATGGGGATTTCACTTTTTCACAGGTAAAAAGGGAACTGGAGTCCCTGTTTTCTGAACAATACGGCATCCGTGTAGAAGAGACTACGGAAACAAGGGAGGAAACAAGAACCATACGGGTGGGTGAGTCCCTGGGAAATGTGGTCACAAGCGGTTACTGCAACTGCCCGATCTGCTGCGGGGTATGGAGCGGCGGGCCGACTGCCAGCGGTGCCATGCCCCAGGCAAACCATACCATTGCTGTTGATGCAGCCAATCCATTTCTCCCAATGGGGACGAAAGTGGTGATGAATGGTGTGGAATATACGGTGGAAGACACCGGGAACTTTGCCAGGTATGGAGTCCAGTTTGATGTGTATTATGACAATCACGCAGCAGCGTCTGCCCATGGGCATCAGACCTGGGAATGCTTTTTGGCAGAGGGAAATGCCAATTCCGTAGAGGTGACCAGAACAGTGACCGCAGATGTGCTGAATGTTTCGTTGACAGCCAAGCCGCTCTGGAGTGTTGTCCAGCCACGCATGGATGAAGAACAGAAAGAAATCTATGAGGTAGTGTATTCTTGCCGGGGAAATCTGCAGGATTATGATACGCCCATTGAACTGAACTGGTATTCCTATGTCAGCAGTTATTATGGATATTCCATCAATAACTCCACAGGGCGGATGGAACTGCACCGGGGTGTGAACATCAATGTCCGGGAAGGGACAGAAGTACAGTCCGTGATGGATGGCACAGTGATCCGGACAGGGTATGACAGCACCTTTGGAAATTATGTGGTGACACAGGATGAAAAAGGAGTGCAGGTAAAATATGCCTATCTGCAGAATGTGTCTGTATCCCAGGGAGAGGACGTTACAAAAGATACGGTGATCGGTACCACGGGAAGTACAGGAAGTGCCACTGGCAGCCAGCTTTATCTGGAGATCGTAAAAGACGGGACTTATTATAACCCGATCTTTTATATCGGAACCGGTGAAGGCGGATTATATGGCGGCGGTGCTGCTTATGACGATGAGACAGTACGCAGGCTGTTTGCAGAGGCAGAACGGTATCTGGGTATGCCTTATGTATGGGGCGGCTCCAGCCCTGCAACGTCCTTTGACTGTTCCGGGTTTGTAAGCTATGTGTTTACCAATTCCGGAGTCTGCAACATGGGAAGGCTGACGGCACAGGGAATTTACAACATCTGTACGCCGATAGCACCGGAAGAGGCCAGGGCAGGGGACATTATTTTCTTTACCGGAACGTACAATGCCGGGGAACCGGTGACTCATGTGGGGATTTATGCCGGTAACGGCCAGATGATCCACTGTGGTGACCCGATCCAGTACACATCTATCAATACGGCTTACTGGCAGTCCCATTTTTACGGGTTCGGAAGACCAAATTAGGAGGGAAACCATTGAATATTGAGCGAATCAAGTCAGAACTTTCCAAAACCTATGCCAAGATCGAACAGCTCCAGAAACGGGCAAGGGATTTGGAAGAGCAGAAAAAACAGGCGGAGGATATGGAATACCTGAAGATCATCCGGAAACATGGTATTTCAGCCGAGGAACTTCAGCTGATGATTGACATCAGCAATGAAGAACAGAAACAGATTTTAGAAAACAGAGAAAAGGAGCAGACAGGCAATGAAGAAAATCCATAAAAAAGCGGCTGCGCTGTTGTTTGCAGTTACAGTGGCCGGTGTCCCTTTGGGGACGGCATTTTTGGGTTCCACAGTGGGAGCAAATGTGTTTGCACAGGCCACGGAAATGGCTGCTGGGGAAACTGCAGAGCAGGAACATACTGAAATTTTTCCGGAAGAAGGACAAGGAGAGGAACAAACGCCAGTTGCCCAGCCAGAAGAAGAGCAAGCAGGAGAACAGACTGCAGTTACCCAGTCAGAAGATCTGCCAGATGAACAGACGGCAGAGGAAGTGCAGGAAACGCAGGTGCAGGCAGATACCGCCGCAGAAGATACTGCAGCAGAAAGTGAGAATGCCGTACCAGATACGGAAACACAGGAAACCGCAGTACAGCCAGATGTGGTGATCACCATTACGGAACCGGACGGGTGGCAGAAAGAGCAGGCGAAAGCCATGATCCAGGTGGAGGATGCGGCAGGGAGCGGCAGTTTTTTTGTTGCGAAAGTGGAAGCCAGGATTTCCGAAAATGGAAGCTGGCTGGATGTGACACGGGAACGGGAAGTGACGGTGACCGGAAACTGCAGTGTGTATGTGCGGGTCACGGACCAGAATGGACAGACCTATACACAGAGCAGATACATAGAATGTTTTGACCAGACTAAACCGACACTGAGTGCTGCAGCGAAAAATGGGGTGCTGATCATCCGGGGAACCGATGAAGGCTCCGGTGTGGCAGCAATTTATGTGAATGGAAACGAATTTACGGAATTGACGGATAATACTTTAAAGGTAAGACTGCAGAGGGCAGATACTTCCTATCAGTATTTTACCCTGCAGGTCCGGGATAATGCGGGCAATCTGTCAGAGACTTATCAGGTAGCCAATCCATATTATGAAAATCCGGATGCTGTGTCTAACCCGTCGGACGGGACTGGTACAGAAGAAAATAACAACTCTCTTCCGGTGGATGCCAGCCCGACAGCCCCGACCAGTGCCACGGCAACCGTGACGGATTACCAGTCAACGGTCAGCGATACTTCCTCTGGTGAAACAGAGACAACAGAGACAGCGGATACGGAGATTGCCATTTCAGATACAGATACCGGAAGGATACAGGGCGATATTGTTTCTTCTACTGTAAAAGGCGGGAAAGAGTTTTATACCATACGGACAAAGAGCGGAAAGATTTTTTATCTGATCGTAGATATGGATAAAACGGATGATAACGTGTACCTTCTGACAGAAGTAGGCGAAAATGACCTGTTAAACTTTACGGATTCGGATACCGTAACGCTTCCGCAGAACCAGGCGGTTATGGAGTCTTCCCTCCCTCTGGAAATAGTGGAGCAGGAACCGGAAACAGAACCGGAAGAAAAAGAGCCGGAAGAAGAGGCGAAACCAGCAGAAAAGACAGCAAATAATTCCGGAACTATCCTTTTGATGGTGCTTGCCCTTGTGGGTGTCGGCGGAGGTTTTTATTTCCTGAAATTCGTCAGAGGAAAGAAAGAATCTTTTGAATATGATGACGAAGATGAGGACGAGGAAGAAACCGCCTATGAAGAAGATGATACCGAAACAGAACCGGAGGAAGATACCGGTGAAGAAGAACCGGAAAAGGAGGACTCTTTGGAGGATGAGGACTATATGTAAACAGGAAAGAAAGCGGTGTTTTGGCACCGCTTCTTATCATAAAAAAGATTTTCCTTTCATGAAAGAGAAATGAGGTGAAACATGCAGTTAGTAATTACGGAAAAACCCAGCGTGGCAAAGAGCATCGCCCAGGTGCTTCATGCTACGGAAGCAAAAAACGGGTATCTGCAGGGGGATGGTTATCTGGTGTCGTGGTGTGTAGGGCATCTGGTGGAACTGGCCAGTGCGGATTCCTACCGGGAAGAATGGAAGAAATGGTCTTATGAACAGCTTCCCATCATTCCGGATGTGTGGCAGTACAAGGTAAAGGAAAGTACCAGAAAACAGTATGAGGTACTGAAAACATTGCTCCATGACCAAAAGGTGTCAGAAGTAGTCTGTGCGACAGATGCAGGACGGGAAGGAGAACTGATTTTCCGGCTGGTCTATGAGCAGGCAGGCTGTACAAAACCATTTAAGCGCCTGTGGATTTCTTCTATGGAGGAGCGGGCCATTGTGGACGGGTTTGCCAATCTTCGGGATGGACGGGAGTATGACAATCTTTACCTGTCTGCCTTATGCCGAAGTGAAGCGGACTGGCTGGTCGGCATTAACGCCACAAGATTGTTTACCGTGTTATACCGTCACAGGCTGACGGTGGGAAGAGTACAGACACCGACACTGGCCATGATGGTGGAACGGGAACAGAGCATATCAGATTTTAAGAAGGAGCGTTATTTTATGGTGCATCTCCTGTGCGGCGGGCTGGATGCTGTGACAGGGAGGATTGATGAACAGGATAAGGCGGAAGAGATTCTGAGAGCTTGCCAAAAAGGGCAGGCTCTTGTTGTGTCTGTCAAACAGGAAGAAAAGTCTGTGTATCCGCCGAAGCTGTATGACCTGACAACCCTCCAGAGAGATGCGAACCGTCTGTTTGGCTTCACTGCCCAGCAGACACTGGATTACACCCAGAGCCTTTATGAACAGAAACTGGTAACATACCCGAGGACAGACAGCCAGTTTTTGACGGATGACATGGAGAGGAATGCGCTGGAGGCAGCGGCGGCGGTGCAGATAGTTTTCCCATTTATGCAGAGCAGCCTGCCGGTTCCGGATGTGGGGAGGGTAATGGACAGCAGGAAAGTGTCCGACCACCATGCCATAATTCCTACCGTGGAGATCAGAAAGACAGACCTGGGGAAAGTGCCGGGAGGGGAGCGGCAGATTTTATCCCTGATTGCCATGCGCCTCCTTTGCGCCACAGGAGAGGTGCATAAAATTGAGAGCGTTAAGGCTGAACTGGAATGTAATGGTATCCTTTTTACAGCTTCCGGAAAGACCATCCTACAGAATGGATGGAAAACTACGGAAGAACAGTTCCTGAAAGAGTATAAAACGGGAAAGAAAAACGAAAAAGAAGAGGTTCCATTGCCGGGATTGGCAGAGGGAATGACATTTCATGATGTGGATACAAAGGTCAGTGAGCATTACACTTCACCGCCGAAACATTTTACAGAGGATACGCTTCTGTCTGCAATGGAACATGCCGGAAGCGAAGAAATGGGTGAAGAAGTGGAAAGAAAGGGGCTTGGAACACCGGCCACCAGAGCTGCGATCATTGAAAAGCTGGTTGAGAAAGGATTTATTGAGAGGAAAAATAAGCAGATGCTTCCCACAGAGGATGGTGTAAAACTGATCACGGTGCTGCCGGAGGTAGTGAAATCGCCAAAACTGACGGCAGAATGGGAAAATGACCTGACGTTGATCGCCAGGGGAGAAAAGTCCTCCGAAGTATTTATGGAAGGGATTGAGGCGATGGTGTCCGCTCTGGTGCATACCTACCATGAAGTAGATGAATCAAAGCAGGGGATGTTTTCCAGTGACCGTGAGGCAGTGGGCAGGTGCCCGAAATGTGGCGGCAATGTTTATGAAGGCAGGACGAACTTTTACTGTGAAAGCAGGGACTGTGATTTTGCCTTATTTAAAAATAACCGGTATTTTGCTTCCATGCGTAAGGAGTTAACTAAGCCTGTTGTCCAGGCGCTTTTAAAGAATGGAAAAGCAAAGGTATCCGGACTGTATTCCAAGAAAAAAGACAGTACCTTTGCGGCTACCATCCACATGGATACTTCTGGAAAATATCCGCAGTTTTCCATGACATTTGATGGGGAGAAAGGCAACAAAGGGAAGAAAGCAAACCATAAATAAAGAAAGAGGTAGCGAACATGAATAGAAAAAGAACATTGAGGCAGTTCCTTTCAGGAATGATGGCAATCCTTACGGTATTTACCACAATTTTCTCTTCTTTACCAGCATATGCGTCGGAAGAAGAAAAGAAAGTGAAGGAGTATCCCCTTTACGAAGAGGTAAAAGAGTTTCTGGATGTGGATGAAGTGGTAACGGCAAAAGACCTGGAAGTGGATACAGGCTCTGTTTTTGACATTACCAAAGACATGACCGGGATAGAAATTCAGGATAAAAAGAAAGTAAAAGTAACCTTCCATGAAGCAAAGAATGAGGCGGACGAGGACTTCTCTATCAACCATGCCGATATCTATAAAGCGGTGTATTATGTAGAACCGGTAAGCGGCCATCCGGTATATCAGATTTCCCGTAAGATCATCGTCAGGGAAGCGGCAACTTCCGGAACCGTACAGCAGGAAATGACGGTAACTGATGCCGGTACGGAAACGTCTATGGAAGAATCCGGGGATGAGGAAGGAGAGCCGGACTCGCAGGAACCTGTGACAGAACTTCCCATTCCGGAGACAGAAACAGAACCTGTGACAGAGGGTATGGAAACCACAGAAGAGGAAACAACAGGTGATCCGGAACTTCCTTCCAATGAAACGGAGATGCCACAGGAACCGGCAGTGGAAGAAACTGAGGGCATTGTTCTTCCGGAGGAAGAGCAGTCAGAGGTGGCAGTTGATACAGAAGATGGAACAGAGCTGGAGACAGAAGAAGAACTTGAGTCAGAAACAGAAACGGAAACAGAAGCAGAGTCTGAAACTTCCGGTGACGGTGATTACCAGGTCCGTGTTACAAAAGGGGAAGAACTGGATATTGTTCTGAACCATGAGGACGGGAGTTATGATGCAGGTGAAACTGTGGAATTTTCCACCAACCTGCCGGAAGGATGCCTGACAGCAGTAGCGGCTTTAAAAGAGGAGGCAAATGCACAGGGCAATACGGCGGATCTTCTGTATTCCGAAGTAACTTACCATGCCCAGACAGATACGTTCAGTTTTGAAATGCCTGCAGAGGATATTGCACTGGAGGTTGCCGTTGACCAGGCACAAGGTGGCATCATGCTTTTAGCAGCCGGAGATGAAGGTTTATGGGATGAAGCCACGGAGATTGAGGCGAATACCTATTATTACTATTCTGACGGACAGCTCCATCCCTTCAATTCCGTTATGGGAAGTGGAGGCAATGACTCCTATAAATATATCCGTTACAAAGTAGGCGGCAAGACTTATACGGTCAATGCGTATTGTATGCAGCATTCCATGTCTTCCCCACCCAGCGGGACTACCTATAAGAACATGATCGAGCTGGATGAGGGCGGCGATGATAAGTATCTCCGGAAAGCATTCTTCTATGGTTATGGCGGTCCCGGATGGGGCGGTACGTTCAATGGCTATAACATCAAACAGATCATGGAAAAGGCAGGGTGTACATCCGAGACAAGGGCGATGCAGCATTATCTGGTGGATTATCTTTATGATGGCGAGTCCGGTTTCGGTGGGGCTTTGTCGGATACTGCCAAAAATATGCTGCGGGAGATCAAAGCAGCACTGGCAAAAATGCCCGACCCGACAGCCATGGAGCTGCTTCCGGGCCTTTCCGTTACGGCAAATGGAACAGAAACAGAGACCTTTACATGGAAAGCAAATGAAGCTTTCACGATCACCATCCATCTGGAGGATGGGGTAAGCCTTGTGAATGAAACAACCGGAAAAACAGGGACAGGAAATGTAACAGTAAAAGGCGGGGAGAAATTCCATCTGGTTGCAACAACCAATGACATCAGCAAACTGAAAGGAAACTATGCGGTCACTTCCAAATATCCGCTGGATTTCCATGCCATGCTTCTGAAACTGCAGAACTCACAGGATATTGGTTTCGGATATTATACGGATTCATCGGATATTTCCCTTACGGTGGACTGGCCGGAGCAGGCACAGATTGACATTGTGAAGCAGGATGGCACTTCCGGGGCAAAGCTGGCAGGTGCTGTATTTGGCATTTACAGTGATGCGGCCTGCACAAACCTGATCGCCAAAATGCCCGCAACGGATAATAACGGTGCATCCAGCGTGACACTGACTAAGACACAGGATACCGTATACCTGAAAGAAATCACTGCACCTGCGGGATATGTGGTAAGTGCAAAGGCAGAGAACATCAATCTGGTGGTAGGGAAGACAGTGACCAAAACCATTCCTAATCAGGAACAGACGGGAAGCCTGACGGTATATAAAGAAGGGGAAGTCCTGGCCGGGGCTTCCGTTACAGAGTCCGGGACTTCCTTCCAGTATGAAAAACGAAAATTGAAAGGTGCTGTATATAAAGTTACTGCCGCAGAGGATATTACCAATGCCGCCGGGTCGGTGGTCTATAAAAAAGGAATGGCAGTGACGGAGAACCTGACAACCGGGGAGGGAGGAAGTGCAGTGCTTAACAACCTGCCTCTTGGCTCTTATGTGGTAACAGAGGTAAAAGCCCCGGGCAACTATATCAATAACGGGGAGAGCAAAACAGTCACATTAAGCTATGCAGGCCAGAATGAAAGTGTGGTATTTGCAAATGTAACCTTTTCCAATGACCGCCAGAAAGCGGAAGTTACGGTTGTGAAAAAAGACAGGGAAACAGAAAATCCCCTTGCTGGCGGCAGGTATGGTCTGTTTGCAGGAAATGATATCCTGAACGCAGACGGGATTGTGGTTGTAAAGAAGGATACCCTGGTCGAGCAGGCAGTTACAGGGGCAGACGGTTCGGCAGTGTATCAGGCAGACCTTCCTCTTGGAAACAGTTATTATCTGAAAGAACTGCAGGCCCCGGATAATTATTTCCGCAACAGTGAGGATGTCTATACGTTTACTTTTGCTTATACCCATGACAAAGAACCAGTGCAGAAGTTTTCCCATACCTTTACCAATGAGCGGGTGGATGCCGTGATCAGGCTGGTAAAGAAAGATGCGGAGACCGGCACTCCCCAGGGGGATGCTACTCTTGAACATGCCGTATATGGTTTGTTTGCCCGGGAAGATATTGTACATCCGGACGGCAGGACAGGGGTAATCTACCCTGCAGGGACACAGATTGCAACACTGACTACGGATGCGGAAGGCAAAACATCGGCAACGGGCTTATATCTTGGAAAGTATTATGTGAAAGAAATCACCCCGTCAAATGGCTATCTGCTGGATGAAAAGGAGTATGACCTTTCCTGCAGTTTTGAAGGTGACCTTGTAAAAACAGTGGAGCAGACCTGTACCTCACCAGAGCAGGTGATCAAGCAGCCGTTCCAGATCATCAAAGCTGCCCAGAATGGAAAGACAAATGCAGACCTGCTTAAAGGTGCCGGTTTCTCTGCCTATCTGGTGAGCAGCCTGAAAACAAAAGAAGATGGAAGCTATGATTTCTCCTCTGCAAAGCCGGTTGTGATCGGGGAAAATGGGGCAACGGAGATCTTTACCGATGAAAAGGGATATGCCTGTTCCATAGCACTTCCTTTTGGAACCTATCTTGTACGGGAGACAACTACGCCCCACAACTATGAGCCGGTGGATGATTTTATCGTAAGGATTACGGAAAACCATCCGAACACACCGCAGACCTGGAGGGTGCTTCTGGATGATGAATTTGAAGCAAAACTGAAGATCATCAAACTGGATGATGAGACAAAGAAAACAGTCCTGATTCCGGGTACGGAATTTAAGATTTACGACCTTGACCATGAAAAATATGTAGAACAGGTTACCACATACCCTACTACAATTACCCATAAATCTTATTTCACGGATGCGGACGGATACCTGATCCTGCCACAGAGCTTGCCCATCGGCCATTACCGGGTCGAGGAAGTGACAGCTCCGGAAGGATATACCATCAATCAGAATTACGTGGAAGTCACAGTGGATTCCAATACTGCATATTATCAGGATGATGTCAGCAAAGATATTATTATTGAAGCTGTGTATGAGAACCATCCGGTAAAAGGCGAACTGACAGTAGTGAAAAAGGGCGAAGTGCTGGACGGATATAAAAAGGATTTTACATACAAAGTCCAGAACCTTGCCGGTGCCGTATTTGCGGTCTATGCAGCAGAAGATATTTATACGGCTGATTTCCAGAAAGATTCTAATGGAAACCGCATCCTGGAGTATGCAAAAGATGAGCTGGTGGAAGAACTGACTACCAGTGAGGATGGGACAGCCACTTTAAAAAATCTTCCCCTTGGGATGTACAAAGTAGTGGAAAAGACAGCCCCGGAAGGTTTTGTGCAGAACAGTGAAGCACAGAATGTGCAGCTTGTTTATGCAGGGCAGGATACCCCGGTGGCTTCTCAAAGCGTGGAATTTTCCAATGAACGCCAGAAGGTGGAAATTTCTGCTGTGAAAAAGGATGCGGAAAATGAAAAACTGCTGGCAGGAGCGGAATTTGCCCTATATGCAAAAGAGGATATCAAAGCTGGCGATGCAGTCATTGTTAAGGCAGATACGCTTCTTGCATCTGCCGTTACGGAGGAGAATGGAAAAGCAGTTTTTGGGCAGGACCTGCCGTTTGGAACATATTATGTGAAAGAGATAAAGGCACCTGCAGGTTTTGTTTCTAATGGGGAAACCATTGAAGTAGCTGCTTCTTATCAGGGGCAGGAGGTAGAAGTTGTCCGTCTGGAAGAAGTCTTTAAGAACCAGCCGACCATTACAGAATTTACAAAATCTGACCTGACAACCAGTGTGGAGCTGGATGGGGCAACACTGACAGTACTGGATCAGGACAAGAATACAGTGGACACATGGATTTCTGTAAAAGGAGAGCCGCATGTGATCAAACGGCTGCATGTGGGCGAGACTTACATTCTCCGGGAAGAATTTGCACCTTATGGTTACCTGAAAGCGGAAGAAGTAGAATTTACTGTTGCAGATACCGCAGAAGTACAGAAAGTGGAAATGAAAGACGATGTTCCGACAGGCCGTATCATCATCAACAAAAAAGGTGAATTTATCGGTGAGATCACATGGAATGATATGATGGCCGGAGCAATGGAATCTGCTTTTGGCTATGTGACAGGTTCCCTGAAGGATGTTACTTTTGAGGTATATGCGCTGGAGGACATCAAAGCTGCAGATGGTGAGAGTGAGGATTATTACAAAAAAGATGACCTTGTAGCAACCATCACTACGGATGCGCTTGGTTATGCGAGGGCGGATGACCTGCCTCTTGGAAAATACTATGTGGTGGAAAAGGAAACTGCGGAAGGGTTTGTACTGGACGGGGAAGCAAGGGAGATCGACCTTACCTACCGTGACCAGGATACCCCTGTGGTTACTTACGATGAGGAATGGCAGAACAGCCGCCAGAAGGCAAAAGTAACTGTTGTAAAGAAAGAAAAAGGTCTGGAACGTGTCCTGGAGGGTGGTGTGTTTGCCCTCTGTACAAGAGAGGATATTAAAAATGCGGACGGAAAAGTGCTTCTGAAAGCGGATACCATCATTGAGCAGAAAGCGACGGATAAAGAGGGAAAAATCCTCTTTTCAGCAGATCTCCCCGTGGGCGGCAGATACTATGTAAAAGAAATTCAGGCACCTGCTGGTTTTGTGACTACAGGTGAGGTACAGGAATTTGACTTCACTTATGCCGGTGAGGATCAGGCAGAGGTCGTGTTCGACTTCATTTTTGAAAACGAACCTACAACTGTGGAGATCACAAAGTCAGACCTTACAACCGGTGAAGAACTTCCGGGAGCAAAACTGCAGGTGACAGATAAAGATGGCAATGTAGTGGACGAATGGATATCCGGTACAACACCGCATGTGATCCGGGAACTGGAAACCGGCAGGGAATACACGCTGACCGAGAAAATCCCTGCAGATGGATATGTAACAGCGGAAAGCATTACTTTTACGGTAGAGAATACCGCAGAAATCCAGAAAGTGGAAATGAAGGATGATGTTACAAAAGTTCAGATCAGCAAGGTAGATATGACAGACGGAAGCTCCGAGATCGAGGGGGCAAAGCTGTATATCCTGAATGAAAATAGTGAGGTGATGGAAAGCTGGACATCCGGGAAAGAGCTGCATTATGTGGAGAAACTTCCGGTTGGGACTTATACACTTTTGGAAGAGTCTGCTCCAAAGGGATATATCATTTCCAATAAAGTGAAATTCACGGTAAAAGATACCGGAGAAATCCAGTCTGTGAAGATGGAGGATGACCAGGCAAGGGGAAGAGTCATTTTAAATAAGACTGACAAGGATACCAAAAAGCCGATGAAGGGAGTGGAATTTGCCCTTTGTGACAGCAAAGGAAAAGTCCTTGAAACACTGGTTACGGACAGTGCAGGCCATGCGGAGTCTAAGGAATATCCGATTGCCACATTCAAGAATGGTGCTTATGGAAAGCAAATTGTTTATATCCTGAAAGAAACGAAAACGCTGGAAAGTTATAAATTGGACAAGACAGAACATAAGGTGAAATTCTCTTATGTGGATGATAAAACACCAGTTGTGGAGTATAAGATCGACCTTACCAATGAAAAGATTCCGGAGGAACAGCCGGAAATACCTTCTGCACCGGGGTCATCTGCACCGGATTCACCATCCTCTGCGCAGAACACTCCGACATCTGTAATTGCGAATAGTCCAAAAACAGGTGACCATACACCAATTCTTATGTTTGTGCTTCTGATGGCATTATCTGCAGGTGGGATTATCACAATGCTTGTCATAAAAAAACATAGAAAATAAAGCATCCTGGGCTGCATGGCAACATGCGGCCCTCATTATGAAAGAAAGAAGGTATAAAGCATGGTAAAAGCAGAAGTGGAGATGAAAAACAAAGAAATGACTAAGAAAAGGCTGGCAGCCTATGCAGTAAAAGTCAGGAAATGCCATAACGAGAAAGCAAAGGAGGAAAAATAGATGGATTATCAGGAATTTCAGGCAAAAATAGCAGAAGAGATCAAAGGGTATCTTCCCGAAAAGTATGCAGATGCAGTTGTCAGGGTGGAACAGATAACAAAGAATAATGGGGTAACGTTGGATGCCCTTCAGGTCATGCTTCCGGGAGAATATATGGCTCCTTCCATATATCTGAATGATTTTTACGGGCAGCATCGGGATGGCCGGAGCATGGAAAACATTTTGGCGCAGATCGGAAAAATCAGGGAAGAGTGTACGATGCCTGATCGGAAAGATGTGGAAGTATTTCAGAATTTTGCGCAGGTGAAGGATAAGATTATCTTCTGTGTAATCGGTGCCGACAGTAACCGGGATATGCTGCAGAAGATTCCTCACCGGATGGAGAATGATATGGCACTGGTTTACCGGGTACTGTTGGATAAAGGTGAGGAAGGTACAATGTCCGCATTGGTTAACGGTATGCTCCAGAAGGAGTGGGGAGTGACAGAAAAAGAACTGTATGACCTGGCACTGGCAAATACCCAGAGGGAGTTTCCTGCTGTATTCCGGCCAATGGCAGAGATTATGAAAGAAATGATGGTAAAGGAATTTACCGGTGTAGACCCTGCTCCTATGGATGCAGAAACAAGGGCTTTTTTTGAAGAAATGTTTTCGGATGATATGCTGGGAGAAAAACTTCCCATGTATGTTTTGACCAATGACCGGACAAGCGAGGGTGCAGCTGCTTTGTTTTATCCGGAAATGAAAGAGCAGATTGCTGAAAAAGTGGGCGGGGATTACTTTGTCCTGCCTTCTTCAGTGCATGAAGTCCTGATCGTCCCGGATGACGGGATTATTGATTTTCAGGAATTAAAAAATATGGTAAATGAGGTTAACCAGACAGAAGTATCTCCTATGGATGTTCTGACAGGAGAAGTTTATTTCTACGATAAGGAGGCACATCAACTTACGGTTGCCAGTGAACGTGCTGAAAAGGCAGAAGAGAGGAATACAGATCGTCCGATGTCGATCATGGATAAGCTGAATACGGCAAAGGAGCGGGTCACGAAAGATCCGGGAAATACCCGTCTGGAACCGGGGATTGCAATTTAGAATACTAAAAATGGCGGCGGGACTGTCTGCGGATTTGTCCTGCCGTTAATTAAGAAGAGGATGGGATTATGACATTAGGTGAACAGATCAGGCAGGTACGCAGGAACCGTGGCATGACACAGAAGGAATTGGGAATGCGGCTTGGATGCCCGGAAAACAGTGCTGATGTAAGGATAGCCCAATATGAGACTGGGCATCGCATGCCAAAGAAAGAACGGCTGGAAGCCATTGCAAAGGTTCTGGAGGTAAACCCGGAGATATTCTGCAGGAGAAGCCCCAATTCAGAAAAAGAACTGATGAAGATGCTGCTCTGGATGGATGAGACTGACCGGGAATGGGTACAGATTGGTAAACCGGAGGAAATGGCAAGGGGAAGTGTCCTTCTGGTCTTTACAGAAGAAGCGATTCAGGAATTTCTGAAGGAATGGATGAAACAGAAAGACAGGCTGAATAGCTATGAAATTTCTGAAAGGGAGTATCAGGAATGGAAGTGGAGTAAACCGGCTCTGGCTGATGAGTGAAAAAACAGGATTGCTTTCTTGGAAGATTATTGTTAGAATGTTTTTGGGAATAACCGTGTACAGGGTTGGTTATGAGCCTTCCGGATTTTGCGTTCCATTTATGGGACAAACAAAAGAAGGGAGGTGGAGCAGATGGATACATACGAAGTCTTGACGTTATTGTTTTTAGGCGGTACGTTTCTCATCGCTTTGCTTGCCTATTTGGATAATAGGAACAACAAGCCGAAAAAATAAAGCCTACCCTGTCTGCCAACAGGATAGGCGGCTCTCACTGAGAGCTAATTAACCCTATATCCGGAAGCATCCACCTTGTGGGCGGTTATTCTTCCTAAGTAAAATATAACACTTCTTCTTTTGAAAGTAAAGCAGAACTTTGAGCAGTCGAACCGGTAAGGAACGGCTGTTTTTTTGTGCATTTACAGGAGGTGGTGTAATGGCAAATAAATATGAGTTAATTTCAAAACTGGCAGAAGAGACAGCGAAAAAAGTTGTAAAAAACGGGGAGACATGGAAACAGTATCTGGATACAGCAGCACGGATTTATAAATACCCGTTTCAGGAGCAGCTTTTGATCTATGCACAGCGTCCGGATGCCACGGCCTGTGCCAGTATTGACATTTGGAACAGCCGCCGGTTTAACTGCTGGGTCAACAAAGGAGCAAAAGGAATTGCCCTGATAGATGAAGATGCTCCAAGGCCAAGACTGAAATATGTGTTTGACATATCGGATATACATAAGGCACGGCGGATCGGGCGTACTCCTTATTTATGGAAGATGGAACCGGAGCATCAGGAAACGGTAATAGATCATCTGGAACATATCTATGGAGGCACTCAGCAGGATAAAAGCTTTGAGGAACGGCTGCTGGAGATTGCACAGCGTATTACGCTGGACTGCTATGAGGAGGTATGGGAGGACTTACAATATCTGACAGAGGGGAGTTATCTGGAAGGGTTAGATGAATATTCCGGAAAAATCCATCTTAGGGAAACCATGCAGTCCAGTATCTCTTATACATTGCTGGCCCGCTGCGGAATGGATATGGAGAATTACGAAGAACTGTTAAATTTTGACTACATCCATGAATTTAATACGGTTCCGGCTTTGTCACAGCTTGGAAGTAACATTACAGAACTTTGTAAACCGGTCCTGATGGAGATTGGAAAAGCAATCCGTGCTTATGACCGGGAAATTACTAAAAAAAGAGTTGCAAATCATAATAACTTAGACTATAATGCTTTAAAGCGTGAAAGCGAAAAGCAGAACACAGTTGAGGATGCAAATGAAAGTACGGAAAATAGCAGGAATGAAGAAAGGAGCCAGGATTATGGAACTGACATATCAGAGGAACGGCGATTATTACATCCCGAATATCAAAATGGACGAGCAGCCAGAGGAAGTGCTGACCAAATACGGGATGATGAGGAAGACATATCTGCAGGAACACAAGAAGGGGCTTTACTCAGGACTTCTGCTGACCGGCAGGCTGATGAGCCATCTGTTGGAGATTCAGGAAGCGGCAGAGCAGAGGATGGAGGAAATCACGGAACAGATGGCAGCGGACGAGGGAGTGACAGAGGAACTGAAATCCAAAGACCAGATGAAATGGATTCAGTTCATGAACAGCATCCGTCATTCAGCAGAGGAGATCGTACTGACAGAACTGATCTACAATTAGAGGAAGCGGAAGAAACATCAGAACAACCTGATCAGGAAATGAAAGAATCGGACAGTGAAGAACTGCCCGATTTTTTCACGCCCGGAGAAGAAGCTCCAATCAATGGTGCAGGTGGAGTTTCTGTATATGAACAGCTTTCCCTTTTCCCAAGTGCAGAAGAGCAGGTCGGGAACATCGCTATCAACCATGCAAATGATATGGTTCCTTTTTCCGTGGATAAACCGATCACGGATGATATGGTGGATTACGTGCTGCTTACTGGCGGCGGACAGAGGGACAGCAGGCCACGTATTTTTGCGAAATACCAGAAATGGCTGGATGCTGCGAAAATGGCCGAGTTCCTGAAAAAGGAATATGGCAGGGGAGGAAAGGGTTTTACCTTTGAGGGAGAGCCTTTGTCTGTCTGGTACGACGAGGATGGAATGAAATTTGCAAGGGCAGATGCAGCCAGATTTCAGCCAATGCGCACGCTGTCCTGGATGGAAGTGGAAGAGCGCACGTACAATCTGATTCTTGATGGAAAATATATGGATGAAGCAGAAATGTGGCATGTACCGACGCTGGAAAAAATGGAACTGGCCTCAAAGGTTTATAACTTTTTTCAGGATGAATACGGTTCTGTTCCGAAAGAGTTGGAGATACCACACATCCATCCGGATGCGGAGGAAAAGCTGGCAGAGTATTTTTCTTCGCAGGAAGGAATTGACCAGGTATTAGGCCATATGGATCAGGCCATAGGGGCACTGCAGCGTGGAGATGTGAAAGTACGGTTCCATCTGATCTATCGCCCGGAGGGTATTCGAGAGTCTGTGGAGGAACTGAAACGCAGACCAATAAAGTTTCCACCTGCGGAAAAACTGGAAGTCCCGGTGGAGACATTCATTACCCAGGATGAAATAGATTACCGGTTGAGCAGGGGAAGCGGTTTTGAGCATGGCTTATTCCGCATCTATGAATTTTTCCAGAGCAACCATGATAAAAAAGAACAGGCCGATTTTCTGAAAAATGAATATGGGACAGGAGGAAGTACATCTGCCCTTCCAGGGGCATGGCATAGTTATGAGGACCATGATGCCAAAGGGCTGCGCCTCAGCAAAGGAAGCATTATTGAACCATCAGCAAAGGTACTTTTGACATGGCCGAGAGTGGCAGAGCGTATCCGAACCTTGATAGAAACGAACCGTTTTCTGACACCTGAGACGGAAGCCACCTATATAACGTGGAAGGCAGAGAAAGAACAGCAAAAACTTGTAGAAGCAAGAGAAAAGCTCGTTGCGGATGCCGAGAAGGAACATTCCGGGGAAATTGCCGTTCTTCAGGAACCGGAGCAGGAAGAGACAGACAACCGTGTTGTGGTGGCACTGGAAAGTACAGAAGACGTTACCGATTACAGTATTGGATTCTTTACTTACCATTATCAGGATGGAAGGGAAGGAGTCCGGTACCGCCTTGTAACGATTGGGGAAGATGGCCGTCTGGAAGCCTATCCGGAGAAGACAAAATTCTTTATCAATGAGACGGTTGCAAGAGATTATATCGCCAGCCATGCAGAGGAACTGCAGGTGATCCCTTATGATGAGTTAGTCCATCAGGCGGGCAGGGAGATTCTGCAGAACATATCGCAGCAATGGGAAAAACCAGAACCAAAGAAAGAGCAGAATAAAGCAGAAGAACCGGAAAAACCTGAGGGACAGGGGGAACCAGAAGCGGCGGGGCCGATAAGATCTGGATTGGAAACAGAACCGGAGCAGACGGAACCAGATTTCCTGCAGCCGGATCTGACACCGGAACCAGAGCCACAGCGGGAAAAAGAGAAAATAGATACCGTTGGTGCGAGGAATTTCCGGATCACCGATGATGTATTAGGGGCAGGCACGGCAAAGCAGAAGTTTGAACGGAATGTGGCGGCAATCCAGACACTGCAGCGTATGGAACAGGAACACCTCCCTGCAACTCTGGAAGAACAAACTATCCTGTCGCAGTATGTGGGCTGGGGCGGACTTGCCGAAGCATTTGATGAAACAAATCGTGCATGGAGCAGGGAATATGCGCAGCTTAAAAGTCTTTTAAGCCCGGAAGAATATGTTTCTGCCAGAGAGTCCACCCTGAATGCCCATTATACTTCCCCGGTAATCATCCGTTCCATTTATGAAGCACTTGGCAGGATGGGGTTTGAAAAAGGAAATATCCTGGAGCCTTCTATGGGGACGGGAAATTTCTTTGGAATGCTGCCGGAAGCGATGCAGGAGAGCCGCCTGTATGGAGTGGAGCTTGACAGCCTGACAGGAAGGATAGCGAAACAGCTTTACCCAAAAGCAAATATCCAGATCAGAGGCTTTGAGAAAACAGACTATCCTAATGATTTTTTTGATGTAGTGGTGGGAAATGTTCCATTTGGCCAGTATAAGGTGGCAGATAAGCCGTATGACAGGCATAATTTTCTGATCCATGACTATTTTCTGGCGAAATCACTGGATAAAATACGCCCGGGAGGGATTGTTGCAGTTGTGACATCCAAAGGGACAATGGATAAAAAAAGCCCGGCTGTCCGGAAATATCTGGCGCAAAGGGCGGAGCTTCTTGGGGCAGTCCGTCTTCCGAATACGGCATTCAAGGAAAATGCAGGGACCGAGGTCACTTCGGATATTCTGTTCTTTAAGAAACGGGACAGGATGATGGATCTGGAACCGGACTGGGTACATCTTGGTGAAAATGGGGATGGGATTGCCATGAACCAGTATTTTATCGACCATCCAGAGATGGTAGTGGGAAAGATGGAACTGGTACCCGGCCCTTATGGGATGGAATCCACATGCCTGCCGGTGGAAGGGAAGCCCTTTGAAGAACAGTTACGGGAAGCGGTCAGCCATGTTGTGGGGGAAATTGAGCCTGCAGGACTGGATGAGCAGGAGGATGATCTGGAAAGGGAAGCAATCCCGGCAGACCCGTCTGTAAAAAACTACAGTTATACCGTAGTGGATGGGGATGTGTATTACCGGGAAAATTCCGTGATGAAGCCGGTAGAAATGGCGGATACCATGCTGGAGAGGATCAAAGGCATGGTTGCACTGAGGAAAGCAACCAATGAGCTGATCGCATATCAGCTGGAAGAATACGGGGATGCGGCAATCAGGGAAAAGCAGGCGGAATTATCCAGATTATATGATGATTTTACAAAGAAATTCGGGCTGATCAATTCCAGGACCAATAAAAGGGCATTTAACCAGGATGCAAGCTATTATCTTCTCTGTTCTCTGGAGGTACTGAATGAGGATGGAACATTGAACCGGAAAGCAGATATGTTTAGTAAACGTACCATCAAACGGCAGGAAGTGGCTACCTCTGTAGATACCCCTTCCGAAGCACTGGCAGTGTCCATGAGTGAAAAAGCCCGTGTAGACCTCCAGTACATGGAGGGACTTCTTGGAGGTCCTGAGAACCATGAGCGGATTGTGAATGAATTAAGCGAAGTTATATTTAAAAACCCGTTAAGCGACCTAGATGACGATTATGCGGGATGGGAGACTGCCGATGAATATTTATCCGGGAATGTGAGGGAAAAGCTGTCTGTGGCCAGATTATGTGCAGAAAAGCACCCGGAATTTGCCATAAATGTCAGCGCACTGGAACGGGTGCAGCCAAAGCTTCTGGATGCTTCGGAAATTGAGGTAAGGCTCGGTGCCACCTGGGTAGACCCGGACTATATCAATGATTTTATGCGGGAAGTTTTTGAAACACCGGAGGGAAAACTGGAACAGGGAATGATCGGGGTACAGTATTCCAATGTGACCGGACAGTGGAATATCAAGGGCAAAAGTGCTGATTTTGGAAATCCCCTGATAGATGCCACCTATGGTACCCAGCGGGCAAATGCCTATAAGATACTGGAGGATTCATTGAACCTGCGTGACAGCCGTGTATATGACACCATAGAGGAAGATGGAAAGGAAAAGCGGATCCTGAATAAAAAGGAAACCACCCTTGCCAGCCAGAAGCAGGAAGCAATCCGGGAAGCCTTTAAGGACTGGGTATTTCAGGATGCCGGGCGCCGGGAAGCGCTTTGTGCCAAATATAATGAACTGTTTAATTCCAACCGGCCATGGGAATATGATGGTTCTCATTTAACATTTCCGGGCATGTCACCGGATATTGTGCTGCGTCCTCACCAGAAAAATGCAGTTGCCCATCAGCTATACGGGGACAACACACTTCTTGCCCATTGCGTAGGGGCTGGCAAGACGTATGAGATGGCAGCTGCGGCGATGGAAAGCAAAAGACTGGGGCTTGCCCAGAAATCGTTGTTTGTCGTTCCAAACCACCTGACAGGCCAGTGGGCGTCAGAGTTTTTAACCCTGTATCCTGGGGCGAATATTCTTGCTGCAACCAGGAAAGATTTTGAACCGGCAAACAGGCAGAAGTTCTGTTCCAGGATAGCCACCGGTGACTATGATGCGGTCATTATCGGGCACAGTCAGTTTGAAAAGATACCGTTGTCCACTGAACGGCAGGAAGCTATGATCGAGCGGCAGATTGATGAGATTGAAATGGCAATCGAAACTGCGAAGGCAGAAAATGGGGAACGCTATACCATCAAACAGATGGAAAAAACAAAAAAGTCACTGGCTGCCCGGCTGGAACGGCTCAATGACCGGAGCAGGAAAGACGATGTAGTTACGTTTGAGCAGTTGGGTGTGGACAGGCTGTTTGTGGATGAGAGCCACAATTATAAGAACCTGTTTCTCTATACAAAAATGCGGAATGTGGCAGGAATAGCACAGACAGAAGCCCAGAAGTCTTCGGATATGTTTGCTAAATGCCAGTACCTGGATGAAATAACTGGTGGAAAAGGCATTACGTTTGCAACCGGGACACCCATCAGTAATAGTATGACGGAGCTTTACACCAATATGCGTTACCTGCAGTATGGTACTCTGCAGCGCCTTGGACTGGGCCATTTTGACAGTTGGGCGTCTTCTTTTGGAGAGACCACTACAGCAATCGAGCTGGCACCTGAAGGCACAGGCTACCGTGCGAAGACGAGATTTGCAAAGTTTTTTAATCTTCCGGAGCTGATCTCTATTTTCAAGGAAAGTGCCGATATTCAGACACCGGATATGCTGAAACTGCCTGTCCCGGAAGCCGTTTATGAGGATGTGGTGCTGAAACCAAGCGAATACCAGCAGGACATGGTAAAAGACCTTTCAGAAAGGGCAGAGGCGGTCAGGAACAGGCTGGTGGATCCTTCACAGGACAATATGCTCAAGATCACCAATGACGGCAGGAAACTGGCCTTAGACCAGCGCCTGATCAACCCCATGCTTCCGGATGATGGGGACTCGAAATCCAATGCCTGTGTGGAAAAAGCTCTGGGGATATGGAAGGAGACAGCGGCAGAAAAATCCACGCAGCTTATTTTCTGTGACCTGTCTACCCCGAAGAATGACGGTACTTTTAATATTTATCATGACATCCGGGACAAGCTGATGGCACAGGGAGTGCCTCCGGAACAAATCGCATTTATCCATGATGCCAATACGGAAACAAGGAAAGCGGAGCTGTTTGCAAAAGTAAGAAGCGGGCAGGTTCGCTTTTTGCTTGGTTCTACTGCCAAAATGGGAGCCGGTACCAACGTGCAGGATCTTCTGATCGCAGAGCATCATCTGGATGTACCATGGCGTCCTTCTGACATTGAACAAAGGGAGGGGCGTATCATCCGGCAGGGTAACCAGAATAAGAAAGTACATATTTTCCGGTATATCACCGAAGGGACATTTGATGCATACTCCTGGGTGCGACACGAAGTCGCTTAATTTAACTGTTTGGCGGTAACCCCGACCAAACCATCCATTCCGTTGGATGAAGCCAATATCCCCGGCTTTGCCAGTAATGGCATTGTTCGGAAGCGGATATAAACGGAACCCTATTTGGAGCTAATCCCGTGAGGGAGAAGCGAAACTGCCAGCTACAAGGCGGTTAGGGTGCAGGCTTTCTGATAGCATGGTTAATTAACTGAATCACCGTAAGCTTCGTTAAGGCTGAACAAGCCAAAGTAGCTGACAGGCTTGAACCAAAAGGTGTGCAGTTGGATATTCCTCTCCACGATAGGAATACACGGACATAAGACTGCCGGAGTAGAGGTGGAACCTAAACTATCAATGATTGTTGATTAAGTGGAACGTGTCAAGCCCGTATTCTCGCCTGCAAAGGCAAGCGGACCGTAAGGGAAGCCGTTGGGAATGCGGGTAAAGGATTGCGGAGGAAGCGAATGCCGACCTTGTAATGAGGACGGATAGGGGTTCAAAATTTGCCCCACCCGAAAGGGGAGCAGAATTCCGCATGGTGCTTAATTACGAGAGAGTTTATAGAATTTTTGAAAGGAGTAAGGCAAATGAACATGAAAATGTGTGCGACTTCTGACGTTGCAAAGGCATGGGACAGCATCGACTGGAACAAAGCGAATGCATACGTTAAAAAACTGCAAATGCGTATCGTAAAGGCTCATCAACAGGGCAGAACCGGCAAAATAAAGTCTTTGCAATGGCTGCTTACACACTCTTTCTACGGACGTGCTTTAGCTGTAAAAAGAGTAACGAGTAATAAAGGCAAAAAGACAGCAGGTGTAGACAAAATCTTATGGTCTACTCCCAAATTGAAATATGAAGCAATTCTCAGTTTAAAACGTAGAGGCTATAAACCATTACCGTTAAAGAGGGTATATATCCCGAAAAAGAACGGAAAAATGAGGCCGCTCAGTATCCCATGTATGAAGGATAGAGCGATGCAGACATTGTACAAATTTGTACTGGAACCGATTGCGGAAATCACTGCTGACCCTAACTCCTATGGATTTAGAGCAAAGAGATGTGTCCAGGATGCAATCGAACAGTGTTTTACCTGTCTGAATAAAGCAAAATCCCCTAAATGGATGCTGGAAGGAGACATTAAAGGCTGTTTTGATAATATCAGTCACGAATGGATATTGAACCATATCCCAATGGACAGAGATATTCTGCGAAAATGGTTAAAGAGTGGGTACGTTGAGACCGGAAGATTATTTCCGACAGACCTCGGCAGCCCACAGGGTTCGGCTATCTCACCAACTATCTGCAACATGGTGTTGGATGGTCTGGAAATCCAGATTAGGAAGAAATACCACAAAACTAAAAGGGATGGAAAAGCATACTTTCCAAAAGTGAACTTTATACGTTACGCTGACGATTTCATCGTCACAGGCGAAAGCAGAGAGCTTTTGGAAGCAGGTGTTCTCCCGATTATCCGGGAATTTTTATCAGAGAGAGGATTGGAACTGTCAGAAGAAAAGACAGTGATTACCCATATCGAAGATGGTTTTGATTTTCTCGGATGTAATATACGGTGGTATAAAGATAAGCTTCTTACAAAACCATCCAAAAAGAACTATAAAGCCATCGTGAATAAGATACGGGGGATCATAAAGCAAAATCCATCTATGAAGCAGGAAGATTTGATAAGAAAGTTAAATCCGGTCATCAGAGGATGGGTGAAGTTCCAAAAGTATAATGTCTCCTCGCAGGCGTTTGACAGATTTGATTTCGATGTATGGAGATGTCTGTGGAGATGGTGCAAACGCAGGCATCCGAAGAAAAGCCACAAATGGATAGCAAAGAAATACTTCAGGAGAGTCGGCACAAGGAACTGGACATTCAGTGTAAATATGGCAGACTCATTTGAATTACATCTGATATATGCTACTGATACTAAAATAGTAAGGTGGCTGAAAACAAAATCAGAAGCGACACCATTTGACGAGCTTTTCACAGAATATTTTGAGGACAGAGACACAAAGAGAATGCTTCGAGAAATCAATGGAAGAAAGAAATTAAATGCACTGTACAAAATACAGAAAGGCATTTGTCCGTATTGTGGTGAACCTATCACAGTGGAACGGGGATTCCGAATCCATACGGAAGTGGGAGCAGATTTTAAAGAAAAGAATGTTTTATTACATGCTGATTGCCACAGAGAACTTCATTACTCGAAAAATGTTGATGAACTGGTTCTGCTAACGCAGGGCTTATAAGTGCTTGAGCCGTGTGAGGGGAAACTCTCACGCACGGTTCTTAGAGGGGAAAGCGGTAGTAATACCGCTGACCTACTCGACCAGGTCATTGAGAATAAGCAGAAGTTCATCAGCCAGATCATGACCAGTAAATCACTGGTACGTTCCTGCGAGGATATAGATGAAGCCAGTTTGAGTTACGCAGAGGTAAAAGCACTGGCAACGGGCAATCCCTATATTAAAGAAAAAATGGACCTGGATATACAGGTTTCCAGATTGAAACTGTTAAAGGCTAACCATACAAGCCAGATCTACCGCCTGCAGGACAATATCCTGAAGCATTATCCGAAGAAAATCAGCAGTACGAAGGAACTGATTGCTGCGTATGCGGTTGACATTGCCCATTACAGAGAAGTGAAGCCTGCGGATAAAGATACCTTTTCCATGACTCTGGGAGACAGGACATATACGGATAAAAAGGAGGCAGGAACTGCGCTGATTGCATTTTGCAAGCAGGTGAAAACACCAAACCAGCCGGTGCAGATAGGGGAGTATCTGGGATTTAAGATGAATGTGGTTTATGACACATTTTATCAGAAATTTACACTGAACCTGAAAGGTGCGCTGACACACAGCATTGATGTTGGTTCTGATGCCTTTGGTAATCTGACCCGCATCAACAATGTTCTGGATGGGATGGAAAAAAGCCAGGCAAAAGAGCAGGAACTATTGGCGAATACGGAGAAACAGCTTGAAAATGCCAAAGAGGAAGTGGAAAAACCATTTGCGCAGGATGATGAACTGAACGAAAAGCTGGAGCGCCTTGCAGAATTAAATGCCCTGTTAAATATGGATGAAAAAGGAACAGAGGAATGTCTGGATGAACCGGGCGATGAAGAGAATCTTCCGGAAGAAAATGAGAACGGGAAGTCTTTTGGGAAAAATCAGGATCTATCTGTAAAAAATGGGACAGGACAGAGGACAGAAGAAAACCGTCCGTCTATCATGGGAAAACTGGCTTATTATCAGGAACAGAGCCAGCAGACGGGGCTGGATACCGTAAGAAACAGGGAGAAAGCAGCAAGTTTATAGAAAAGTATAGATCAAGAACCGCAGAAAGGAGAAACTTATGGCAACATATGCAGAATTAATGAGGCAGAGAGATGCTGCTGTGAAAATAGTGAATCAGATTGAGAAAGAAATGGCAGAGATGGAAAATGAGTTATTTTCTGCCGGGAGAGATATGTTTGGTATCTATCAGTTAAGGGATGGTGAGGATCTGCACTACCACCGCTTTGAAAGTCTGGACCGTCTGGAAAAGTCCGGCTTAAAAGTCGAGAAGGATAATTACAGGCTGGTCTATATAGCACCCCTTCAGGAAAGACAGACACTGGATGATATTTTTGAAGAATTTAATCTGTTCCGCCCGGAGGATTTTACCGGGCATTCACTGTCAGTCAGTGACATTGTACTGCTTCATAAAAATGGGGAAAACCAGGCAATGTATGTGGACAGTTTTGGTTTCCGTGCAGTACCTCAGTTTTTGGAAAATCAACAGGAACAAGAAAATAAAAAGCCCTTTATTGACCACTATTATGTGGTGGAAGATCTGCAGAAGTCAGGCCCACTGGAAATAAAGAAATATGCGGATATGCAGGAAGCCTTGCAGGCATATTTCGGCCTGCCAAACCATAAGAGGAAAGCCTTTGGCATCCAGAACAGCCTCCCTTTGCCGGGAAGCCTCGATTTTATCCAGTGTATCAATGGTGTGGACAGAAATATTTTGGATTATCAGAATGTAGAAGGGTGGGATAATCCGGAAATTATCAATGCTGCAGAGCAGGTGGATGTGGAAATTGACCTGCATGATGCAGAAATTGCTTACAAGATTGAAGACAGGTATTTTACTATCCAGCATACAGAGGGAGGTTTTGATTATACTTTTTATGGCCATGATTACCGGGAACTGGATGGGGGTGTTTATGATAATCCAAATCTGACTATTGAAGAGGCAATCGGGGAAATCCTTGAGGACGAGGGACTGGCTTTTGAGGACTGTCAGGTAATCAACTATGAGGAGTTTATGGAGAGGACAGAGGCGGTGAACCGGATTGTGCCGCTTCAGATACAACCGGAAGAGCATCCTATTTATCCGCATTCAGCAGCTTATGCACGGGAACACGGGGAGATAGAAGCATACAGGCAATCCCAAAAAGAAAACATATCCTGCCGTGATGCCATTGAGGAGGTGATCAGGAAACGGTTCGATGGGATGTACCTTGCATCGGATGCAGCAAAAGTTGTACTCGAGGAATATGGGGCAGAGAGGATGTCCTACGTGCTTGCCAATACCGTGCGGCATTTTTCATGGGACAATAGATTTTCTGTGGAGAACAGAAAGTGGGCAGAGAGTATTCCTGTATTTGAGGATCAGGACCCGTGGGGAGAGGAGAGAAATGTAGACTTTGTTGTGAACAGCCATCCGGCGGTACTGGACGGATTCATCAACCTTTTAAGGGAGGAATTGAAAGTAAGAGAAACGATGTCAGATAGAATAAAAGCGGAGATTACGACCGGGAAACCGGTACAGACACTGACGTTTTATGTGGCAGAATGTATGGAATTTCCGTCATTGGGTGAATATCACGATCATCTGACTTTTCAAGAAGCTGTGCGTCTGTATGAAGCCATTTCTTCCGAAAGAATGAATGGGATCAAAGGCATTGGATTTGTTCTGCATACGGAAGGGACAGATGAAGATCTGGATACTTCGATGGGAGTATTGGAGGGGCAGACTATAGATGTAGATACCATCAATATGGTTCCTGAATTGAGAGATCATCCTCTGGTACAACAGGCTATCCGTGACCTGATTGCACAATTTCCGGATGCAGAGGTGTGGGACATAGAGACGCAGGTCAGATTGCAGCGTGAGAATGCAGAGGATTTGGACAGAGTGTGCAATGAGCTGGCAAAAGATATTGATCAATTTTCCAAAATAGTTGATCCTTATGGCTACCGGGATGCGGTGAAGAACAGGGAAGAAAATATCAGTAAGATTTACAGTGACCTGCAGAAAGGGGAGGAAGATTATATCCGTGACTGGATGCAGGGAGTGATTGATGAGGAAGAACCTGCAGAAGATGTAAAAGAAGCGGCGGAACTATTAAAGCGCATGGATGACCTGACAGAACGCCGAGCGAGAAACCCTATTACTAAAGTTGAAGAACTGGAGGAAGCCAACTATAACCAGATAGATGGGACGCTGAACAATTCCATGGTAAAGGACATAGTAAAAAATGTAAATGAAGGAGTAAGGGTGTTTTCAATCGTAGAGAGACTGGAACTTGCCAAAGAGCAGCTTTCCAGTGAAAAATCAGAAGAAAAATCTTCAAAAGATACTGTGAAAAAGCCTGAAATGGGGATGGAATGATGAAAAAAGAAAAGACGGCAAAGGGTGTTGTTATCAGCATCCTTTGCTGTCTTTTTATGGGCAGAATTAAGAAAAGATTTTATAGTTCCGGTGTGGTGTTAGGGTTAAACGGTTTTTCCTGATCCAGCGGATGTACTTGGAGATATTCTTCCAGATTTTGCCTGATCTGTTCCAGTTCTTTGAGATCAGCGGAAGTTGATTTGTGCTGCATCGCCAGCTTTTCCTTTTGAGAAATGCGATCACGATATTGTTTCCTCAGGTGTTCCAGTTTCATATGGCGTGGGTCAATTCCTTTACGCTGGAGCATACGTTCTGCACCGGCAAAGAGAATAATCCGTGATTCGTATTTCCTCAGGAAACGGTCCTGATCTTTGGCATTTTCATAACGGTCATTGAAAGGTTTGTTTTCCTGATATTGTTCTGCATATTTGATGATTTCGGAAAGTTCCCGGATCTGGTGTTCGATAGAAACAATGCTTCGGTTAGCTGTCTGTGTCTGTTCTTTCAGAACATTGATACGCTCATTTAATTCTGAAAAATTATGGATATTTTTGGAAAGCATAAGATTGTATGTATGTGCCGCAATTTTCAGATTTTCTTTGGAAGCCCATTTCTTCAGGCCAGTGCTTTCAGAGAATTTTGTGTCAGATGTTATGTCTATAAGCTGCCGCAGATTGTCTGATCTGGTGAACATACGCTTACGTTCCTGTTTATTTTCTATGCGTTCTTTAATCCGCTCTTTCGTGAAATTCTTCCCCAATGATTTCGTGCTGCCCCGTACAAAGCGGTCCTTACCTGCAGGACGAAAAGAAATATATTTACCGCTGTTTTGTTCCAGGGATGTATTTTTCATTTCATAGCCTTTGGCACTCATTAGTGCAATAAAATCATCATAAGTGGAAGAGGATTTGATTGCCTGATTAATGTCTTTTCTAATTTGGGCCTTCCAACTGTTTTCATTTTGATTGGCAGACCATTCATTATATTTCATGCCACGCTTTTCGGTGGAATGAATGACAGACAACCCGTGTTCTTCACACAATCGATCGCTGAGTTTGCGGATTTTCCAGTAACTTTTTTTACAGTCATGGTAATGGTTATGATCAATATTATCGGCAGCACAGAAAATCAGATGATTGTGAATATGGCCTTTGTCAATGTGCGTGGTCAATACATAAGAATATTTTCCTTCCAGAAGCTGGTCAGCCAATTCTTTTCCAATCGTATGTGCCTCGTCATAGGAAACTTCTCCCGGGGCAAAAGCCTGTATCAGATGAAATGCTTTATTTTCTCTGTTTTGTCCATCAGAAGAAATCTGTTCGTTTGTATGGTCCAGCGTGTATTTGAAATCCAAAGCTGCAGTCTCCGGCGAGCAGGCAAAAGATGAGATATAAATCTGTTCATCAGTCTTGTCCGGATTGCAGATATATTCTATTGCTTTATCAACGGTTGCTTTGATACCATGGATTTTTGTAACTGCCATATCTGATTCATCAACTCCTTTATCTCTTCCATATCCTTTTTATAAATGGAATTTGTGCTGTTCACCCGTTTGGCAATCTGGTTCAAATTGCTGCCAATGTTGCCAAGCAGGGCATTCATTTCCCGGATGTGGGAGTAATCCACATCATAGACAAAACCATAAAGCACCAGTTTCCGGAGAAACGCAGATTTGCTTTTCATTTTTGAGAGACGGAATTTTTCATCCAGAATATATTGCTCATCATCATTTAAATGAAATTCGTTTCGGTGCGTCCGGGTTCGGTTTGCCATAATTCATTCCTCTTTTCTGTTTTTTATATTTCGATTTTGAAAAAATGGTACAAAAAAACTGTTGCAACTTGTTCGGTCTACAACAGTCTGTGTTTGGGTTATTCGGTTGTTTGGATACACGTATCCATAAATTATTGTAACAAATGTAATTGGTGTGGTCAAATAAAGAAATTATAAAATGGAAGAGGGTCAGGGATACTTCTCTGTGAAAATCTATACATAACGGAGGGCAGCCGATATGTATAGATTTTTCCGTTGTGTCCGGACACCGGCAGTGCTTGCTACTCTACCCTCGACACTCCCGGAGGGTGTGTTGGTTTGTGGAGTTTTTGTGCCTTTATCATGATTCTCGACTTTTAACTTGCTTTTTGATATAATAAAAACACACAAGGCATAGGAGGAAAAACAGAAATGTTAAGACCGAAAGAAGTTGTTCAGTTATGGGTAGATGCATTCAATAAACATGATGTGGAAGCAATTACAGCCCTTTATCATGAAAATGCGACGAATCACCAAGTAGCGAATGAGCCAGTAGTAGGCATTGAAGCAATCCGTACCATGTTCACAGCCGAATTTTCAACATCGGATATGACAGCTATCGTAGAAAATATTTTTGAGGATGGGCAATGGGCAATCCTTGAATGGCGAGATCCATTGGGGTTACGGGGGTGTGGTTTTTTTCAGGTAGTGAATGGGAAAATTTTATTCCAGCGAGGCTATTGGGATAAGCTCTCATTTTTGAAACAGCACAATCTTCCAATAGAGTAAATATGACATTTTAGGAGAAAATATGGAATACCGGACATTGGAAAATACAGATTTCGTTTGTATATACGAAGCGTTTACACAGGCATTTTCTGATTATCAGGTTTCAGTTGATATGCCTTTTAAATCTTTTGAAACAATGCTGAAAAGAAATGGATTTATGCCTGCGGTTTCAGTTGGAGCCTTTGCAGATAGAACGCTTGTCGGTTTTATCTTGAATGGAGTGAGAGATTGGGATAACGAAAAGACAGTCTATGACCTCGGAACAGGAGTTATCCCCGATTTTCGGAGAACAGGAATTATGGGGGAATTATTGAATCTGGTTAGTACTATATGTATAAAAAATAAAATCAGCGTGTATCAACTGGAAGTGATTCAAGATAATGAGAAGGCGCTCACTTTATATAAAAAACAGGGATTTCGAATTAACAGAATATTGAATTGTTACCAACTGACGGGCAAGATAAAAGAATCGGGCGTACATAAAGTGTGGAAACTGGAACATCCGGAAAAATTACAAGATGATCAATGGACAGCAGTCAAAGATTTTTGGACTTATCCACCTTCATGGCAAAACGCAAAAGACGCTGTTTGTGCAATCGCTAAATCCTTTTCTTATACGATTGTTAAATTTGATGGAAACTTGATTGGATATGGTATTGTGGACAAAATAAAAGGAGATATTGCGCAGTTAGCGGTACATCCCAAATATCGCAGAATGGGAGTTGCCACAGAGATTTTGTTAGATTTACTTAAACAAACAAAGAGTTTAGAGATGAGAGTAATAAATGTGGATGAACGGGATCAGGCATTGAACGCTTTTTTGAAGAAATTGAAATTTAGTGTATTTGTTAAACAATATGAAATGAGAAAACATTTTTCTGCTTAGGATATTGTATAGATGAAGAAGCTGACTTTGAGGACAGTTGTCAGTAAAGGAGCAGTTATGAGATATAACAAAACAATAATATTAAGTAATGGCATGGAATGTTGTTTGAGGAATGGAACAGAGAGTGATGGTCAGCTTGTAGTGGATAATTTCAATCTGACACATAGTGAAACAGATTATTTGCTTACATATCCAGATGAAAACAGTTTTAATGCCGCACAGGAGAGCCAGTTTCTGAAAGAAAAAGCTGAGAGTGAAAGAGAGATTGAATTGCTTGCCATAGTTGATAGTGTAATTGCGGGAACAGCAGGAATTGAGGCAATCGGTACAAAATATAAGGTACGGCATCGAGCAGAATTTGGCATCAGTGTTGTGAAAAAGTATTGGGGACTTGGAATTGGTAAGGCTTTGCTGACTTCGTGTATCGAATGTGCTAAAACAGCGGGATATAACCAGCTTGAACTTAAAGTAGTTGCTGAAAATGAAAGAGCAGTTTCTATGTACGAACGGGCTGGATTTGTCGAGTGTGGAAGAAATCCCAAAGGATTTCGCTCCCGCATAGCCGGATTTCAGGAAGTCATTTCTATGAGATTGGAATTGTGATGATCGACAAATTTATTCCAGTTTCAAAATGGAGGTTACTGTCTACTGGGGTGACTGGTTGGAGTTGTTTAGCAAAAGCCAGTATGGGGAGTAGCCAAATTTTCCTTGATGTTGTTCGGCTGTTTTTATTGTCTCTGCATCTGAACAGAGAATGACAACCTATACAGGATAATTATCCGAATATTTGATGTTTCTTAAATATTATCTCCCTTTTCAGATTATGGTTGCGATTGCTCTATTTTTTAAATAATTATGCCTTTTCCATATTTTCTGTAATATCTTTACCCGGAAGCATTTGAAGTAATGCAATATTTATCTCGTTTCCCATAAAAAATCCTCTTGTATATTTCGATTTGTTGCTTTGAGTATTAGCATAAGTCTCCAGAAAATTCAATGTAAGTCAATATTATTTAATGCTTTCTTTTCGGATGCAGATGTGTTATAATTACTACATTTCCAAAAAGGAGTTAAAAAATATGCGGCAAGGTATTCTTAAATAAAACTATAATCAAATAGTGGGAACAAAAAACTTTGGGATGTCCTTTGGAACAAGGGCTTAGTTTTTTGTACCAAATTTAAGAATACTTTTGCCTTATTTATATTGACATGGCAAGAAAAGTGGCAAGTACCTATTGGTGCGTGTCTTTTATGTGTATGTCCACAGATTGTATCCCCAGTGGTAAAAGTATTTTACTGCTGGGGATTTTTATGCCTTTTTTGGCTGTGAATGGAGGACGACATATGAAAATAATTAATATCGGCATTCTTGCGCATGTTGATGCAGGAAAAACAACACTGACAGAAAGCCTGCTGTATACAAGTGGGGCAATCATGGAACCAGGTAGTGTAGATAAAGGTACAACAAGAACGGACTCTATGGCTTTGGAACGTCAAAGGAAAATTACAATTCAGGCTGCCGTTACATCTTTTCGCTGGAAAGGGTACAAAGTTAATCTTGTGGACACCCCCGGACACATGGACTTTTTAGCAGAAGTGCATCGCTCCTTATCGGTTCTGGATGGAGCAATTTTAGTAGTGTCCGCAAAAGATGGTGTACAAGCCCAGACCAGAGTGCTGTTTCATGCGCTAAGGAAAATGAAGATACCAACAATCATTTTTATCAATAAAATAGATCAAAGTGGTGTTGTTCTTGAGCAAACTTATCAAAATATCAGAGAAAAATTGACAGAAGATATGATTGTTATGCAGGAAGTTCATTTCTGTTCAGAAATAATACTTTCTGATGTTGCAGATTTTGAAAAGTGGGATGCTGTAATTGCTGGGAATGATGATATTTTAGAAAAATATCTTTCAGGAGTCCCTTTGACACTGTGGGAACTGCAAAAAGAAATAAAACGAAGGGTACAAAGGGGAACGCTTTTTCCGGTATATCATGGAAGCGCAAAAGACAATATCGGGGTAAAAGAATTGCTTGAAGTGATTACAGAAGTTTTTTCATTGGAAACAGACGACAGTCAATCGGAATTGTGTGGGTATGTATTTAAAATTGAATATACCGAGCAGAAAAAACGACGTTGCTATTTAAGGCTCTATAGCGGTACGCTTTGTTTACGGGAAACGATTCTTTTGTCAAAAAAGGAAAAAATTAAAATTACAGAGATGTCAATTCCATTTGATGGAGAAATCGTCCCAACAGACACCGCTGATTCCGGGGAGATTGTTATTTTATCTGACAATACATTAAAACTAAATGATGTTCTGGGAGATGAAAAACTATTGCCACGCAAGGCGTGGACGGATAATCCCCTGCCGTTTTTTCGGACAACGATAGAGCCAATCAAAGCAGAGCAAAGGGGAGTATTACTGGATGCCCTTACAGAGATCGCGGATACTGATCCGCTTCTGCATTTTATGATTGATTCTATCACTCATGAAATTATTCTTTCCTTTTTGGGAAAAGTACAATTGGAAGTTGTTTGTTCTTTATTAAATGAAAAATATAGTGTCGAGGTAGCAATAAAAGAGCCTACCGTTATTTATCTGGAAAGACCACGAAAAGAGGCTCATTATACAATTCATATTGAAGTACCGCCAAATCCCTTTTGGGCGTCGATTGGTTTGGCTGTCACTCCTCTTCCTGTTGGAAGCGGAACAGAATATGAAAGTAAAGTGTCTCTCGGTTATTTAAACCAAAGCTTTCAAAACGCAGTTATGGAAGGGATTCGGTATGGATTAGAGCAGGGAGTGTATGGATGGGAGGTAACAGATTGCAGAATTTGCTTTGAATATGGTGTTTATTACAGCCCGGTCAGTACTCCGGCAGATTTCCGCTTTCTTGCGCCTGTTGTGTTGGAACAGGTATTAAAAAAAGCGGGAACGCAAGTTTTAGAACCCTATCTTTCTTTTACCCTATTTGCGCCGCAGGAATATCTTTCACGAGCTTATCATGATGCTGTGAAATATGATGCGGTAATTGAAACAACTTCGTTAAAAAATAATGAGGCAATTTTAACTGGAGAAATACCGGCTCGGCGGATCGGGGAATACAAAAGTGATTTGAATTTCTATACAAATGGAAGAAGCGTTTGCTTGACAGAATTGAAAGGGTATCAGGAAACTTCAGGGGAACCTGTAGTACAACCTCGCCGCCCAAATAGTCGGTTAGATAAGGTTCGCCATATGTTTCAGAAGATAATGTAACGTCTTGCGCAATGCAAGTGTTCATTGCTGGCTATTGCGAAATATCATTGATAAAATCAGTATCAGAGAGACTAACTATTAAAAGTCAATAGTTTTTTGGGAGATTTTTCAATTCCCTGAAACAAGTCTCTCAGTAACAAATGCACATTGAAAATCGCATGACAAACAGAGCATCGGTTGTCGGTGCTCCAATGGAGTGTTTTATATCAGAAAAAGATCACGCAGCTTTTATGTAAGGTTTACCGGATTTCTCCATTGCATAGATGAGCCGCACAAGTTTCTTTGTGGCATGGGTAATGGCAACATTGTAATGCTTCCCTTCCGAAATCTTCTTCTGGAGATAGGTACCGAAGCTTTCATCCCAGTGGCAGACATACTTGGCAGCATTGATCAGAGCAAAACGCAGATATCTGGAACCACGCTTTTCCATGTGGGAGTACGAGGATTCCAACTGGCCGGATTGATAAGTCGAGGGTGATACACCTGCATAGGCAAGGAGCTTGTCTGGGGAATCAAAGCGGGAAAAATCGCCCACTTCTGCAAGGATCATAGCACCCATGCGGTAACCAATACCTGGAATGGTCAGGATTGGAGAATTGATCTCATCCATGATCTTTTTGATTTCGGATTCGATTTCAGCAATCTCAGAATCTAACTCGCCGATGAGTTTGAGAGTATGTTTTAATTCAAGAGATTTGGCGGGCATTCTGGAGCCAATCGAGGTTCTGGCAGCATCTCTGATCTCAATGGCTTTCTCCCGGCTGTAGCGACCTTTTGAAGCTGTTTGCAGAAGTTTTGTCAGATGTGTCAAATGGCAAGAGGCTATCTGGTCGGCAGAGGGAAGTTCACCGAGAAGTGCATATACAGAAGCCAAATGAAGGGTAGGAACGAGCTTTTCCAGTTCCGGAAACAGAATGGTGACCAGTCTGGAGATGGACTGTTTGAGCTGAGCCCGTTCCTGAACCTTATCAAAACGGTAACGAGTGAGTGACTTTAGCTCCTCATTGTGATATGATGTAACTGAGTAGGACTTTAAGTTCACATCAGACATCAACAACATAGCAATGGTTCGGGCATCCACCTTATCCGTTTTCGTCTTTCTAAGGCTGAGACTTTTTCTGTAAAGATTAGTGTGAAGCGGATTGATAACGTAGGTCGGCAAACCTTTATCAATGAGATAACCGAGTAAGTTGTAGTTGTAGTGTCCAGTGGCTTCCAGTCCTACTTTTATATTGGACATATCGACTTCAACGAAAAGTATCTTTTGATATAGTTCGTCAAAGCCTTCCCGGTTGTTTTGGATAGTGAAAGCATTATAGAGGATTTCGCCATCAGAGTTAGAGATAAAGCAGTCGTGCTTATCTTTGGCAACATCAATTCCAACGTAGATCATAAGAATACTCCTAAGTAATAGATTTCCCTAAAGGGATTGTAATGATACTGTTTAGGACCACAGGGTTCTTTGCGCTTGTAACCTCGTACTAAATAAACCGTCATGCGGTATCTAACTGATTAACAACTATACAAAGAGACTGTGGTTGGAGCCTCTCTGCAACCATCAAGTGGTAGGAGGAATGTACCAATCCACAGTATCTTCAAACAGTATAGCACACAGTCCTTGGAGAGGGACTATAAATACTACTACTTTATAATACGAGGAGGAACTATTTTGAACCAGGAACAGACGGATATTACAACAGGAAAGCAAATACGTCATCTGCGAACACAATCGGG
>ENA-UOJP01000319-UOJP01000319.1-human-gut-metagenome-genome-assembly--contig:-C102-NODE-319-length-100035-cov-9.056731_pt1 | contig 100035 bp, 83 predicted proteins | sample MGYA00242353_ERZ723900 | MGnify/ENA metagenome assembly ERZ723900 | reverse complement strand
CTGCCTGGATGCCGGCGCCTCCGCTGGAATCGCTTCCAGCGATTGTTAATGCTGTGTTCATTTTGTTCTCCCTTCGCATTAATTTTGTCAGAGCGCGCCGATGTCCGCCGCGCTCCTGGCGACAGAAGGTGGTGCCCCCAATCTGCCGCCGGTCTGTTGTTCTATTTCAAGGCCTGTTGGTAAAAGCCGTTGAAATCCGTAAAATCCTCCATGGCGTAATCCGCCAGCTGTTCCAGCTTTTCCCGGTCCCCATCCGCGGACGGGTCGCGGACCACGGCTACCCGGTACCCCGCGCGCCCGGCGGTGGAGGCGGCAAAAAACGCATCCTCAAAGACCCAGACGGACTGCGGTTTGGGTCCGCCCAGGCTGCGGTTCGCCAGGTGGTACACGTCGGGCCTGGATTTACCCGCCCCCGCCTGGGCGCAGGTGAAAATGCCCTTAAACCGCGACAGCAGCCCCAGCCGTTTTAAGGCTGCCTCCACCAGCCGCCGGTCGCTGGAGGTGGCGACCGCCATGGGAATCCCGCGCTCCTGCAGCTGCCGCAAAAACGCCTCCAGCCCGGCTTTGGGCTGGGCCCGGTGGAAATAAAAGTCCTCAATCGCAGCGCTGACGCCGCAAACGATCTCCTCCCGGCTCTGGGACAGGCCGTAGCGGGCGATCAGGTAATCCGCCCCCTCAGCCATGGACATGGGATAGAGAATTCTCCCCAGCCCCGGCTCCGGGACATACCCCAATCCCTCCAGATACAGGGCCGCGGCGTTGTCCCAGATGGGCATGGAGTCAAGCAGCGTGCCGTCCGCGTCGAAAATGGCCCCGGCAATCATGTGTTCACCATCCGCTCCACCGCCGCTTTTAAGTCCGCGGTGGCGGCTTCGATCTGCTTCTGGGCGAAAATGGCGCTGACCACGGCCACGCCGCAGATTCCGCTGCCCGCCAACACCCTCACGTTTCCGCGGTTGATCCCGCCGATGGCGATCACCGGGATGTCCACCGCGCGGCAGATGTCCCGCAGCGTCTCATAGGGGACGTCCGTGGCGTCCTGCTTGGTTCCGGTGGGAAACACAGCCCCCACCCCCAGGTAGTCCGCGCCCCGCTGTTGCGCCAGCAGCGCCTGTTCCACCGTTTGGGCGGAAACACCGATGATCTTGTCCGCGCCAAGCCTGGCGCGCACATCCCCGGCCTCCATGTCGCTCTGGCCCACATGGACGCCGTCCGCGTCCACCGCGGCTGCGATCTCAACGTTATCGTTGATCAGAAACGGTACCCCAAAGCGCCTGCAGAGCGTCTTTAGCTCCCTGGCCTCGGCCAGAAAATGCTCCTGGTCCAGCGCCTTCTCCCGCAGCTGGATAAAGGTGGCTCCTCCCCGGAGGGCCGCCTCCACCTGCTCATACAGCGTGGCCCCGTTTAACCAGCTGCGGTCCGTCACCGCGTACAACAGCAAATCCTTTTTATCGCACCTCATATTTTGCCCCCCTTTCCAGCTCCCGGCCGTCCATATTACAGATCGCGTCGATGATGCGGCTGCGGTAAGCGGCATTGCCGTCCCCGGGCGCCATGCGCGAAAAACCGATCTCCCCGGCCAGCCCCATCAGGCAGACCGCGGCTGCCGCGGCCTCCAGGCAGTTGCCGGAATTTGCAGCCACGTAGGCAGCCGTAAGGGCGGACAGCTGACAGCCGGTCCCGGTGACCTTTCCCATCTCCGGGCGGCCATTGCGGATCACATAGCAGCGCTCAGCGTCCGCCACCAGATCGATGGCCCCCGTCACGGCCACAATGGCCCCGTCTCTGGCGGAGAGATCCTTCACAAAGGCGATTGCGGATTCCAGATTGTCCTCCGTCACCACGTCCTCCACGCTGGCGTCCACCCCCCGGGTGTTGCCGCTGCCCGCTGCCAGCGTCTTGATCTCAGACATATTGCCGCGGACAACGGTGAACCGGATCTCCCTTATCAATCTTCTGGCCGTATCGGTGCGCAGGGTGCTGGCCCCCGCTCCCACCGGGTCCAGAACCACCGGGTGGTTCAGGGCCTGCGCCGCCTTCCCCGCCTTCAGCATGGACGGAATGGTGCGGCTGTTCAGGGTGCCGATGTTGATGTTGAGGCCGCTGCAGATGGCGGTGATCTCCTCCACTTCCCCCTCGTCGTCGGCCATAATGGGGCTTGCGCCGCATGCTAACAGCACATTAGCCACGTCGTTGACCGTGACATAGTTGGTGATATTGTGAATCAGGGGTACCGTGTTCCTCACATTTTCCAGACAGGTTTTAAACATTGTGTTTCCTCCTCTTTCTCTCCGGCCGCGCTGGCGGACCATCGGTCCATTGCATCCAATAAAAAAGCTGCGATGCAACCAATGAAAGGCAGCATCACAGCGATATGATACAAGTGGCTATGGTTCCCTACGTTGGCATTATCCAAATCAGGTTAAGGGTCGAAGCAGTCTCAGCTTCCTCTCAGCCCACTACTGTGAGCTCCCCGCTTTTTGATTTTACGAACTCTATTATACACTGGTTTGCAGATTATTCAAGCATTTTTTGACAAATACCGCCGGAGTGCCGCCGGAGAAATGACGCCGAAGGCCACCGGATGGACGCCGCGCAACCACGGATCGGCGCTCCCGGGTACAGGCCCCCGTCACCACTCCGCGATGGAGCCGTCCCGGTGGCGCCACACGGGATTTTTCCAGCTGTGGGGCGTGCGGTTTTCCTCCAGCACCAGCTCCCGGTTGACCTCCACGCCGATACCGGGCTTTACCGGCAGCCGGACATAGCCGTCCACGAACGCGAAATCCTCCTTGTTCTTCACATAGTCCAGAACAGACTTGCCCACATTGTAGTGGATGCCCATGCTCTGCTCCTGGATCACCGCGTTGTAGCTGGTGGCGTCCACCTGCAAACAGGAGGCAAGGGCGATGGGACCTAAGGGGCAGTGGGGAGCCAACGCCACGTCGTGGGCCTCGGCCATGGCCGCGATCTTCTTCACCTCGGTGATTCCGCCCGCGTGGGAAAGGTCTGGCTGGATAATATCCACTCCGCCGCTGGCAAACAGGCGCTTGAAATCGTATTTTGTGAACAGACGCTCGCCGGTGGCGATGGGGATGTTGCAGCAGTCCGCGATCTCCTTAAACAGCTCCATATGCTCGCAGAGCACCGGCTCCTCCAGGAACATGGGATCGAACTCCTCCAGCTTCTTCGCCAGCACCTTGGCCATGGGCTTGTGCACCCGGCCGTGGAAATCCACCGCGATGCCGAAATACTTGCCGCAGGACTCCCGGATGGCGGCTACCCGCTCCAGCACCTGGTCCACCTTCTCGTAGCTGTCGATGTACTGCAACTCCTCGGTGGCGTTCATCTTCACCGCCGTAAACCCGGCGTCCTTTCGCTCCTTTGCGGCCGCGCCCACGTCCGTGGGACGGTCGCCGCCCACCCAGCTGTAAACCCGCATGCGGTCCCGGCAGGCTCCGCCCATGAGCTCGTACACCGGCGCGTTAAAATATTTGCCCTTGATATCCCACAGCGCCTGGTCGATGCCCGCGATGGCGCTCATCAGCACGCCGCCGCCCCGGTAAAATCCAGCCCGGTACAGGGTGGTCCAGATATCCTCAATCCGTCTGGGATCGGCCCCGATCAGGTACTCGCTCATCTCCTCCACGCAGGCCTGTACCGTGGCCGCATGGCCCTCCAGCACGGCCTCCCCCCAGCCGCACAGACCGTCGTCCGTACAAATTTCCACAAATCCCCAGCGGGGACGCACCAGATATGTGTTCACTGACTTGATCTTCATCGATTTTTCCTTCTCCTTTTGACAATTTCAGAACAGCCAACACTCAGCCCTTGTAAGCCGCCCTGCCCGCGTTGGCCCGTTTCACCAGATCCGCCACATAGGCGGCGCAGGCCTTCCAGTCCTTAGCCTTAACCGCTTCCTTTGGCATAATATTGCTGCCCAGGCCCGCGCCCAGATAGCCCCGGCGGAAGAACTCTTCAATGTTGTCCGCGCTCACGCCGCCGATGGCCACGTACTCCGTGTCGTCAAAGGGGCCTTTCAGGCTCTTGATATAGGACATGGGCATATCCCCGGCCGGGAACAGCTTCATGGTGTGGTAGCCGTGGTTCACGCACATGGCCACGTCGGAGGGCGTCAGCGCCCCCGGCAGAAACGGCACCTTTTGCTCCCGGCACCACTCCAGCATCTCCGCCTGGGTGGACGGGGTCAGCAAAAATCCGGCTCCAGCCTCCAGCGCCTTTTCAGCCCGCTCCGGTGTGATGGCCGTGCCTGCGCCGATCATCACGTCCTCCCCGAATTCCTTCCGAAGCATGGCGATCTGCTCATATCCATGTACCGAGTTAAGCGCCACCTCAAAAATCTTCACCCCGCCGGCCACCACGGCCCCGGCATAGTCCAGAGTGTCCTCAAGGGCCACGTTCCGCATGATCGCCAGCACCGGGCGCTCCGCAAATACTTCCCGCATATCCATAAATTTCTCTTCTCCTTTCTGCCACAACAAACGGCTTTCGCCGTAAACTCCATTTTCAGGTTTTAACGGTAAATCTGCGCGCGGTTCTCCAGAATCCGCTGCAGCTTTCTCCGGTCCGGGTAACCTTCCGTGTCCCCGTCCGTCTCCGTGGCCATGGCTCCGGCCACAGCGCCCATGCGTCCGCAGGTCTGAAGGTCGCAACCCTCCAAAACCCCGGCCAGAAACGCGGCGTTAAAAGCGTCTCCCGCCCCGATGGGGTCCACCGGCCGGCAGGGCCAGGGCTCCAGATACAGAATCTGTTTTCCGTCGGAGGCCCACGCGCCGTTTCCGCCGTCCTTTAAAACCGCCAGCTGGACCGCTCCGTCTCCGTACACGGCCGCGAAGATTTCCTCCGGGCTCTCTCCACCGTACAGAACCTTCGCCTCGTCCAGTCCCATGAGCAGGATCTGGCTCTCCCGGCAAAAATCCCTCAGCATAGGCGCGTAATCCCGGTCTCCCCAGAGCTTGCGGCGGATATTTGGGTCAAAGCTGATCCGCACCCCGTGGCGTTTTGCCAGCTCCACCGCGCGCTCTACGGTCCGGCGGCAGCTCTCCGACAGGACCGGCGTGATCCCCGTGATGTGCAGAATCTCGGCCTCCTCAAACAGGCTTTCATCCAGGTCCTCCGGCTCCATGGCGCTGGCCGCGGAGTGTTTCCGGTAATAGTAAACCGCCGTCTCTCCCCGGCTGGTCTCCTTGAACATGATCCCCGTGGGGTTGGCCTCGTCAAAGCGCACCGCCCGGGTGTCCACGCCCTCGGAGCGGATCATATTCTGAACATAGTGGCCAAACTCGTCCTCCCCCAGCCGGCTGATCCACAGCACCTTGTGCCCCAGCTTGGCCAGTCCCACCGCCAGGTTGCTCTCCGCCCCGGCGATCCGCGGGTGAAAGCTGCTCACATAGCGCAGCGGCGCGGCCGAATCCGGCGAAAAGCACACCATCGTCTCCCCAAGTGTTATCACTTTTGCCATTCCCTTATCCCTCTTTCTTGATTGATATATTTGCAACAGGTCAGGACGGCTGGAAAACCGGATACCCTGAATTGTCCTGTTTTAAATACTGTTATTCCATCAGGCTCTGGCCGCCTCGTTCCCCGCGGCCCGGCGGCCCGCCTGCCCGGACTCCACCCGGGAGTACAAAAGCACGCCGCCCACCGTCACCAGACCGCCCGCCACCTGAAGCGCGGCCGGGATTTCCCCAAACAGCATCATAGCGAACAGGGAGGCCGCCACCGGCTCGCACAGCTTGGAGGCTGAGACAAAGGAGGGCGAAAAATACTTCAGGCACCAGCTGAAAATGCTGTGCCCCAGTAAGGTGGAGAACACCGCCAACAGCAGTCCCACCACCACGGAGCTCATCCCGTGCCCAGTCAGGCTCTGTCCGGAAAAAAACGTGGCCCCGCACAGGGAAAGCGCGCAGAATACATAGACGATGAAGGTGTAAACCGTGGTGCTCATCCCCCGCCGGACCTGCCGCCCGATCAGGGTGTACACCGCGGAGAACATGGCAGCCGCCAGGGCCAGGGCGTCGCCCCACAGATGGTTCCCTCCGGCGGAGTAATCCGACAAGGCGATCATCAGACTGCCCGCCACGGTGACCGCGATGCTGGCAGCCGCCATTTTCGGAATCCGGCCTCCCAGCACCACCAGAAATCCCACGGCCACCCAGATCACCTCCGTGCACACAATCGCCGTGGAGCTGGCCACCGACGTCTGGTTCAGGGACTCAAACCACGCCGTGAAATGCAGGGCCAGGAAAATCCCGCTGACCGCGCACAGAACCACGGTCCGCCGGTCCGCCGCCGCCAGCTCCTTGCGGAAGTTCCGGCTCCCAAATACCATGGGCAGCATCAGCGCCACGGTCCACAACAGCCGGTAGGCGGCCGTCACCACCGAAGGTGCCTGGGAATATTTTACAAATATTGCCGAGAGGGAGACTCCCAGAATCCCCACCACAATCATACTCATCGGATGCTTCTCAAACCATTTCATCTCATTGCCTCTAATCCAAATTATTTTTAACCGCAAACACCGCCAGCTGGGTCCGGTCCTTAAGCTCCAGCTTTTCCAGAACCCGCGACAGATTGTTGCGCACCGTACCCTCCGCCAGGTACAGGGTCCGGGCGATCTCCCGGTTGTCCATTCCCTGGGCCACCAGGCGCACGATATCCCGTTCCCGGTCCGTCAGGTTGAACGCCCCAGGCCCCGGTTCCGGCTTAGCCGATGGGGTTTCCCGCAGGGAGCGGAACACGCTGTCCCCAAACACCCGCACGCCGGTGCACACCGCTTTCACCGACCGGATCACCGCGTCGTCCCCCATTTCCTTTAAAATGTACCCGTCCGCGCCGTTTTCCAGGGCCGCGTCCACGGTCTCCCGGTCGTCAAAGGTCGTCAGCACCAGGATCTTCACCCCGGGCAGTTCCTCCTTGATGCGCCGGATCGCGTAGGCCCCGTCGTACTCCGGCATACGCATGTCCATGAGCGCCACGTCCGGTTTTTTCTCCTTACACAGCAAAAAGGCCTGAAGGCCGTCTCCGGCCAGGCCCGTTACCTCTATATCCCCATCCTGCTCCAGGATGGCTTTTAACCCCTGGCGCAGGATTTGTATATCGTCCGCAATTACCACCTTTATCATAGCGTTTTCCCCTCCGGTTCCACGGGCAGCCGGATCGTGATTCCAAATCCCGCTCCCTCCTCCGACGCCACCCGCACCTGTCCGCCCGCAGCCTCCACCCGGCGGTAAATCCCCGCAAGGCCGTTGCCCCGGTGAATCTGCCCGCAGCCCCGGCCGTTGTCAAAGATGTAAAATGCCAGGCCGTCGCCGGAAAATTTCAGGATCGCGTCCACATGGGTGGCGGCCGCGTATTTCATACAGTTGGTCAGCGCCTCCTTAAAGCTTGGGAGAATGACCGGGCACAGATGGCTGTAGCGGGGGCTGTCCGTCCCCTGAACCGTCACCTCCACCTCGAACTCCCGGATGCTCTCCGCCAGGCGGCGCACCCCCTGGGACACCAGGCCGTCGGCGCCCATAGCCCGCAGATTGTTGATGGAACAGCGCAGCTCCCGGATTCCCCCGGCCGCCAGCTCCTCGGCCTGGATCAGGTAAGTCTCCAGCTCCGCCTGCTCCCCTGCCTCTTCCTTGCGGCCGATGCGGACCAGCTTGAGCAGGGAATTGATCATGGTCAGGGTGTGGCCCGTGGTGTCATGGACCTCCTGGGCGATCCGGTTGCGCTCCTGCTCCACGGCCAGGCGCTCCCCCTGGACCGCCAGCTCCCGCTCCCGCTCCAACAGCTCATAGTACCGGCTCACATCCATGGCCAGCACCGTTCCCGCCTGAAAATGCCCGCTCCGGTCCCGCCTGCTCCTGCGGCGGATTTCCAGCCTGCGCTCCCCGGACCGGACCAGGAAACGCTGCTCCTGCTCCCGGGAAACGGAATCGGCATCCGGTACCGGCAGATTCTGCGCGCAATCCTCCGGCGACTCCTCCAGCCGCTCCATCCCGCGCACCGCCTCCTCGAACACGGCCATCTCATCCCCGTTTTCCACCCCGAACCAGTCCTTCGCCACCGCGTTGGCGCAGGTGATGCGGCCGCGCTCATTGTAGACCAGCACCGCCTCCGGCAGCTCCGCCAGAATCTGCCCGAAGGCCAGGGAGTTCACGTCCAGGAAATCGTACCGGTACACCGCCAGAAGCATGATCAGGCTGGACACGGAGAAGGCCGGGGGCGTCAGGTCAAAGCCGGTCTGAACCGCCCCGGAAATGTGCAGCAGGTTAAACAACAGCGGCACGGCCGCGGAAACCAGAATCATGGCGATGTGCAGGGCGCGCACCCGGTATCTGCGGAAATTCCCCGCCACCGCGGCCATTCCCGCCACCACGCAGGCGTAGGTAAATACCACGTGCAGCATAAACGCCGGGCCGTAGACCACATTTCCCACCTCGAACTCAGCGTAGAACAGGTGATGAACTTCATTGGTCAGCAAAACGGCGTAGTTGACCGCCGGCAAGCCCCACAGCAGAACCATCGCCCACAGAGGCATGGGCTTTCCCCCATACCGGAGGGCAAACACCAGCCACGCCGGACCGATGAAGCAGATGCCCACGTAGGAAACCGCGTAAGCCGTGTAAAGCCCTTCCCGGGACTGCACAAACCCCAGAAACAGCTGGGGTACGCACCAGACCACAATGAGCAGCTGGCAGGCGATAAACGCGCAGACCGTCCGGTTCCGGTCCGCTTTCAACAGCAGCCAGACCGCCGAGTAAAGGGACATGGCGATGGCCGCCAGATAGGTAATATTGAGCAGAACATCAAACATATTGGTTCTCCCACGGTATATCGCTTTCAAAGAGTCAGGCAGAGCGCAGCCGCCCTGCCCGTACCCTGATTATACGATATGTCTACAGTTTCTGTCAAAGCAAATGCTATCGCTTTTTCATTTCATTTCGGGCTGCAAACAGGATCAGACCTATGCCTGCGGCCAGCAGGTAAACCCACCAGGATATACTGAGCCAGAAGCTTCTCGTCACATACAGCGCCACGCCCAGGGCTGTTCCCCCGGAAATGAACGCCCACCGGCGGCATTTCCCCGCGCAGGACGGCACCAGCACCGCCAGGCAGACCCCTTCCAGAATCAGCGCGTCCGCCAGCCGGTTGGTGGCAAAGGCGTCAAGGGTCAGCGCCAGCAGGCAGAGACCGTACAGGCCCGTCTGCAGATTGTACATCCACCGGCTCTTTCCCCAAATGTTCTCCAGACACCGGATATAGACCGCGGCGGGGATCAGGGAAATTTCCAGGCGGATAAGCTCCGGCCATGTGATAAAGGGCTGCGCCCAAAAAGCCAGCACCGCCAGCGCTCCGGCGGCGGTAAACGCGGCCCGGCGCAGGGGTTTTAACGCCGCATACTGCAAGGTGCAGGCGATCCCTGCCAGAATACAGGCAAAACGCCATTCCCGCCCGGGAGCCGCGATTCCCATCACCAGCAGGGCCGGGGCGGCCAGTACGCAGAACCAATCCAGACGCACGCCTGTCTTTTGCCGCTCATCCGCCTCCAGTATCCGCCATTTCACCCGCAGCAGCCCGCCGAAAACCAGCAGAAATGCCAGTGTTCCCCCATAAACGCGTTCTTCCCCGATCTGATAGCGGCTGATCAGAGCCGCCGGCAGCCAGAGCACAGCAGCCGCGGTCAGAAGGTGCAGGTTCAAATTGCCCCTGCGGTAGGTCAGAACATAAACCGCAGCGAAGGCTGCCAGGCAGACGGGCAGGCAGGCCAGCTCCGGCCCCGTGCCCCGGTAGAATCCCATCATCACTGCCATGTAAATCATCGCAAACCCGATTTGGAAAAAGCCTTCCATTTCCTGGGCCGGTTTTCTCACGCGCCGCAGCAGATATTCTGCGGCGAACACCGCCAGGACCACAAGCCGCCTCTGCACAGCCAGCTCCAGATACGGATAACAGGCCGTATGAACCCCTGCCAATGCCAGAACGCATGCTCCGTAAACGGATATGGCGCGCGCCCTCTGTTCCTGCCCCCGGCTGCGGACAACCAGGTAAGCGGCCGTTACCAGGTAGAACGGCTGCGCGGCCGACGGCCCCCGGAAATAATGAATCAAAAAGTACGCCGCTCCCAGACACGCTCCCAGAACCCCAAGTCCGATCTGCATGCGGTCGCGCTTCAGGATATCCCAGACCATAAAAATTACCAGGTAGGCCAGAAACAGTTCCTCGCAGTAAATTCCAAATATTCCCAGATTGACTTCCAATATGGAAGCCGCCAGGACCGGAAGCCCCAACGCCGCCAGCGGAAGCGCCTGGCGCAGCGGCTTCACTCGCCGGGTCCAGGATTCCGCGGCCGCCGCGAAAGCCAGAACGGCTGCCGCCGCCATGAGATAACGGCTGCCGCTTCCGGCCCCCATCACGGCCCTGGCAAAGAGCAGCGCGGCGTCCCCAAAGGCCAGAACGGTAAACAAAAGCTCCCCGGCCGGGCTTGCCAGCGGATGGTTGAACCGCTGCCCGAGCAGATACAGCCCGGAAAATACCAGGGCCGCGATGAGCAGATGCCGGTTTAAGCTCAGCGGCAGGTAGAAAATACCGTAGTTCAGAAACGCAGCCGTCATCAGGCTGTGCAGGCCGTTTAACGCCTCATTGCGGGACTTCAGGGCTTCCAGCGTGATGTCCAGAGTCAGCAGGCCCATGCAGATGAAGCCGTGGGCCGTCAGACCGCCGTCCGCGATTCCGGCCAGCAGTATTCCGCAAAACAGCAGCAGGCCCGCCATTCCGCCCATGAGCCGCAGCGCTTCCCGGGCGGCGCTGTTCACCGGTCCGCGCTCCAGCAGAGCCAGGATCACCAAACCGGCCGCCACGGTGTAAAGCCCGGCCGCCGCGGTATCCGGCGCAACAAGCCGCCACAGGCCCGCCAGGAGCTGCACGGAAAACATTGCAAGATATGCCTGACACATTTCCCCGGAATCTCCGCCGTTTCGGCCAGGGTCCAGACCCAGAAAGAGGTGAACGCCTGCCATCAGGAAGGCCGCCGCCGCGGTGGTAACCCCTGTGCCCAACACGATCAGCACCAGGGCGCTGATTCCCCACAGATTGATGGTTGCGAACATGGGGAATATGCGCAGGATGCCGGGCAAAGCTGATTCTTTTTTCCTGCGCACGAGGAATTGCGCAGCCCCCGTCACAAGCAGGCCGTAGCAGGCCATGCCCAGGGCGAACCCCAGACGGCCTGGGTGGAAGGAAGCGGTCAAAAGCGCGGCCGCCACGGTGAGACCGGACAAGCAGCAGCCCGCGTAGACGGTTTCCGTAAATTTTCTAAGCCCCGCAAACAGCGCCAGTTCCGTAAACACCGTGCCAGCCAGAAGCAGCAGATACCGGTCACGGCCCGTGAGCGAAAACTCCGGGCCAAGAAGCCGGAAGAATCCCACCGCCAGAACCGCCACAAACAGGAAGATGCTGCCCAGGATGTAGAACGCCTTCGAGGTTCCACGGATGTTCAGGCGGTGATCCGCGATGGCGCTGGCTCCGAAAAAGATTCCCGAAAATGCCAGGACCAGAACCACCTTGAACAGGTCCGGCAAAATCCGCCACGCCGTAGTTGCAAAAATCAGGCCCGCCAGAATCACAAACACCACGCCCACAACAAGCGCCACCGTTCCCTGCCGGATGGCGGGGGGAGCGTCTGGCCGGATAGGCGCCGGGGCGGGAGGCGTATCTAGCCGGATAGGCGCCAGGGCGGAAGGCGTATCTTGCCGCATAGGCGCCGGGGCGGGAGGCGTATCTTGTCGCATTGACGCCAGGACGCCTCTGTCTGTTTCCACACACCCCGCCGGTACATATGTGGCAGCTCCGCCGGAACCAGGGGCGGCCAGCGCCTCCTCCGCGGCCGGCAGAGGATATCCCTGCGCAAAATCCGGCGCGGACGGCGAATTCAGCCCATCCCCACCCCCCTGTGGAACCGCAAAACTGTTTTCCGCTTCGCACGATACAGGTGCGCTCTCCGACGCGCTCTCCCATGCATTCTCCGGCCTCCACGCCGCCCCCGCCCGCGCTGCGGCCAGCTCCCGGTTCAGCTCGTCAATCTTTCTCTTTTTCTGCCCGTTCAGCACGGCCAGCACGATGATCGCGGCCAGCTCTGCAAATGGCAGCACCAAATATAATAAAAACAGAATCACAATCGTCATACCCATCCTCCTGTTTTGCCACTTGTCCTTTGTCTCTTTCTGTCCTTATTATACGGCATTTTCGTCCCCAGGGGCAGAGGTCATGCGTAACAAGCGCCCGTGACATTTGTCACGATTCCCCGAATCATGCTGCAAAAAGCGCCGGGAAACAGAGGGTTCTGTCTCCCGGCGCGGCCGTCTATTGCTCCTTGTGGTATTTATCCTCATACATGGCCTTATCCGCACGGTCCAGCACATCGCTCAGGCTCCGGTCCGTCTCCGCGTCGTAAAACGCATATCCCACTGAAATCCCCGGCCGGAACCCCGAATAATGGCCAAAATGCTTCATCTCCCGTTTCAGCGCCGTCACTTCACCCCGCACCTCATCCGGCAGGCGGTTAACCAGCAGCACCACAAACTCGTCGCCGCCGATCCGGTATACCTCCCCCCACGCAAACGCCTTGCGGATGGCCGCCGCCGCGTAGCGGATGTACTCGTCGCCCATATTGTGGCCGAACCGGTCGTTGGCCTGCTTTAAGCCGTTTAAATCGCACATCACCATACACAGAGATTTCCCGGCCTCCAGCTCCTCATTGAAAGCCGCGGTCTCCCGCTCAAAGGCCATACGGTTCTTGACTCCGGTCATACCGTCGCAGTCCCGCTCCACCTCCAGCATCTTCTTCTGGCGCATCTCCTCCGTCACGTCCTCGATCACTCCGACTGCAACCCCGTTTCGCTCCTTCCGGCTGATCCGAATCCAGGACTCCTGGCCGCAGCTATCAAGCAGCAGCGTTCCGTCCTCATTTTCCGACTGTTCGTACAGCCCGCGCAGGTAAGCGCTAAACGCGTCCCGGTCCCGGGCGAATCTGCGCTCCTGCTCCCGGCTCAGCCGCAAAAGCCGCGGGACCTGCATGGTCATCAGCACCCGGTTGTTGTGCCGGCTCATCTCAAAGACGCCCACCGGAACCTCCGAAAGCTCCATAAGACGGGAATATTTGGTAAACCAGCGGCTGATCACCAGGGCCAGCACAGTCCCCAGAAACAGGGAGACCAAAAAGGAAATCGCCAGAATCGTACTGATCTGCTGTGGAGACTTAAGCAGCTCGGAGCCGTCGATCAGGCCGATGAGATACCATTTCTCCCCTGAAAACGGCGTATTGTTGTAGTACATTCCCATTTCATTGACACCGGCGTACAGTTCCTTCTGTTCCCCGGTACCCTTCAGGCGGCAAATGCCGTTCGCCTCATCCACCAGGTCCAGCTCCAGCGGTTCTCCCTCCGAAAACACGCTCTTCTGAAGCGCCCCGTTCAACACGGACACCCGCAGCGGACTGTCCTCCCCGTCCCTGGTGCCGATGATATAGCCGTAGGACTCGGGGCCCGGTCCCTGGGACGCCGGGAGATTTTTATAGAGATGGTGAACGGATATCTCCACCCCGAACACGCCGATGGGATTGCCTTTTTTGTCGTCCAGCGGCACGGAATAGGTGATCACTTCCTCTGCGCCGGGCGCGGGCCTGAAGGGCTTGCTCCAATACCCTAACAGCTTGGTATCCTCCGTCAACCCCACATTGCCGAAGGGCTTCCCGTAAAAATCGCTGTCGATTGCGTCTAAGTCCAGCCGGTAGCCCCAGTTGGCGTCCGTCACCAGATGGAGCCTCTGCGCCACATTCCAGGGACCGTACAGCATGTAGGTGCTGGCGTTCCTCACGTCCGTGCGGTTGGGGTTGGCATTCCTGAAATACAGGGCCGCGTGATTGTTGGTCCCCGGCTCCACCTCGTTTAAAATCAAAAATGCCCCCGTAGTCTTGGTGTAGTACATGGAGTCGAGGACCACCGGAGCGATGCCCTCCAAAAGCTCATCCACGCTCCCGGCGGTCTCCCCGCCTTTAATCGCCTCATCGGTAAAATACTGGCGAATCTGCGCGGTATAATGCTCAAAATTCGTCCAGACCGAGATCATTTGGTTTTCCAGATTATCCGCCTGCCCGCTGACCTTTTCCGCGAAAATGGCATAGGAATTCTCTTTTGAATGCCGGATCACGCCGCCCGCCACCAGCACAGCCCACATAACGATGCTCTGCAGGACAGCGGAAACAATAAACGCCAGAGCCAGCTTTTGCGCAATGGATTTACTCTTCATGTTCCTCCCCGGCCAGGACCTCGGACATTTTGGCCGTCAGCCCGGCATACCAGCTGCGGAAATTCTCCTCGCTCAGGAAATCCGCCAAAACAGCTTCTTCCTTCTCGCCGCTCTCCACCCGGAGGCGCAGCTCCTCCAGATCCAGGTTCACCTTTTGGGAGAGCGAATCGCCAAACAGCTGATTGGCGCTGTACGAATTCTCAAAACTCCGCTTGACATAAAATTCCTTGGTCTCCATGGCCTCAAATGCCGCGGCCACGCTTTTCTCCACCGCCAGGTTGTTATCCTCCGGGCGGACATACTTTAACAGCTCCGGAAGGGAGGAAAATGCCTCCCGTTCCACCGGAATATACCCCGTGGACACCGCAAACGCAGCGTTCTGCTCCGGGTCGGTAAACCATTTCATAAATTCCGCGGCCGCAAACTCATGGGCCTCATCCGAGGCGAACCCGCAGAGATTGGCGCCCCGCTGGGTCATCAACTCCGCCCTGCCCTCAAAGGTCGGGTACGGACGCACGGTGCACTCGATGGGATAACTCTCCGCTCCGCTCACAATCACGTCCTCGGGAAAATACCCCGCGCCCGCAGACGAGCCGATGTAGGCCGTCAGATTTCCGCTTTTGATGCCGTCCTGGTTAAAGGTCTCGCTCCGGTACCAGCCCATCAGATGGGGGACATAGTAAACATCCCACACCCGTTTCGCCGCCTCCTGGGGGTAATCGAACACTACGCTGCCATTTTCCGGCCGGTAGGGCTCCCGCCCCAGCTGCACCGCGGACAACAGGGCAAAATCGTTGTACGAGTTCATACCCAGAAACGGCTTTCCGCCCGACCACTGGTAGTAGGCCTCCGCCGTTTTTGCCAGCCCTTCCCAGGTGGAAAGTTCCGCCGGGTCCGCCCCTGTGGCCCGGGCAAACCGGGAATACTCCGTCTCGTTTACAAATAAAAGCTCCGTGGACTTGGCGATGGGCAGCATTTTCCGGGCTCCGTCCTCCTCCCAGATACCGTCCTGCAAAAATTCCGGCCGGTACTTCGCCAGGTCCTCCTCGCTGAAATAGTTTCTCAAATCCATCAGCGGCGCGATCTGATCCAGACGGTAGGCGCTGTCGGGATAGGCGGTAAACAAATCCGGCAGCGGGTCCGAGCCGATCACCTGGTTCGCCGACCCGTACAGGGCTTCATCCAGCTCGTCGCTGGCCCCGTAACCGTAGGCGTCCACAATGATGCCCTTCTCTTTTCCCACCGTATCGTTGAAGGTTTCGATGCATTTATCAAACTCCACCTTGGCGTAGGCGTTGTAGGCGTGCCAGAGCGTGACAACCGTGGGGGCGGACGGATCCAGCGGCTGTTTTTGGCCGGAACATCCCGAAACCGCCCCCAGCAGCGCCACAGCCGCCAGCACTGCCAATCGATTGAAAATTTTTTTCATAATCCTCCTGTTCAGTCCTCCCGCGGACAACTCCGCGGACTTCTCTCCTGATCCGTTAATTTCATTATACCGAAGTGCTCATCGATTTACAATCGTTCTTTTCTCAACCTGCGCCAAAAAGGGCCATTCAGCAATCGCCCGCAGGCTTACGCCAGCGGCCCATTACATCCAACAATCGCCCGCAGGCTTACGCCAGCGGCCCATTGCATCCAACAATCGCCCGCAGGCTTACGCCAGCGGCCCATTGCATTCAACAATCGCCCGCAGGCTGCGCCAGCGGCCCATTGCATTCAAACAAAATGCAGGCAGACGCCCTTTCCGCCCACCTGCATTTTATGTTAACCATCGGCCATCCGCCGCGCTCAGACCGTCTGTTGTTTCGCTTCCGCCAGCCGGGCGTAAAACTGGGGATAAAAATCCTCCTGCGCGCGGTACGGCGTCACAAAAAAGCAATTTAACAAATACAAATTGAACTGCCGGGCCAGGTTCTCGTCCCCGGAGGCCTTCAGCATTTCCTGAGAATCCTTCAAAAAATAGTGCCAATCCGCAATATACGCCTCATGGGTTCCCACATCCGGCGTGTCGATCCACTTGCGCACCTTCACCTTGGAGCGGTTCTCCTTCCTGCACTCGTGGACCTGGAGAAAATAGGAAAATGAACGGTTCTCATACAGCCGTCCCAGCGGGAAAATCCGGCAGAAGCCCGGTCGGAAGGGATGGATCGAACAGCGCCCCTCCTGGTTCAAAAAGGCGCAGCGCTCCCCCGGCCCGCTCATTTTCAGATTGGGCAGAATGATCCCGTCCACCACGTTGAGCTCCAGAGGGCCTGCAAGCAGCTCCTGAAAGCCGCAATGGAGATTGGCCGTCAGGTGGAAAATATCCAGGGGGTCCAGCACAATGGAGCTGCCCATGCCCGTGCAGCAGGCAAAGCACCCCCTACAGTCCCCGCAGTCCGCCCGGACCATGTCGTTCAGGCCGTATAATCTGCCATCGGAGATTTCGTTGAGATTGATGTGGCGTTCCATAGGTCAGACTCCTTTTCTGAGGCATAATCGTTGTCTGTTGTATTGTAACCAGACGGGGATGAAAAGTCAACCGGAAAGCCGGAAAAGGCCGCTGTGAGCTTGCACCGGACGGAATCTTTGGCAAGCCTGCCCTCCGTCCGGCCTCTCACAACGGCCTTTTCTCACGGTCCTATTTCCACGACTTATTCTTACGGCCTTATTCTCACAGCCTGATTCTCACGGTCCTATTCCCCCGCCCCCTGCTCCATAGGAATCTCAATCCGATCCCGCAGCACATAGGGCCGGTCATAAATCACAATCTCCTTTTCCGTCCCCCGCAGCAGCGTCACCGCGCAGGTTTCCCGGCTAATCCTCACCTCGATCACGCTGTCCTCATAGAGAAAGCGGAAATGATAGCCCTCCCACTGTTTGGGCAGGCAGGGACGAAGGGACAGGCCCTGCTCCCTGATCCTAAGACCTCCGAAGCCGTACACAATCCCCATATAGCTGCCGCCCATATTGGCGGTGTGGATGCCGTCCTTGGTGTTTTTGTGGGCGTTGTACAGGTCCATTTTCGCCGAATCCCCGAAATACCCGTAGGCCTTCTCCACCATACCCAGCCGCGCCGCCATGATGCTGAAGATACAGGAGGACAGGGAGGAATCGTGGGTGGTCACCTTCTCGTAGTAGGCGTAGGATTTGCGGATGGTCTCCAGGTCCTCTTCCTCCTCCAGAATGAAGTGGGCCAGCACCGTGTCCGCCTGCTTGCACACCTGATACCGGTACAGTTCCAGGGGATGGTGATGCAGCAGGAGCGGTTTGTCCTCCTCCGGGATGGCGGACACGTCCCAGAGCTTTTTCTGGAGGAAGGAATCGTCCTGTGGATTGATCCCAAGCTCCTCGTCATAGGGCAGGAACACCGCCTCCGCGGTCTTTAAAAAGGCCTCCGCCTCCCCGTCCGTGAGCCCGGTCCGCTCTGCCAGCCCGTCCGCCTTCCCCGCCTCCTTTAACCTGCCGTACAGCTTAGCCGCCCAGATCAGGTTGTATTTAGCCAACGCGTTGGTGTAATAATTGTTGTTCACCATACAGGTGTACTCGTCCGGCCCGGTGACCTCGTTGATGTGGAATTTCCCCTGGTACCAGCAGCCCAGGTCCATCCAAAGCCTGGCCGTCTCCACCACGATCTCCGCCCCGCACTGCTCCATGAACTCCAGATCGCCGGAGGCCAGGTAGTAAGCGACCACCGAGTAGGCCACGTCCCCGCTGATGTGGTAGGCCGCCGTGCCGGAGGGGAAATACCCCGAGCACTCGCTGCCCATGATGGTGCGCCAGGGGTACAGCGCCCCCTGCTTGTGTCCCATCTGTCTGGCGTTCTCCCTGGCATTTTCCAGAATCTGGTAACGATAACCGATCAGGTTCCTGGCGATCTCCCGGTTGGTCAGGGTGAAAAAGGGCAGAATGTACATTTCCGTGTCCCAGAAATAATGGCCTTCGTACCCCTCGCCGCTGAGGCCCTTGGCCGCGATGTTGCCGTAGCGGTCCTTGGTCACGGACTGGAGCAGCTGGTAAACGTTGTAGGTCAGCGCCCGGTTCAGCTCCCCGTCCCCATACACGTCGATCTCGCAGGTGTCCCAGAACGCGTCCAGGTAACGCTCCTGGCCTTCGTACAGCGCTTTGGCGGGCTGTGCGGTCAGGGCTTCCAGCTTCTCCTTCGCCTGCCCCGCCGGGTCCGCAAAGTGGCAGGAATCGCACAGCACCGTGTATTTCAGCAGCCGGAAGCATTTCCCGCGGACCAGCTTCACCCGGAAGGTCTCCCGGGCCAGTCCCTTTTCCAGGCTGAGGCTGTGCGCCTCCACCTGCTCCGGCTCCTCCGCCGCATTTTTCACCGCGCTGCACACGGTTTTGCCGGATTTGGAGGTGTTGGACAGGATATAGGAAGCCCCCCCATCCTCCCAGGTCTCCCCGATCAGGATGTGCTGGATCTCCTCCCCCGCCACCCTGGGGTCGTTGGGATCGAAAAAGTTCTTCACATCCCCCTTGTGGACCGACGAAAGCTCTGCGGTTCCGTCGAAATTCAGCGGTTCCAGCTCATACCGGACCAGGAACAGGGAGGTGTCCACAAAGGAGGCCATTCGGGTGATTTTGATGCGCACCTGCCTGCCATCGGGGCTCTCCCACCAGATTTCCCGCAGGGTGATGCCCTTTCGCATGTCCAGAACCCGGCGGCTTTTCATCACCGTGCCCTCAAACATACTGAAGGTTTCCCCCTCCAGCTTCAGGGTGATGGTCTGGGTGTCCGCCACGTTCAGGATCGTCTGCTTCTCCTCCACCAGGCCGTGGAGCTTCTCAGCCTGACCCATGTACGCGAAATCGTAAAACCCGTTGATGTAGGTGCCCCGGACCTGGGAAAAGCCCTGGGGATACCCCTCCTCAAAGCATCCCCTGACGCCCAGGTAGCCGTTTGCATTGTGAAACAGAGTCTCTCCCAGAAGCAGTTCCTGGTTGTCCAGGGAAAAATCCTCTGCGCACAGTGTATATTTGTCCATTTCTATCTCCTTACGCTTACCCAATATTTAAGAGCTCCTCAAAGGTCCCCAGGCTCACATCCGCCAGCGGGCAGCCCGCCGCGCTGTGGACCGCCACGGCGAACATTCCTCCGGCCTTCGCCGCCCGGATGCCCGCCTCTGCGTCCTCGATCACGGCGCAGTCCGCGGGTTCCAGGCCCAGAAACGCGGCGGCCTTCAAAAATACCTCCGGGTCCGGCTTGGAGCGCTGAATGTTGTTGCCGTCCGACACCGCGTCGAACAGCCCCGCGATCCCGGTCCGCTCCAGTATCAGCCCCGCGTTTTTGCTGGAGGAGCCGATGGCCAGCCTGAATCCCCGCTGCCGCAGCTTTACCAGCGTGTCCTTCACCTTCTCCTCCACCGCGTCCGGGGTCAGTTCCTCCAGCAGCTCCCGGTAGTAGGTGTTTTTCTCCTCCGCCAGACGCCGCTTTTCCTCAGCGTCCAGCGCCGGCCCGTGAGCATTTTCCAGGATAATGTCCAGGGACTCCTCCCGGCTCACCCCTCTCAGGCGGTCGTTGACCGTCTCGTCAAACGGAATCCCAAGACGGTCCGCCATCCGCTTCCACGCCTGGTAATGCAGCTTGTCCGTGAACACGATCACGCCGTCCAGGTCGAATATAAATCCTTTGATGGTTCCAGTTGTTTTCGTCGTCATCCCTTTACTGATCCTCCCAAATAGTCCGGTTTCAAGTACCGCTGAAGCACAAATGTGACAAGAATCACCGGGATCGCCAGAATGGTGGAGTACGCCGCCCGCTCAAACACATTTCCCCTGGACACATAGTAGTAAATCTGCAGCGGCAGGGTCTTGGAGTTGTTGGACAGATACATGGCGTATGTAAATTCATTCCAGGCGTTCAGCCACACGTACATGGCGCTCACCGCGATGCCCTGCATGGACACCGGCAGAATCACCTTGACAATGGCCTGCAGTCTGGAAGCGCCGTCGATCCAGGCCGCTTCGTCCAGGGCCACCGGCACCTCGGCGAAGGTGGACACCAGAATCCAGGCCATGAAGGGAATCTGGGTGATCATGTTGGCCAGCACCAGGCCAAGGGACGTGTCGATCAGGTCCATTTTCAAAAATGTCACGGAAATGGGCAGGGCGATGGCCACGCTGGGGATCATCCTGGTGAAAAACAGGCCCAGCACAAAGGCGTAGCGCTTCTTCTTCGACATCCGGGACACCACATAGGAGGCCGGAACCACGATGACCAGGGAGCCCAGGGTGGTCAGACAGGACACGATCAGGCTCTTTTTTAAGGGCGCCCAGAGATTCCCCGAGCGGAACACGTTCAGCCAGTGCTCCCAGGTAAACTGATGGATCAGCAGCGTGGGATGCTGGGTCAAAATCTCGCTCTTCACGCTGAAGGACACCTTGGCCAAAAGATACACCGGCGTCACCATGATCAGGCAGATCACAATGATCGCAACATAAAAGGCCGCTTTGCCGCACGTTTTTTTCATCTTCTCCTTCCCCCTTTCTTCTCCCGTTCAAAGGCAAACATGTAGGCCATGACAATGACCAGAATCAAAGCTAACAGCACCGTCGAGGCCACAGCCGAGTATGCGTTGTTTCCATAAGAATACTCCTCGTAGGACATGGTGGCGAGAAACGGGGTGGTTCCTCCCAAAAGGACCTTGGGCAGCTCGAAGATTCGCAGCAGGTCCACCAGCCTGGTCAGCACGGTCATGGTCACCGTGGCCTTGAGCTGGGGAATGGTGATGTAGCGGAAGCAGTCGAATTTTCCCGCGCCGTCCACATCCGCCGCCTCGTACAGCTCCAGGGGAATGGATTCTAAGCCGGATAAAAACAGCATCACCACCATGGGCATGACCTTCCAGGAGTCTGCCACCGCCACCACAAACAGGCTGCGCAGGCGGTTGGCCGTCCAGTCGATGGGGATGGGCGTCACGTTCAGCCGGTACAAAATCTCGTTCAGATAGCCGGACATCCCGAATAAATACAGCATAGCCACGCCGGACACCATGGTGGGAATGCCCATGGGCAGCATAACCAGGGTTCTCGCCAGTCCTTTTCCCACAAAATTCTTCCTCAGCATTGAGGCCAAAAGATAACCAATCACCATTTGAATCAAAAGCCCGATGGCCGACACAAACAGGGTGTTGATTACCGCCTCCGAGAAGAAGCTGCGGCCAAAAACGTAGGCATAATTGCGCAGCGTCCACTCGGAGGTAATCTGGTCCTTGAAGCTGAGGAGGATCGTCTGGAAAATGGGCACAATGGTAAAGCTAAACACAAAGATCATTAACGGAGCCACCAGTACGGTATTTAACCCGTGCTTTTTAAGCCACTGGGACGTCCCGCTCTTTCCAACTGTCTTTTCCATGGTATCCTCCTCTTAGAGTTATTCGCCCTTTGCCTGCTTCGCTTCCTCGATGGTGTTGTGGTACTTGTCCAGAATGCCCTGGACGTCGCTCTCGCCGTTAATCACGATCTCGGTAAACGCGTCGTTGATGGCCTTGTCCACGTCGGACCAGTAGGGCACGATGGGTCTGGACTGGGCGAAATCCAGAGCGGTCATCACGTCCTCAATGTAGGGCTTCTGCCACTCCTCCACCTCGCCTAAGGCGTCGTTTCTGGCCGGTGCCCAGCCGATCTTGGTGAACAGCACGTTCTGAACCTTCTCAGACATCAGATACTCCACAAACTTGAGAGCTTCCTCCTTGTGCTCGGTTCCCTTCGCAATGCCTACAACCGTGGTGGTGGTCACCTTGGAAATGCCCTTGGGTCCCTCAAAGCCCACGTAGGACTTGACCTCCGTCTTGCCGCCGTCCTTCACCACCGTGGTGGCGCAGAAGGGCCAGTTGGAGCCGTAGTAGATGGATTCGGTTGCCAGAAGCTCGTTCACGCCGTTAAAGTCAGCCCGCTTGGACTCCGGGGAGAGGTAGGGCCACAGCTGCTGCAGGAAGGTAAACGCCTCCACGGAGCCTGCGTCGTTGAGCACCAGGGGATCGCCGCCCGCGGAGCGGATGAACTCCAGGCAGGTGATGGTCAGCGCGGAGCCGGAAGCGGCCTGGATGGCAACACGTCCCACGCCTTCCTTCTCGTGCAGGGTCTTGGCAAATGCCAGCAGCTCGTCCCAGTTCTGGGGCGGGGTCAGGCCGTACTCGTTCAGCTTCGCCTCGTTGTAGTAGTTGGTCTGCACATTGGGGCGGATGGGAACCACAGTCACCTTGCCGTCGAACATCAGCTCCTCGTAGAGGTTGCCCGGAATGGCCTCGGGGATGGTCACCTGGCCGGTCAGGTCCTCAGCCAGGTCCTTGCCCAGGATTCCCGGCAGGTACACGGTGCTGGGCGCGAACACGTCGATCTCGTGCTTGCCCGCCTGGGCCAGGGCCTCCAGCTTGCTCTCCATATCCTTGTTCTCCATCTGGATGCCGTTGACCTTGATCCCGGTCTCCGCCTCAAAGGGGGCCAGAATATCCTCGCGGAACACCTGCCACTCCTCCTCTGCCAGGGGAATCGCAAAGTTCAGGGTCACGCTCTGGGCCGCTTTCCCGCTGTCGCCGCTTCCGCCCGCCTGCGTACCGGCGCTCTGTCCGCCGCCGGAACTCCCGGAGCCTCCGCAGCCGGCCAGCATTCCCGCCGCCAGAGCCGCCGCCATTGCAATCGCCGCAACCTTTGTCATTCTCTTTTTCATGATACGTTCTCCTTTATATGATAAAATTTAAACAAATAAAAACAACCGATTCAGGTTTTGCCCGTCTTTGTCAGGGCTGGGGTGTGAAAAATGTTTTGCTGCCGTATGCTGTATTTATTTCTGCTGTATTTACTTCTGCATTCTGGGACGCCCGGCCAGATAGCGCTCAAAGGTCTCCAGATCCCGGTTCAGGATCAGCTCTTTGGGATATCCCACGGATTCCAGCATCTCAAAGGCCCAGTCCGCCTGCCCGATCTTCGCCGCAAAGTGGGCGTCCGTTGAGATCACCACCGGCACCTCATACTGTGCGCACAGCCTGGCGATCACGGGGCAGCGCTCCCCGGAGCCGGGGCGGCCGATGGGCGAGTGGTTGTTGATCTCCATCACCTTGCCCAGGCGCTTCACCTCCCGGACCACGGTCTCGTAGTCGTACACGTAGTCGTCGTTTCCGCTATGCCCCAGGGCGTCCACGTAAGGGTTCTCCAGGACCTTTAAATATCCCCGGGTGTGGTCCTCCACCGAGGAGGGCGGGCAGCAGCCCACATGGTAGGAGGCGATCACCCAGTCCAGCTTTTTCAAAAACTCCTCCGTGATGTCCAGCCCGCCGTCATAGTCCATGATGTTGGCCTCCGCTCCCCGGAAGATGCGGATTCCGTCCACTTCCTCCCCGATTGCCGATTGGTTGCCGAAATGCCAGATGTGGGGAGCCCCCGGCATCGCAGGCCCATGATCCGTGACCGCCAATCCCTTCATCCCATACCGTTTCGCATACATCACGCCCTCCAAGACCGTGCTGTAGGCGTGGCCCGACGCGATTGTGTGATAGTGTGTTTCTACAGCTGTGACCATACGCTCCTCCTTTTTGTTGTATATTTTATCCTTTACTCAAAACTTGAAACGTTTCATTTTTTAACTAAAAAATTTCCCGTTTCCGGGTTCTACGGCAGAGTTTCCCCTGCCAGCCCCAGAACGGATTCGCGCTCCTGCAGCGCAAAAGGCAGCACCAGATTCCCGCCCCGTTTTCCATCCTTCATCCGGCTGACCAGCAGCCTGGACGCCTCCTCCCCGATCTTCTCAAAGGGCTGGGACACGGTGGTCAGCCCCGGGAAGGTGTACTCCGCCATCTCGATGCCGTCAAATCCCACGATGGACAGATCCTCCGGCACCCGCAGTCCCGCCTCCTGGACGGCCCGCATGGCCCCGATGGCCACGTCGTCCGACACCGCAAACACGGCGGTGAAATCCCGGCGCTCTCCCAGCAGCCGCTTCATATCCTCATATCCCCGCTCCAGCCGGTATCCGCCGCAGACGATCAGGGTCGGGTCCACCGGAATCCCCTGTTCCCCCAGGGCCCGGCAGTACCCTTCCGTTCTGGGAATGCCGGAGTTGGGGTCGTCCGCCTCTCCGGCCAGCAGGCAGATGCGCCTGTGGCCCCTGCCGCACAGGTAGGTGACTGCATGGTAGGCCGCCGCCTCGTTGTCGATGGTGACGCTGGAAAAATACTTGTCCGGGTACTGGGTCATGGCAAATACCACCGGCACGTGGGTGCGCTTTAACCCCTCGGCGATCTCGTCCCCCACCGTGTTCCCCAGATAAATGATCCCGTCCACCTGGCTTCGCATGAACGCCTGGATGGCGTCCTCCTCCAGACGGGTGTTTCTGGTGGTGTTGTACAGCAGAATGCTGTAGCCGGAGTCCCGGCTGATCTTCTCGATGCCGCGCAGCACCTTGCCCACCACGGGGCTGGAAATGTCGGGAATCATAATCCCAATGGTCTTGGTGGAATTGGCCTTTAAACTCCTGGCAATGGCATTGGGCGTGTAGTCCAGCTCCTGCATGGCTTCCTCCACCTTCAAGCGCGCCTCAGGGCGCACATACTGGTTGTTGATCACCTTGGAAGCCGTCCCCAGGCTGACGCCCGCTAATTTTGCCACATCCTTGAGATTATACCGCTGCTTTTCCATATGAATTCCGCCTTGTTTCGTTATTTATCGCAACTTGAAACGTTACATTTATGATAAACGATTTGAGGTTGTTAGTCTATTGTTAATTTCAATAATATTGAAGGGATTTTTTGTGTAGATTGACAAATACGAGACGATGTGATATAACTTTATTTATTTGCACGAGAATCAACTACAACATTGAGCAGAGAGATATTATATTTTAAATCCTTCTTGAACTTTGTACGCTGCTGTGGAACTGCTGGTAGTATTGCGGCACTCCCCGAAAGACCTGCATTTTCAAAGCCTTTCTCCAAGAACGCATGACATTTTCCCGCCGCTGTGGTAAACTGTTGGTATCTCAACAAAAAGGCGGTAAGGGTATGTCAAAAAAGGGCTATTCCAAGGAAGAAAGGGAGCAGGTTGGACGGGATTTGCTGGCGGTGGGATTGGAAATGCTGTCCCAGCATGGACTGAAAGGCACCACTCTCCAGGACATCCTGCAGGCTGTTGGCATCTCCAAGCCGTTCTTTTACGGAAACTATTATAGCTCCCTGGCCGAGCTGGTGATCCACATCATCAACTACGAGATCACGCTTTTGCTCCGGGAAGTACAGCAAAGCGTGGAAAACCAGGATATGAGCTTGGAAGAAATGATCCACCATTTTTTGGATATGGTCACCCATAGCCGCCAGCACCATTTCTTTGTGATGACCCAAGAGGAGGAGATGTGGGTATATAAGCACTTAAGCCCGGAGGAGTTTGAAACTTACCAGCAGGGACAGGCGCGGTTTTATGAACAGATACTGGCTCTCTGGCAGATCCCCCAGGATAAATGCACCCCCAAGGAGTTGGGCAACCTGATCCTCTCCGTCATCCTGATCTACAACTCGGCGGCCCGGTCACTCCCGTTCTTCTTCCCGGAGGAATTGGAGCGGACGGCTCAGGCCCAGGCAACCGCCCTTTCCCGGTATCTGGCCTCCCTGTCCGACACAGACGAATAACAGCACGCGGCGTATCGTCCAAACGGTGCGCCGTTTTTCTATGCGCAGGGACTTGCTTTTTTTCAAGTGTTCAGGTATAATCTGCTTAAATACTTTTACAATCACAATCGTAATTAAAAATACTTGTGGTCACACTGGCCAGAAGTGGCAGAACCGTTAGCGGGTGTTGGTGTGAAGTATATTTATGTCTTTGATCAAAAGGCATAAAACCATTCCAAAATATTAGCATGGGAGGAAATTTAGCATGGGACTGTTTGGAAATCTGTTTAAGGGGCCTCAGGTAGATATGGCAAAAAGTGATGCCAACCGTAAAAAAATGCGTGCTCTGTTCAATCAAGTGGTCGAAAACGGCGACGACTACAAAGTCCTTTATGGCTTCACGGAAGACGTTGGCCGTTTCAATTACGGTATCGTCCACGGCAGCAAAACCAAGATCGGCAATTTGATCGTAGGCTGGAACGAGGCCAGTCAGACCATTGTCGTAATTCCCACTGTTCCCGATCTGTCGGGCTGCGGTGACGCCACGTTCTATCGGCGGAGCGACATTTTGAAGGCATATCAGAACAAGTTCCCCACAGACGAATTTATTATTTACCCGAACAGGAAGAGCTATATCGGTATCAGTGTCTGTGAATGGCTGGAGGATGAGAAACTCTATGTCTATGTTTCCCAAGATGAAGAGGTAAAGGCGTTCACCGATTTCTTCTTGAAACAGTTCCAGAAGAAATAAGGGGGTGATTTCATGCCCTGGGGACAGATCGGAGCCGTTCTGGCCGTTCTGGTAATCGTATTTGCCGCCGGAACCCTGTGGTTTCATTTTGTGGAAGCAATATTAAACCAACTAAAAAAGTGGCTTTTCAAAAATAAAAAGCCGACAGCGTGGCACACCCTGCCGTCGGAACAGGAACGGGAGGGAAATGAGGATGGTCGATCTCGATAAAATCAGAAAACGTGCACAGGCGGCAACGGAGAAAGCGGCTGAATCGCTTCAAACGTCAATCGAGGAACGCAATCAGTATATTGAGCAGATGCGGGAGAAATTGAAAGTTTCCGCAGAATCTGACGGCGCTGCACAGGATGAGACCGCTCAATCCGCCGCTGACGCACAACGGCAGGTTGAACTATTAGGGAAAATGTTTAGCCCGGAAATGATACAACAAATAACCGCCACCGAGGAAATGATCCAGCAAACGGTAGATCAGAAAGTCGCTGAGGCTACCGCTCTTGGGGTTGATCGCCTTATGGGGCAGATGTTCGGCGAAGATATGGGGATTATTTCTGCCGCCTTGGAAACGCTGGCCATGGAAGACGAGGAGGATGCATCGGAAGAACGAGAACTTGATCTCGCACTGGAACAGGAACTCTATGCGCTTTTGGATCAAAAGTTGGCGCAAATCGAGGCTCTCCCGGAAACTGAACCTGTCACATACCCGAAAAATACGCCTCAATGGAACCATTTTGGAATTTTACTTTCAGGTATGATTTCCCGTCTAAATAGCCACGATTTGAACGGCATGGACGTGGAACTGCATACCCCGGTTATGGAACAGCAGATTGTTTCCTTAGTGCGGCGTTCCTGGGGGATCAACGGCCGCAGCGAATTATTGGATACCATTCGATATTTAGGCCAGGAAGGCTATGAGCTTCGGTACCGGACTTATTGCGACGCCGACACCATGGAGCTGCTGCTGGACGAAACCATGGACGAAGAAGAACAGGGGTCCGCTTGCCGTGGATGGCGGTTTGCACAGCACTATAAAGCGCATTATAGCCCCGGATTTATGACCGGCTGGGATGTCGGGCGGGCGGCTATGCTGGCCCGCTGGGGTTGTTATCTCGGCTGGATCACCGAAGGCGAAGCGGAAGGAATTTTATGGGAACTCTCTCAACGTGCGGTGGAACGTCTGCATAGCTGGCGTCAATTTGCAAGCTCTTACTTGTTCGGCGGCCTAATGTGGAAGTTGCTTTGCGGCGACAGCGCGGTTGAAAGCTATCTGGGTTACCTGACGGACGCCGCCATTGACTTGCTTACCGGAAAACCGGAAGATAACGAGGGACAATGGAAAGAGTGCCCTTGGCCTGAGGCGCTGGGGGCCTTTGAAAGAAAAAGGCCAGAGCGGCACAAATCGGAAGTTTCGAGTTGAGTTTCATTTGCGCCAGACGGAGAGGGGAACGCCATGAGCGATTTATACACAAGATTTATGGAATGGATCATGCCATTCCTGCAAGCAAACTGGCAGCTCTTTCTCATTGCGGTTGGGGCGCTGTTCCTGCTGGGCGGCATTTTTAATTGGAAATGGACTTGGGATCCCAACGGACATAACCTGTTTGGGTGGAACGCGTTTGTTTACCGGCACTTTGGAGAAAAAGGCGCCCGGGTCAACACTGGCATTTCAGGCGTAGTAATCATTTTATGTGCTGTGGCGATGTGGTTGTTGATGTAAGGAGCCCACCGTTTTGTGCGATAGGTTTAGGCGTATTGATCCGGTTTACAATCATAAAAAAGGAGTGTTACATTTATGGGATTATTTGGATTTGACCCGTTAAAAGAGGCAGGCGGCTGGGAAGCTGCTATGACAGAGGAAGAAATTGCCGAGATGGAGAAAAAGGGCTACGATATGTCCTCTGTCCGTGGCAAGCAGGCGGAGATTGCTGCACAGGAGGAGGCTGACGGGGCCGCCTTTGCTGAACAGCGCAAAGCCACCGCCGTTCCCACGGATTTAAACAGGCTCACGCCTTACCGCTCCACGCCCCGCAGTACGGAAAGCGGCTTTTTCCGGGACGTGGCCGGAAAAGCGCCTCTATTTGGCAAAGACAAATGGCGTGGGAAATTCGCCAACGCCCCTTTGATTTACGGTGCGGTGGTACAGGCCAACAGTGCTCTATGGCTCCCCGGTACCGAAGAGTACCTTCCCGCAGTTTTTGTGTTCGCCCTGGACAGCGCCCATATTTATGATGTGGAGTGGCTGACGGCCACGGCGGAGGCTGTCAGTGAAATGAAGGTGAACGACACCGTTCCCGCTGACTGCCGGGAGTTCATCGACATCCTTCGGGACGATCAAAGCGAGTTCTGCTTCCCGTTGGGCGCGTCCCTGGCCGCTGGTGCGGATGCCTGGTGCGTAACCTATAAATTTGACAAACAGACCATTCTTCCCGGAAACCGTTTGCCGGAGGATGGGATCGTGCCGTTCCTGCTGGAGGCCCAGCCGAAAAAGCAGATGCCCGTTCAACTCTCCCCAATTCCCGGTAAGTATTATTCGGCCTAATATTTTAAAGGGCGCTTCGGCGTTTCCACCCACGATCTGCCAGAGGACTGCTTCAAAAAGCCGGACAGGGCCAAACCTCCCACCCCCAAAAACGCCCACCATGGCGGCGGCTGGTTGGCGTTCCCTGGCTCACAGGCTCGGACCCCCCGCTTAGCTCCTGCGCCTCCTGCTCCAAGGGCTGATTCTCTGGACGGAAAATCCGGGTCTCTGCCCTATGCGCCAGCCCACCGGGGCGGCGGAGCATGAGGCCACCATGAAAAGCAAGCTCCATGCCCCTACCTTTGCCGCAACCGTCAAGATTTTATCTCTATCTCATAAACATCCGCCCCACGCCCCCATCTTCCCGGGGCGCATCGCGGGGCGTCCGCCGCCTAAACTCAGAACCACCAGTTCGTCACATTCAGCGTCATGGTATGGCAGCAGGAGATCATAGCAAACATAATCGTATTGATCAGCGCCCCCAGGTAAATCTTGCCGGTTTTCAAATACAGCCTTCTGGCGATAATGGTACACACGGTCTGAACGATAAACAGGCTCCAGGTCTGCATCACGCGGGCGCTGTTTAACGGAACCTTGCCCACCTGGGAGAAGGTGTAATACTGGTAAATCCACAGGCAGAACAGGCCGATGCTGTTGGCCACGCACATCAAAAGGACGTTGAGCCATTCCTTTCTCCCCTTCACCATACGCCCGATATTCTGGGTAAACGCGTTGCTGAAGAAGAACAGTCCGTAAAGAATCATGAACCGGAAGGAAATCAGGAAGGGTTCCTTGGCGGGCCAGCGGATCACGTAGTTTCCAAGCCGGAATTCAAGGCCGAAGAAGAAGTGGCCGAAGCCCACGATGGCGTAACCCACTCCCACGGAGCAAACTGCCAGGAGTATGGTTTTCCAGATATTCTTCTTGTCGATCTTCATGTTCCACTGGGACGGCGGCATGAGCTTTGGCCCGTTGGACAGGAAGTAACGCAGGAAGAAAATGCCGACCGTCAAAAGTCCCGCGCTTGCGGACCACAGCGCCTGCTCCAGCAGCAGACCCTGGGGCCAGATTCTGGTTCCAAACAAACTTCTGGCCGCAAAAGTCTCGCCCTTGTGCCCGCCGATCCACATAGCCAGCTTCATCATGTATGTAATTGGAATAAACGCGCCGGCCGCCATGAAGCCCCAGTACAGGAACTTGGTAAACGCGGTCTGCGGAGCCTGGGGCATATACACATCCTCCGGCGACTTCACCAACAGGCTGCTGAAGTAATTGGAGGTCAGCATCAGACAGCAGGAGGAGAACACCGCGCAGAAGAAGCCGATCATACCCAGCACCGAAAGGATCATGGAATACTGCCCTGTCATACTGCCCGCCGCAATGGGATTCGGAGCCGTAAATGCGTTCTGGAAGAAATCCAGGGAATTTCTGGTGGAAGCCGGTGAATAAGGGTTCACCATGTGAATTTCCTTGGGCTGGTAGAGCGCGCGGATGTACTCCTGCTCAGAGCCGTTCACCGTTCCCTTGTAAATTTTCCCCACCTCCACGGATTCCGTCTCGGCCAGATTGTAGTTGTCCAGCTCGTTGATAAATACCCGTGCATTGTTGGAATTGGGGAAGGTCCAGGGGCCGCCCGCCTCCGTAGTGTAGTTGTTCTCGTCAAATGCGCCCGCGCTGACGCCGTAGTGCACGTCGTAGGGCAGATGGATCTCGTCTCCGCTCTCCAGAACGTCGTCCGGATCGTAGTTCAGGTACGGAAGCCAGTTTCCCTTCACCGCCAGCTGCTGGTTGCCCATCAGGAAAACGGCCGCGATCTTGTTGGGTTTCCCCAGATACTCCTGAATCTTGTAATAAGCGTAGCAGGCGTCCGCCGTCTTGCCGCCCAGTGAATGGCCCTGGATGCCGATCTGGCTCTTGTCCACGATGGCCAGATTGTTGTACACGAACTCCACCACATCGGCCATGCCGGAGGTGGGGGCCGTGGTGATATCCTCAAAGCTGCTGCCCGGATTGGCCGTCACCAGGAAAAATGCATCCATGGGATTTTCCTTCCAGTTGGAGGCGTCCCCGTGGCCGTCACAGTCCATGGTAATGGCCACGAACCCTCTCTTGGCCAGCTCCAGGGAAATGAAATTCTGGCTCTCGCGCCCGTTGTAGCTTCCGTGCAGGGTAATCACACAGGGAGCCGGATTCTCAGGCGTTGCTGTCTTTGGCTGGTAAATGGTGAGGCCGATGTCGTGCCCCAGGCTGTCCACGATCTTGATATCCTTGGTGATCACGCTGCCAAAATTCGTATCGATCAGCGCTGTTCCAAAAATGGAGATCAGGCAGACAATAATCGAGATCAGGAGAAATTTCGCATAAAATTTCCGATTCAGTTTCATCTGAAGTACCTACCTTTTCTTTGTGTGAGATTTTATAATTCCGTTTTCCCTTCCTCCGGCGCGGTCACCATCACGGACACGCCGTCCGGTATCACAGTGACGCTTCCGTCCGGCTTTCCAAGCAGCCGGTCCGCAATCTCAAGGGCCTCCTCCATGGAGCCGGCCGGTATCATGTGCAAGTCCCGCACCATTTCCTGCGGGGCGGAGGACACGTAAATGACCCTGGCCCGCTTCAACACCCTGGCAAAAATCTGGGACTGCCACTGGTCCGGTATGGTCTCCTCCGCCGGGGTTGCGAGAAAACGCTCCATCATGCGGTCCACGTCCTGCTCGTCCCGGAAAGTCTCGTAAAACACCTGCCCCCCGTGCCCGTCCTCCGACTTGGCCGCCATGATGATGACGCCCCCTTCGTTGACCGTGGCCTCCGCGGCTGTCATACCCTTCACCGCCTGGTAAATGTTCTGGTCCAGCGGGTAGCCGCCGTTGGTGGAAACCACGATATCCGCGGGCACCGCCGGCGTGCGGCACCAGTCGTTCAGAAATCCCACGCCCTTTTGGTGAGCCAGATCGCAGTCCCCGGCCACCGCGTGAATAATTTCCTTTTTCTGGTTAATCACCACGTTCACAATAAAGGCCAGCCCCGCCTTTTTGGCCGCGTAGATCATATCCCGGTGAATGGGGTTCCCCTCAATGATCCCGGTCCGCGCGTATGGGCTGTCGATAAATGCGGAGCAATGGTTCGCCAGCACCGTTTTCCTGGCCGCCACCCCCGGAAGCACGCTCTTGCGCCCGCCCGAGAATCCTGCGAAAAAGTGCGGCTCAATAAAGCCCTCCGCGCACAGCAGGTCCGCCTCCACTGCCATGCGGTTTAAGATCAGCTCCCCGCCCGACGGCAGGGTTCCCAGAGAAACGAAATCCTCCGAATCCTCGCAGCTGTGAATCACGATCTTCTCCCGCTCTGCAATCTCCTCGCCGAACTTCTGGATCAGCTCCTCCCTGGTGGGCGCCCGGTGGCAGCCGGTGGCGATCAGGATCGTGATATCCGCCTCAGGATTCCCCTCCCGTATCTCCCGGAGCATGGCCGGGATAATGTATCTGCTCGGAACCGGCCGGGTATGGTCGCTGGCGATAATCACCACATTGTGTTTCCCCTCTGCCAACCGGCTCAGCCTCGGAGACCCTTCCGGGTGTTCCAGCGCTCTCCTCACCAGCTCCTCCTCCCCCTGATCGGGGTGGTAGGTGTGAAGATGGGACTCCAGGACCGCCTTCACCCGGCTCTCAGGAAGCGAGAGGGAAATCGTTCCTCTCCCATAAGGTAAATCAAATCTCTTCATACTCCCTCCTTAACATTTGTAACTTTTCACAGAAATTTTATCGAATTTTTATAATTCCTTCAACTTCTGATTCGTTAAATTTTGAAACATTTTATAAAAAATATAGATATTTTCGTTTCAATATGTTACACTTGTTCCAAATATTGATAGTTGCGGTAAATGGAAAATGTTCCTGGCGCAGACATTTCCCGGCAACGGCGCTTTTCAGCGCAGGCTCTTCCCGGCGGCGGCGCCATCCACGGCTGCCGCCTGGTATCCGTACCGCCGCAGCTGTCCGGCGTGCCGTTTTCCGGCATTCAAGCACATTTTATGGGGGAATACAGTATGGAGAAAACCATTCGGATCTTGGGAATTGCACCTTACGAGGCGCTTCGGGCGGCGATGGTCAAAATCGCCAAAAACAGACCGGATTTGTCTGTGGACATTTATCTGGGAAATATGAAAGAGGGCGTTGACATCGCCAAATTCCATCAGAACGAAAACTACGACGTGATCATTTCCAGAGGCGCCACCGCGCGTCTGATCAAAGAGGAAGTGCACATCCCGGTGATCTCCGTGGACTTCTCAGCCTACGACATTCTGCGGACCATCAAGCTGGCCGAAAACTATCCCTACCGCTACGCGGTGCTGGGATTTCCGGGAATCACCAAGGGAGCGCGGATTCTCTGCGACCTGCTGCAGAAGGATATGGAAATAATCACCATTTACCACGAGGAGGATGCGAAAGAGGCCATAAAAGATTTAAAGCAGAGAGGTATTTCCATGGTCATCTGCGGCACAGTGGGGGAAAATTACGCAAAAAAGATGGGGCTTGCCAGCATCCTCGTGCTTTCCGGTGACGAGAGCGTGGAAGCGGCCTTTGACCAGGCCGTGGAGATGAGCTACGGTTACGCCTATATGAGGCAGCGCAAGACATTGTATGAAACGATCCTGACCGGGGAACCGGAATCCCTGCTCCTCTATGACAGCAAGGGATCCCTCTTTTTTTCCAGCTGGGACGCCGGACACGGCGACGAGGCCCCCGCCCACCTGCCGGAATTAGCCACAATGCCGCCGGAAGGGATTGAGCGGGTGCAGGCCGTCAAAAACATCCTCTTCGAAATTAGCGGAAAATGGGTGGAGCTGGACGAACACCGCTACGCGCTGTTTCGGATCCGGGAAGCCAAAATGCCGGTGGGAGCCGGCCGGCAGGGCATTTTCTTCTTCAACCGGAATCAGGCGGAGAGCGACTATTACAACAGCTTTTACGCGGCCTCCGGCGCCCTGGGAATGATGGAGGGGCAGATCAATGCGCTGGCAAAAACCTCCCAGCCGGTGGTCATAACCGGCGAGGAGGGCTGCGGAAAAGATCAGATCGCCCGCTATCTCTATATCCACAGCCCGCTCCGGAACAATTCCTTCATCATGATCGACTGTGAGCTGATCAACGACAAGAGCTGGGCCTTCCTGATCAACAGCTCAGGTTCGCCCTTTGGCGAGAACAACCAGACCTATTACTTCAAAAATCTGGACCGCCTTCCAGACAACAAATACCGCCAGTTGGAATTTGTCCTTTTAGAGCAGAGTCTTCCCCAGCGCAACCGCGTGATCCTCACCTGCGTTTTGGAGAAAAATGGAAAGCTGCCGGAGCGGATTCTGCGGTTCATCAACCAATTCTCCTGTTCCAAAATCCGCCTTCCCTCCCTTCGGGAGCGCATGACCGAGTTCTCCATGCTCGCAAGCCTCTACATGGCCAAAAAGAACACGGAGCTCGGAAAACAGATTCTGGGATTTGAACCCGCGGCCCTGGAGCTGCTCCAAAATTACGACTGGCCCTGCAATTACACCCAGCTGAAACGGGTGCTGGACGAGCTGGTGGGTATGACGGACACCTCCTATATCAGCCAGTTACACACCAGCTGGCTTCTGTCCGAGGAAAAAAATATCTACGGCTCCGATTCGTCCCAGGACGCCATCGATCTCAATCGCACCCTGTACGAGATCAACCGCGATATCATCAACCGCGAGCTGGTCCGAATGAAGGGGAACCAGACCGCGGTGGCTAAGAAGCTGGGGATCAGCAGGACGACGTTGTGGAGGTATGCGAAGGAATAACATACGGTCGGATTCCTGGATAGGCGGAGAACGTACCCGGAAACAGGGGGCATCGGCTGACAAACCGATCCCCCCTGCTTTTTACCCCCTATAAGTCCCTTCTCCCCAGCTCCTCCGCAAACGCTGGATTGGTCCAGGCCGTATTTCCGAAGGCGTCCACGCACTCGACCCGCACATACGCCTCCGCCCCCTTCAACTCATACCGGTCCCCGGTCATCATGTTTTCACCCGCATAGTGGGCCGCCCCGCGGGGCGGATACGTCACGAAATGAATCTCTTTTACCGGCGAGCAGCACACATAGATCGCCCCGTCCTCAATCCCCCAGTCATAAATCTCCGGCCCCATGGTCGAATAGAAATTCCCGTCTCCCACGGCTTCCATGATGGCAGGACCGCTTTTTTCCCGGGCATTGACCGAAATCCATCCGCCAAAGCGGTCGCTCTTCTGCGTTTTCCCGTGGGTATCGTCGCAGGCGATGCCGAGCACCCGCCGCCCCTCCCTCAGGAGCATGTCCCAGTACACGTCCGCCCGCCCGGCATGACAGATGCGCTCGCAGCCCATGTTGAATACCTCAATGGCCTGATATCCCGTCAGACCGCTGATCTCCTCAGCTTCCATCCTGGAAAATACCGGGTGCGCCAAAACCACGAACTGGCCGTCGGCCCGCATGCTGTCCGTCAGCTGCTGGACCGTCACCTCCGAGGGGTCAGGCCGCTCCATGGAAAAAGCTTTCTGCTCCCCCGCCGGGCGGCCGGAAAGCCCTACCAGGTGAACGCATTTGGTTTTCGAGTAGGTGATGTCCCGTTCCCACCCCGGTATCAGGCAAATCCCTTCCAATTCCTGCTGAAAGGAATCCATAATGTTGTGGTCCGTAACCGCCAGAAAATCATAGCCCCGGTCCCGGTAATCCCGGATCTGCCTGGCCGGTTCACACACGCCGTCGGAAACCGTGGTATGGCTATGGACATTTCCCTTCAGCCACATCCCCCTGTTTTCAAAAAAAGAATGTTTCATCTGATCACCCGCTCTATTGTTTTATCGTTACACCTTCTCCTCTATCTCTCTGGACCGCAAAAAACGACACGCCTCCGGCAGCCAGTCCCACCAGACTGATCCATACATCCGGTATCAGAAGCAAAATACCGCAGGCCAGAAGCAGCAGGCGCATGGGCAGCCCGATGGGCCTCTTCCAATACCCGGTCACGCACATATCGATCAGGCATACGCCCGCCAGAGCCGTCGCAATCCCGAAAACCACCTGAAAAACGCTTCCGTCCAGCATCAGCGCCGGATTGTAAATAAATGTAAACGGCACCACAAACGCCGGAAGCGACACCATACATGAGATCAACGCCACCCTCACCCAGGCCGCCTTCGCCAGCCCCGAGGCCATAAATACCGCCACGCACACCGGCGGCGTGATAGCCGAAAGGCAGGCGTAATACATCACAAACAGATGGGCCGGAAGAGGATTGATGCCCAGCGCGATCAGCGCCGGAGCCAGCACGGAAGCCCCCAGAACATAAGCCGCCGTGGTGGGAAGTCCCATCCCCAGCACGATGCAGACCAGCATGGAACAGATCAGGCAGAGGAACAGATTCCCCTCCCCCAGGGAGACGATCAGGTCCGAGAGTTTGACCCCGAATCCGGTCAGGGACACCAGGGAAATGGTGATCTGGGAACCCGCCAGGATTCCGCACATCTCCACAATACTGTTCGTCCCTTTAATCGCCGTGGTAAAGCAGACCTTACCCATAGCGCCCGCGCATTTCCCCACGCTCTTTTCCGAGACAAGGAACCACACCGCGTAGGTAACCACCGCGCCGATGGTCGCCCAGAACGCCCCCATCATCACCGTGTAGCCGCGCAGCAGATAGAACATGAAGATCCCTAACGGAATCAGAATCACCAGATACTCTCCCACCCGGATCGTGGGTTTATCCGGCTCGCCGCAAATCTGGTCCCGCTTTGACACCAGATGGATCGACAAAAAGCAGCTCAGATAATATAGTACCGCAGGCACCAGCGCCGCCTTGGCAATCGTCAGATAGTTGACCCCGATCAGCTGCGCCATGATAAAGGCCGCGGCCCCCATAATCGGCGGCAGTATCTGTCCGCCCGTGGAGGAAATGGCCTCGATGGCGGCGGACCACTCTTTCGAGTACCCGGCCCGCTGCATGGAAGGAATTGTAAATACGCCGGTGGCGACCACATTTCCGATGGCGCTTCCGGAAATCATGCCGAACAAACTGCTGGCGATCACCGAAATCTTGCCGGAGCCGCCGGTGGCCCGCCCGGCCACGCGCTGACCGATCTTGATAAACGTCTCCGCCCCGCCGGTGCCGGACAAAATCGCCCCGAAAATGCCGAACATTGCCAACATCGTGGCGGACAGCCCCAGCATGGTCCCCCAGATTCCCGTTGTGCCGTGATAAAAGGACTGGAACACCTTATTGAAGGAGAAATTCTGGTGCGCCCACATTCCCGGAAACGCCTCTCCCCAGAACGCATAGATCAGGAAGGCGATTCCCAGCACCGGAAAGGTCCATCCCACCGACCTGCGGCTGGCCTCCAGCACCAGGATCACCAACAGCACCGCAAACACCTTATCCACTGTCGATAACCATTGCAGCGGATTATACACCACCGTCTTGTAGATGCTCACCACATAGAGACAGCTGGCGCAGGACACGGCCGCAAATATCACGTCGTACCAGGGGACATGATCCAGGTCATGTCCCTTTCTGGCGGGCTTTAATATAAACACCAGGGTCAGCACAAAGGCCAGATGGATACTTCTTTGGATCATATCCGAAAACAGCCGGACCCCCGTGGTGTACAGCTGGAACAAAATCAGGCACACGGAAAGCGCCTTCACCACATAATCCCAAAACCCCGTTAGCTTTCGCATAACCTCTCCTCACATCTTACGGATTTACCGGCACATACTCCTCCGGAATCAGTTCCTGCGGCACCTCGTAGCCAAGCTCTGTCAGATACTGCACGGTCCCTGCGTGAAGCGGGGTGGATGCGGCCTTCAGAGTCAGCTCCGGAATGTTGTTGTCTGCGCCGATCTGATAAGCGTTTTTCCAGGTATCCGCTTCCTCCTCCCACATGGCTTTCCACATGCGGTAGACCAAATCCTGGGAGAACGACATATCCACCTGCAGGCCCTGATAAGTGGATAAGGTCTGCACCTCATAGTCCACGCCATCGTAAACGCCCGCCGGGATCACTGCGCTTTTCACGCTGGGAATGGCTTCCAAAATGGTATTCAGCTGCTCGTCCGGGATGTTGATCATCTGGATGGGGCGGTTGGTGTTCAGCTGCATCACATAGCTGTCCGGGAACGGTCCGGTTTTCACCGCGCCCACGATCTGGCGGTTGGAGTATGCGTCCGCCGCATCCGCCTGGGCGGCCTCAAAATATTCCGGTTTTATCCCCAGCACGTCAAGGGCCTCATGGGTCACCACGCTGGCCGCGGTCCCGGTTCCGCCGGGATTGAAGGTCTGGCCCTCCAGGTCCTCCAGAGACGCAATCCCCGTGTCCTTTGCCACGCAGATCTGAATGGGCGAACTCTCATAATACCAGAGAATCCTGAAATCCTTAAACGGTTCCTTAAAGGTGCTTCCGGTCCCCGTATAACTCTCGTAGTCCGTGTTGGAAATGCTGTTGGCTATGGAAATCTCCCCTGCCCGCAGCTGCTGGGTATTATCCACATTTCCGCCCGACTCCGAAACCGTAATATCCAGTTCCGGTAAAGTGGAGAGAACCTTTCCGATGGACACACAGTAGGGGAACAATCCTGAGCTGGAGGCCACCGCCGCCAGTGTCAGGTGCCGCACCTCGGTTTTTTCCTCCGCCTGTGTCTGCGCCTTCGTCTCCGCCGCCTGTCCGCCCGTTTCCCCCGAATTGCCGGACTTTGCCCCACAGGCTGTCAGTGCCATCATTGCTGCCAAACAGAACGCCGCGCCTCTCTTTAACGTTTTTCGCATGATACCTTCCTCCTTATGTATAAATACATGATTGATAGATAATATAATTTTAACTTAATGATTGACCGCAGTCAAATCAGATTATACAATATTAATATAACCAAAAATTATATTTTAAGGAGAGATGTCCATGCAGCTTAACTCCATCAACTATTTCGTCACCATTGCCCAGGAAAAAAGCATCAGCAAAGCAGCCGACAAGCTGTTCGTCAGCCAGCCGGCCTTAAGCCAGTATATGAAGAAAATCGAATCCGAGCTCAATACCCCTTTGTTCGTGCACGGGAACCGGAACTTTGAGCTGACCCAGGCGGGCGAAATCTTTTTCCAGGAGGGCCAGGTCATCCTCCAGCTCTATGAGCAGATGATGCGCCGGATCACATCCCTGGCCAACTCCAACCAGGAGATTGTCCACTTCGGCATTTCCCCCTTTTACAGCAAATACTACCTGCCGAAGATCATCCCCCATGTGCTGGAACGTTATCCCTGGCTCCAGTTCAACATCATCGAGGAGCATTCCGTGTACCTGGAGGAGAAGCTGGCGGCCGGAGAGCTGGACTTCTGCGCCCTTCCCCTCTACCCCAAGAACCCGCTGCTGGACTACGAGGTGATCCACCAGGAAGAAATCTTTTTGGCTGTGCCTAGAAATCACCCGGTCAACGCCCTGATCACGCCGTCCTCCGGAATCTCCTACATCGACCTGCGCCTTGTGCGCAACGAGCCCTTCGTCTCCCTGAAATCCATCCAGAAATTCTCGGAGATGAGCCATCAACTCTGCGAGGAAGCCGGCTTCACCCCGCGCACCATCTGCGAAACCCTGAACTGGGACACCGTGGACACCCTGGTGGGCACGGGGCTGGGGGTGGGTTTTGTGCCCGAGGTCCTGGTAAAAGCGCCCACCACTGAAAACAGCCCCAACTACTACCGGATCTCCGCCAAGGCCTTCCGCCCCTACGCCATCGTCACCCAGAAAAACAGCACCATTTCCCACCCGGCCATGCTGATCATCGACTATTTCCGCAAGGCGTTTCAGGGTGGTTGATTCGGACGGAGTTCACGCCTTCGCCCACAGCACATTGCATTCAAAAACCCCCAGAGCCGCAACTCTGGGGGCGTCTAAATATCTGTCAATACGCTATTTTCTCAACTTACTTATTATTCAACGCCGCCTGCGTTAGTATTTCAAAAGGCGTGTAAGCGGCTATCCTTATTCTATATCTTTGCAGCCTCAAAACCGGTTTTCTTAAGGAGTGTTCATATAATAGTATTACCGCATTTTCAAATAATCAAGTGGTATTCCCTTGCAATTTCGTCATTCATGACGATTATTTTACTATTCCAAATAGAATTATGATACTTTAATTTTTGCCTTAATTCTTCCTGCAAGGGCAACAACCACTCCATTTTATGTCCACGTATCACTAAAACAAATACAAAATCTGCCATCTTACCGGTTATAGCTTTTAAATCTGTACCGATCTCATCATAGTCGCTAAGCCGTCCCAAATACCAGGCGCAAAGCATATTAAAAGAGTGTATAAATTTTTCAGTTATTTCTCCTATAAATTCTTGATACCGATCCCAGCTTGTCTCTGACTTAGGACTGCTTGATTTCGCTTCTATAAACCAGAGACCGTTTTTTCCTTTAAGGAGTATAAACTCTACGCTCCTCACCCGGGACCCTGCTTCTTTATGCATTTGCGAATTTTCAATTTTAAATACTCTTCCTTGGTTATAATCGCCAAATATCATTCCAGACTCCGATATTTGCAATCCTATCTCACCACCAATCCAATTTCTTCATGGTACAATTTCATAAATGTCTCCATAATTGTATTGTGATCCAAATCAGCGAAGATTTTTTTGTTCTCATAACAAATAGCTTTATCTGCTTCTCTGTAGAAAGAGTGGAATTCTATTTTATCCTCGTTGTTTTTTCTGACATCAAAATATTTCGCTACAAAGTAATCATGAGTGGCAATAAAAATCTGAACGCCTTCCCTTTGCAACAACAATAACAATTCTACTATGACAGGAATGTGAATGGGATTAATGTTGGCTTCTGGCTCATCCCAGAAAAGAACTGCCCCCTTTTCTAACGTTCCATTTTTTATTAATTGCCATAATAATGCAATTTTCCGCAGTCCTTCCGCAACTAAATGGAATTCGATCTTAGCTTGTGACCCTGGCTTTAAATAAAATCTTTCGTTATCTATGGCAACTTTTCCATCACTGATTTTCTGCAATACATCTAAATATTTTTTTCTCTCTGAGCTATCTTTGCCTGGAGATACATTTACTTTTGCAGAAGCAATAATGTCCAAATACGTGTCATCGAAGTCCACATTTCCCTTCAAGACAGCTTCCGTTAGATTGTATGCATTCGATAAAATCTCTTTTGCAGGAATAAAAATGCTACTCAAATCAGAAAGTTGCTGCTCCCATCTTTCTTCATTTTTCACCTCTGCATCCCACTTTTTTGTACGTGTGGTAAATTTCATACTAATATAAGAAGTATCCGAAAAAACTTTTACAATTGCTGTTCCACCTTTATTTTTTCTGGCCACCAAGCGCTGTATACTGGAACCATCCGGTCTGAAAACCCTTATCGTTTTCTGTGAAAAAGAAGTATCATGCTTCACCGCCTGACACGCACTGTACAGCAATTTCATCACATGTGTCTTACCTACTCCATTTTCACCAATCAGGACATTTATTCCTTCAGTAAACTGAATATCCATTTTATCGAACACGGTAAAATTTTCAAGTTCAATTTTCTTTATGGCCATTTCGCACCTCACTTATGCCTGCCATTACAAGTTGGTTATTCTAAATGCTACACTACTAAACTATAACATAATTCTGTTTTTTAATAAACCCCATTCTAACAAATTGATTCCTGCCCTAATTTGCTTGTTGCGAACAAACGCCAACAGTATACTAAATTCATCAAAAGAAAGTCCCGGAGATATGACTCCAGGACTTTCGCTTTATGCATACATAAACAGCTCTTATCAACCAAATGGCCTATTACTTATTGTTGAGAGCCGCCTGCGCCGCAGCCAGTCTTGCGATCGGCACACGGAACGGTGAGCAGCTCACGTAGTTCAGTCCAACCTTGTGGCAGAACTCTACGGAAGACGGATCTCCGCCGTGCTCGCCGCAGATACCGCACTTCAGGTCTGCTCTGGCCGCGCGGCCCTTCTCGACAGCCATCTTCACCAGCTGGCCTACGCCCTCCTGATCCAGTCTTGCAAAGGGATCGGACTCGTAGATCTTAGCCTTGTAGTAGGAATCCAGGAACTTGCCGGCGTCGTCACGGGAGAAGCCGAAGGTCATCTGGGTCAGGTCGTTGGTTCCGAAGGAGAAGAACTCTGCCTCTTCCGCGATCTTGTCGGCGGTCAGAGCAGCTCTCGGAATCTCGATCATGGTACCGATGTGGTACTGGATGTCGGAATTCTTCTCAGCTTTCACCTTCTCAGCGGTCTCAACCACGATATCCTTCACGAATTTCAGCTCTTTCTTCTCGCCAACAAGCGGAATCATGATCTCGGGAATGATGTCGTAACCGCACTCTTCCTTCACTTCAATAGCAGCTTCCATAACCGCTCTGGTCTGCATTCTGGCGATCTCCGGATAGGTAACAGCCAGACGGCAGCCGCGGTGACCCATCATGGGGTTGAACTCGTGCAGATCGTCGCATTTCGCCTTAACCGCCTCAACGGTCATGCCCATATCCTCAGCCAGAGCCTTGATGTCCTCCGGATCGGTGGGAACGAACTCATGCAGCGGCGGATCCAGGTAGCGGACGGTCATGGGTCTGCCCTCCAGAGCCTTGTACATAGCCTTGAAGTCGCCCTTCTGGAACGGAATCAGCTCGTTTAATGCTTCCTCTCTCTGCTCAACGGTATCGGAAAGGATCATCTTGCGGATCTTCGGAATTCTCTCCGCGTCAAAGAACATATGCTCGGTACGGCAAAGGCCAATGCCCTCTGCGCCCAGCTTAACAGCATTTGCGGTGTCAGCCGGGGTGTCGGCGTTGGTGCGGACGCGCAGGGTTCTGAACTGGTCGGCCCACTCCATGATTCTCTCGAAGTTTCCGCTCACAGTGGCTTCCTGGGTCGCGATGTCGCCCTTGTAAATCTTACCGGTGGAGCCGTCTAAGGAAATGTAGTCGCCCTCGTGGAAGGTGTATCCGCCCAGCTCGAAGACTTTCGCTTCCTCGTCAATCTTGATCTCGCCGCAGCCGGATACGCAGCAGGTGCCCATGCCGCGCGCAACTACCGCTGCGTGGCTGGTCATGCCGCCGCGAACGGTCAGGATACCCTGAGCAGCGTGCATACCCTCGATATCTTCCGGAGAGGTCTCCAGACGAACCAGGATCACTCTCTCGCCTCTTCCGCCCTTGCCGGCGTCCTTGGCCTCGTCCGCGGTGAAGTAAACCTTACCGGCGGCAGCGCCCGGGGATGCGGGAAGTGCGGAACCGATTACTTCTCCGGCCTTCAGAGCTTCGGGAACGAAGGTGGGATGCAGCAGCTGATCCAAGGACTTAGCCTCGATTCTGCAAACAGCCTCCTCGGGAGTAATCATACCTTCATCTACTAAATCGCAGGCAATCTGGATCGCCGCGGGAGCGGTTCTCTTGCCGTTACGTGTCTGTAAGAAATACAGCTTGCCTTCCTCGATGGTGAACTCCATGTCCTGCATGTCGCGGAAATGGTTCTCCAGCTTCATAGCCAGGTTCATGAACTCCTCATAGCACTCCGGAAGATCTTCCGCCAGCTTGGAGATCGGCTGAGGTGTACGCACACCGGCAACCACGTCCTCGCCCTGTGCGTTGATCAGGTACTCGCCGTAAATGCCCTTCTCACCGGTGGAGGGGTTACGTGTGAACGCAACGCCGGTACCGGAGGTCTCGCCCTTGTTGCCGAATACCATGGTCTGTACGTTAACGGCAGTGCCCCAGTCGCCGGGGATGTCGTTCATGCGGCGGTATACGATGGCGCGGGGGTTGTCCCAGGAACGGAACACGGCCTTCACAGCGCCCATCAGCTGATCCTTGGGATCCTGCGGGAACTCCTCGCCGTTCATCGCGTCTTTGTAAACAGCTTTGAAACGATCGGCCAGATCCTTCAGATCGTCAGCGGTCAGCTCGGTATCAAAATGTACGCCCTTAGCTTCCTTCATCTCGTCGATGATCTTCTCGAAGTAGGACTTCGGAACCTCCATTACAACGTCGGAGTACATCTGGATGAATCTGCGGTAGGAGTCGTATGCGAATCTGGGGTTGCCGGTCTTCTTGGCAAAGCCTTCAACCGCAACGTCGTTTAAGCCCAGGTTCAGGATCGTATCCATCATGCCGGGCATGGAAGCGCGGGCACCGGAACGAACGGATACCAGAAGCGGATCCTCGGTATCGCCGAACTTCTTGCCGTTGATTCCCTCTAACCAGGTAATCGCCTCAAAAATCTGATCCTGGATTTCCTGGGAAATCTGCTTGCCGCAGTTGTAATACTCGGTACAAGCCTCAGTTGTAACGGTAAATCCCTGGGGGATGGGCATTCCCAGGTTGGTCATCTCAGCCAGGTTGCAGCCCTTGCCGCCAAGCAGGTTTCTCATTGCCGCACTGCCTTCATGGAACTTATAAACCCATTTTGCCATAAGTTAATTCCTCCTCATGTTTCTTGTAGATTGGCTTTCTACGTCTGTTTTTGCCTATCTTAAAATCGGACGGAGCTAATGTATCTGCCTGTCCGTCCACCTCGTCCATTATATCACAAAAGCAGGATGAGTAAAGGGTTTTTCTGCGAAATACTAGAAAAATTGCATTAATTTTGCAGTAAAAATGCTTGTAAGCACTTTCATTTTCTGTCTTTTTCACATATCCGTTATTCGTTCGCATATACGATTTTGCTTTGTTCAACTCTCTGACTCTTTGGACTCTCGCATAAAAAAGAGGCTCCTCGATCCCGGGCTGTCCGGCTAATCTCTTTGTAAATACTTACATTTTTTTAACACTCATCCGAAAAAGAGGCCTGCGGCGCATGTGATGCCGCAGGCCTCCCCGGCCGGTCCAAACGTCATGTCTCGTCATACCGCTTGGGAACCGGACGGTTCATCAATTTTAACAGGTCGTCCGCCGTACCCTCAAAGGGCTCAAACGGAATACGGGGGCAGCGCTCCAGATAGCTCAGGGCGTAAGCCGCATGGGAGGCGATCCCATATTTCAGCGCCTCCTCGTCCAGATCAAAATGAGGGTTGTGGAGATCCGCCACAGCTCCCAGCGCTTCGTTTCTCACCCCCAGCCTGGCCATCACGCTGGGATAATAGGCCGCCAAGGTGGAAAAACTCTCCGATCCCAGACCCAGCTTTCCCTCTGTGAGACATTCGGGTCCGAACAGCTCCGTCACCGCCTCCGCCGCGATAGCCGCCGCCTCCCCGTTGTTGATCAGCGGAAGGCTTGGACCGGAAAATACCTTGTACTCCGGCCGGCAGCCGTATAAGACGGCGTTGGACTTGACAATGGCGTCCAGCTTCTCCTTAAAAATCCTTCCAGCCTCCTGGCTGTAGAACCGCGCCGTGCCCTTGAATTCCAGGTACTCCGGCACAATGTTCCGCTTCTGTCCGCACTGCACGGAGCCGATATTCACAGTCAGCAGGTCCGCGGGAGAAATGTACTTCATCCGCACATCCTTCAGCTGATTCATAATGGACACGAAACAGTCGATTGGGCTGTTGGACAGATCCGGCCTGGAGCCGTGCCCGCCTTTTCCCGTAAGCCCGATCTCAAAGTTGACGTTGCCCGCATGGCTGGCCCCCTCCCGGATCCAGAACGTTCCGGACGGCAGGTCCGGATCCACATGAATGGCGTAGCAGCTGTCGATGCGGATCTTCCGGGCCTGAATGTATTTCATCACGTAATAGATACAGTTTCCGCCCTCCTCCCCGCGCTCGAACAACAGGTATACAGTGCCGTTCATGTTTCCGGGCACCATCTCCGCGAGCAGCTTCGCAGCTCCCAAGAGCATGGCCATATGTCCGTCGTGGCCGCACATGTGAGCCACTCCGCTGTTGGCGCTGAGGCAACAGCGCGGTCCACCTCCATTTTCCGGGCTCTCCTCCATGGTCAGAGCGTCACAGTCCGCCCGCAGAAGCACGTGGGGCGCCGTTTCACTGTCCTCCGGTCTTTTTCCTGGAATCTCGGCCAGGATTCCGCCATCCGGAATATTGACATAGGAAATTCCCATCCGGTCCAGCTGTCCGCATAGAAAACGGACGGTCTCAAATTCCCTGGACGTAGGTTCCGGGTGACGGTGGAAATTGCGGCGCATCTCCACTGCATAATCCAGCATTTCCCCGCTTCGCCTTACGATCTCTTCTATATTCATACGCCTTTTCCTCCTACATTCCGGTCCAGCCGGCGGCGGTCAGATAATACAGAAATACCGACGTCAGGACGGACAGGATGATCAAAAACGGAAACACAAATTTAACCCAATTCTTTAACGGAACGCCTGCGATGGCCAGCGCGCCCAGAAGCGAGGCGCTGGTCGGGAACAGCATATTGGTGTAGGCGTCGCCGTAGACAAAGGCGGAAACCGCCACCTGCCGATGGATATTCAAAGCATCGGCGATGGGATTGAGCACCGGCATCACCACCGCTGCCTGTCCGGAACCTGAAATAATAAAGAAGTTGAACAGCCAGTTAAACCAGAACATGGCAATGGTGCCGAAGCCTTTGTTCACATGCATGAGCGGTGCAGCCACTGCATTGACCATGGTGTGGAGAATATTTCCCTGGGTCATGGTCAGCGCAATGGCCCCGCCCAGACCGATAATAAACGCCACAAAGCCCATGGACTGGCAGCCCTTGGCAAAGGACTCCGCGATCTCGGTGGGCGATTTCCGGTACAGAAGCCCACATACCGTGGAGGCGATCAGCAGTACCGCCACCTGCTCCGGGTAGGTCCAGCCCTTCAGCACGCCCATAACCGCGTTGAGGATAAAGGAGCCCGCAGTGATCACAATCACCAGCAACGACATGGGGTTGAACAGCTCCTTTTTAATGTCGCCCTGAGGTCCGCCCACGATCCAGTCCGTGTTATCCATAAAACTCCTGGCCGGATTTTTCTTAACCCGGAAACAGTACCACAGCGCGTAGGCAACCGCCAGGCCGGTGATCACAAACAGCCACACGGTCCTCCAGCCCGCCCCGGAGTAGAGCGGCACCTCTGCGATCCCCTGGGCCACCAGCGTCCTGCCTTTAAGCGCCCCCGCAAAACCTACGCTGGTGGCAAAATAAGTCATAGCCATTCCCGCAATGGGATCCAGGCCCATTTTTGCCGCCACCGCCACTCCAATCACGGTAAAGGCGAAAAATGAATCATTTCCCCCGTAGGCGGAGAGGACGGAGAACAGAATCACCATCAGCGGCACAATCACCGCAATCCCCTTCTTCTGCAGCTTGTAAATAGCCCAGTTGAGAAATTCCTCCACCGCCCCGGTACTGATGATCACCTTCAAAGCGCCTCCCATGAAGATCACGATGCTCATCACCTTGGCCGAGTTGGTCATTCCGGTAAATATGTTGCGCAGCGCGTTCCACAGATTAACCGGCGTCTGCTCCACCGCGTGGTATGTACCTGGGATCAATGCCTTTGTCTCGGGATTCACATCAAACTGCCCTGCCGGAATGATATACGTCAGCAGGCTGGCGCAAATCAAAATCCCCAGAATGAACACCAGCATGTTGATGGAAATCCCCCGTTTTCCGCCTTCCTTTACCTTTTGTCTCATCATTACCCCTCCAATCTCTGTTTGTCCGTTTCGCTGTTCTGAAATGTTCCCCTCTTAAAGTCCATCTCACCTGCCTTTCCGTTAAATTTTTGTATAAAGTGCTATTTCTTGTTTCGTATTCGCAACTTTTGTGGTATATTATAGTCAAAATGTTTCTTTTTCTTCATTATAGTTGCGTATACGCAATATGTCAATCGATTTGCCGTGTTTTTATTGCGTATACGCAACTTTTATGAAGCAGTTTTTGATAATATCCCCTGAGGACCGGGATTTGATTGGAGATCATATGATAGAATTAGGGAAAAAAATAAAAATGGTACGGGAATATAATGATTTGAGCCAGGAGGAACTGGGCGCCGTGGTCCAAAAGACCAAGAGCACCATCGGCTGATATGAGTAGGGTCTGATGGAAATTCCGGCCAAGGTGATTATCGACCTGTGCAACTACTACCAGCTGTCCTTAGATGCATTTGTGGAGAGCAATTATTACGCCAGCCACCAGCATAATCTGGAAAAAAATGTCTCCCTCAGGAAGGGGGCGCTGGCAGCTTTAGACCCCCAGCAGCTGGTCAATTACTTCAACCTGCTGCCGGACAGCGCAAAAGCCACCATTTTCGCCTACATGGAGATCGAGGTAGCCACCCGATCCTCCCAGGATATGATGCTGCCCTCCTCCGAATTTTACAAAAAACCGCCTATGTTTGGGTATATCGCGGTCTACTACTATAATTTTCTCTCCGAGCACGCCCGGAACAAGGTTCTCTCCTATATGGAGATCGAAATTCTCGCCAGCGAATCCGCCGCGCATCAGGAATGACTCCGCTCAAAGAATTCCTCCACCGCGAACTGTATTTCCGTGGCGTTAAAGCCCTCCTCCAGCGGAAACAGGAAATAGGTATTATCCGGTACCGACAAGGTAACGCACTGGCCTTTCCCCCGGTAGTCGTACTCTGTGTGGATGGAGCTCATGGAGGCTGAGGAAAAATGCAGCGTCTTTTCCCGCCCGTCCTCATAGTCCACAAAGGTCAGGTCAAATCCTCCCGGCCCGTGCGCCAGCCGTCCTGCGCCGCAGTCGATAAAGTTCACCGCGTTGGGCAGCGCTTCCACCCGCACCCGGATCTCCAGGTAATACCACCCGGCCGCGATCCGTCTGCGCACATTCTCCCGCTGCCACTCGTACCAGTCGGGAATGCAGATTTCCGGCAGGGTGGAGGAACCTTCCCCATCCCCCGCATTTATCTGCCTCAGCGTCCCATACTCGTCCATCCGCCATCCGGCGCCGCAGGCCGTGCAGAACAGCTCGCTGCCCTTTGACGCCATCCGATGAACCGCGCCGCAGGTCCGGCACTGGTACAGCGGCAAATGAAGGCCCTCCGCCCGGAAGGAATCCGTGATCCGCAGTCCTGTCTCACGCTGCCATGCGTATTCGTCGTAGGCCAGAAGCCGGGATAATTTCCGGTAAATATCCCCCACCTCCGCGCGTTTTGCCTCCTCCGCCGTATACGCCAGTTCCGCCTCCGCCTCCAGCCTCGCTTCCCGCCGAATCCGCAGATTCCAGATGGGGGACTGTAAATAATTTCCTTTCATATTCAGCGTTACCACCGGCACCTTGCACAGCTTCACCAGTTTTGCCACCGCAAGCGGCAGCTTAGAGTTGGTCCCCACGTTGGCGTACCTGGCTTCCGGGTACAGCACCAGAATTCCCCCGCGCCCAAGAACCCGGCAGATATTTTTCACCAGCGCCAGGTCGTCCACAAACTTTCGGGTGCCCAGACAGCCGGACTGCCGGTACAGCCACTCTCCAAAGTTCTCAAATCCTTCCAGCTCCGACACATAATTGGCCCGATGGGGAAACAACACCCGCGGCGTCACATAAAAATCCGTAAACGAGTGGTGAGTCGCCAGCACCAGAAACGGCGGCTTCAACCCCTTCATACCCTTTTTTCGTATTTTAAGCCCTGCCCTGGCAGTCACCAGGTAACACCAAAGCCAGATAAAGGGCATGGCCACCGGATTCTGCCGCGGCGGTTCCCGAAAGCGGTCAAAGGGCTTCGGATCCGGAACCTCTGTCAAATCCCGGCGCACGTAACGCCGAATCCCCGGCAGATTACAGAGCAGCCAGTAAATACAGCCTGACGCCAGGAACGAACACCCGGTGGGCGTCAGAGTAAACAAGAACCGATTGTGGATAACACCCGTTACCGGATTATAAATCATCAGGGAAAACGCCGTACCTGCGGCCAGAGCGGCCAGACCCACAACATTAAATCCCCTGGTATACACATACGCCTCATGGCCCTTCAGCCCGTAGGCGCTGCGAAAAGCCAGCCTCTGCCGCCGCACAAAAAAGAAATCCACAAACAGCAGCGCAGCCAACGGCGCGTACACGCAGGCGCTGATGGTCAGAAACGCGCCGAAATACTCCACGATTTTTCCCCATACGCACAGTGCGCTCACGTAAAACGCCAGGATTCCAATCAGCCTGCGGTAGTCCGTCTCCGGGAAGGACGATTTGAGCATCACTCCATAGATGTACGAGCCCACCGCCTGAGTGCCGATATTGGCGAATGCCACCAACAGCAGGGAGCAAAGGGCCAGGGAAGGCCCCGCCAGGACCGCCAGCATCCGGGTCGGATCCTCGGACATGGTTCCGGTCACATGCCGCATCGCGATGGCCATCACCGCGCCCACAACAACAAAAAATGAGCCGGACAGGCCCTGTCCCAGAACGCCGGCCAGGTATCCGCCCCGCTCCGTTTTCGCAAGCCTGGGCACCTCCGCCATACCGCCCACCAGCGTAATGACAAACGCAAAATTCGCCTCGATGGACATAATATAAGGCACTGCCCGGTCCGCGTATTCCCCTGGCTCTGGCGTATAATTCCAGATCACCTCCGGCGGAACAGACCTAAATCCAACCGCCATCACAATGGCGCCCACTGCCAGAAGTGCAGGCACCAGAATCCGCGTGGTCCAGGTGATCGTCCCGATTCCGCGGCAGGCGATCAAGGTTCCGGCCAAAACGCAGGCCAATTCCAGCAGCAGATGGCTGCCCGGCGGCAGCGACAGGCCGTACAGACCCGCCAGATTCTCCATGGAGGAGGCGAACAGGTCGCAGCAGACCGCGTACCATGGGAAGTTGATGGCGATGATCAACAGGGATATCCACTTCACGCCCCGCAGTCCGAACACGCTCCGCAGCCAAATCCAGATGTCGATGCCGTAGCGCACCGACAGGATTACCGGCAGCTGGTACACCGCCAGCATCAGAATCGCTCCGAAAAACGCCCCGATGAGCAGCTGCTTAAATCCAACCAGGCTGGTCAGATAGGCCCCCTGGGTATAACTCCAGGTGGCGATGCAGTACCCGGACAGCACCAAAAAGGCGTCCAGGAAGCCATATCTTCGTTCCCCGGGCAGCACCGGCAGAATTCCGAACACCGCCTCCCTGGCAATCTGCTCTTCCACTCGTTTCATCCCGCTCAATGCCCTCCCGCTATGTCAGAAAATACCCGGCCGCCACAGCCGCCAGGCATCCGAGGACCACCGCTCCCGCCAGAACATAATCCCTTCCGGCCATCCGTCCAATGGCGGACTCATTTCCCCGCTCCATCTGTGAGATGCGTGAAAGAAGCTCCTTTTCAAACTCTTTTTTCTCTTCCGTGTCCATATTTCCCGCCCTTCTTTTCGTTCCGGCCTTTTCTCTGCGCTCCGACGTCGTAGTTTATCCGGCCTTTGCGCATCCGGAGGCCAGTCTAAACGACGATAACCTCCACGCCCTTCTCCTGGAACGCGGCTATGGCTTCCGGGTCACATCCACTGTCTGTAATGATCAGGTCAATTTTATCCAGAGAGGAGGACACATAGTTGGACACCTTGCCGATCTTTGAGTGGTCGGCCAGAAGGATCACCTTCCCCCTGGTGTGGCCGATCATGGCAGCATTCACCCCACACTCCTGGTAATTCCAGGTGGTCATTCCCCGCTCCGGGTCCAGGGCCTTTACGCCCAGGATCGTGCAGTTGCTGTAGATCCCTCCTATGGTATTTACCGTGATCTCGCCCACATAGGATTTCGACCGCTCCATATAATTGCCGCCCAGGCTGAGAATCTCCACTCCCGGCTGCTTGCTGCAGAAGGGGGCCCTGGCATTATTGGTCACCACCGTGACATGCTTGTCCCGGATCGCCTCCTGAAAAAACAACACCGTGCTTCCGCTGTTCATAAAAATGATGTCGTCATTTTTGAGAAACTCGCAGGCCTTTTCCCCGATCCGTTTCTTTTCCTCCACACGGGGCACGCTCGTGAGATCAAACTCATAATTGCCGTTGTCGTTCGCCGTATCCGACTGTACCAAAGCCTTGGCCCCGCCGTGGTACCGCAGGAGGAGCTTCTGTTCCTCCAATGCAGTCAAATCTCTGCGAACCGTCAGGGGAGATACTGCAAAATATTCGCTCAATTCCTGGACTGAGGCTTCTCCTTTCTGTTTAACATAGTTGGCAATCTGAAGCCGTCTGCTATTATTTACAGTTCTCATGATTATTTTCCTTTTGCGTATTATTTACAACAGAACTATATTATCAGATTTTGGGCTAAAAAAGCAATACTTTATCCCCCTCTGCTCCCAATGTTTGCAGCTGGTCCGTCTTTCGGCGCAAGCGCCGCCCGGAAAAACACACGAAAAGAAAACCCGCGTACACATCCTATACACGGGTTTTGTACACTGTATTCAATTTGAGGTCATGAAGCGGTATGGTGCTCTTAACTACTTTCATCCTTTCTGTCATGGCAAGTGTAGCTGGTTACTACATATGCAAATGGTTAGACAGAAAACATAAAGACAGCTAACCTAAAATGAAATCCCGTGTACTGGCATACACGGGATTTCGCTTTGTGACCACATGGTCTTAACTACTTTCTTAGCTATCCTTATTGTCAATATCACACCTTAAACCGATACCCCACGCCCCAGATCGTCTCGATATACTGCGGCTTCGCCGTATTAAACTCGATCTTCTCACGGATCTTTTTAATATGCACGGTCACCGTGGCGATATCGCCGATGGATTCCATATCCCAGATTTTGGAAAATAGTTCTTCCTTTGTAAATACATGGTTGGGGTTCTGGGCCAGGAAGGATAAGAGGTCGAATTCCTTGGTGGTAAACGTCTTTTCCTCACCGTTTACCCACACACGGCGGGCTGTCTTGTCGATCTTCAAACCGCGGATCTCCACGATCTCATTGGACGGCTGCCCGCTGCCGATCAGCCGCTCGTACCGTGCCATGTGAGCCTTCACCCTGGCCACCATCTCGCTGGGGCTGAAAGGCTTGGTGATGTAGTCGTCCGCGCCCAGGCCCAGGCCGCGAATCTTGTCAATGTCCTCCTTCTTGGCGGACACCATGATAATAGGGGTATTTTTTACTTCCCGTATCTTTTTACAGATTTCAAAACCGTCGGTGCCGGGGAGCATGAGGTCCAGAATAAACAGATCAAATTCCTCGTTCAGCGCCCGCTCCAGGCCTGAACTGCCGTTATTCTCAATCTCCACCTCAAAGCCGGAAAGTTCCAGATAATCCTTTTCCAGCTCTGCGATGCTCTCCTCGTCCTCCACGATCAGTATTTTGCTCATCCTGCTATGACCTCCTGATATTTTCTTAGCACAAAATGGATCTCTGTGCCGATGCCTTCCTTGCTGGTCGCCCAGATCCGGCCTCCATGGTCCTCAATAATCTTGCGCACGATAGACAGGCCAATGCCGCTGCCGCCCTGTGAAGAATTGCGCGAGGAGTCCGTGCGGTAGAACCGGTCAAATATATTGGGCAGGTCCTTGGCCGCAATTCCTTTTCCATTGTCCTCGATCTCCACCTGAATGAAGTCGCCCACATCCTTTATCCGAATATTGATAATACCCTTTTTCTTGTCAAGATATTTGATGGAATTGCTGATAATATTGTTGATTACCCGCTTCATCTGCTCCGCGTCGGCAATCACCACCACATCCTCGTCCACATAGTTGAAATATCCCAGCTCAATGCCCCGGGCCTCCATATCCAGGCCCACTTCCTCGATGCAGTCCTTGAAATACTGGGCCACGTTGATCTTTGTGAAGGTATAAGGAATCTTGTTGGTATCAATCTTCGAATAAAACGTCAGCTCGTCGATCAGACGATCCATGTCATTAGCTTTATTGTATATGGTGCGGATGTATTTGTCCAGCTTTTCCGGCGAAGAAGCCACTCCGTCATGGATCCCTTCCACGTAGCCTTTGATGGCCGTGATGGGGGTTTTTAAGTCGTGGGAAATATTGCTGATCAGTTCCTTGCTCTCCTTGTCATACTGGACCTTCTCCTCGGCGTTCTCCCTCAGACGCATGCGCATCTCCTCAAAATCGTTGCACAGTTCGCCGATCTCGTCGTCCGCATCCACATCCAGCGTGAAATCCAGATTCCCCGCCTTGATCTGCTTGGTCGCCTCCTGCAGCTTATTGAGGGGACTTAAAATGGACCTGTAGACCCAGACGGTCAGGGTAATCCCCGCCACCACCAGAATCACGATTCCAAGGAAGAGCATCTCCCGGATCATGGACTTCACCTCCGGTACCAGATCGCCCACGTTTGACACAATAAAAACGCTTCCCGGCGTACCGTCGGGGAACGTGAAATCCATCTGTTTGATCAGGTGTTGGTTTTCTCCGTCCAAATAGATGCCGCCCTCTAAATCTCCCTTCATAGCGTCGAAATCGGGCAGCTTGTCATACAAAGCGGGATCCATCTGCATGTCATTGCTCCCGCAGAAGGATACCTCCCCGCCTTTAAGAACAATCAAATACGCATAATGGCTTTTCAGCTCCTCGTTCAAATTGTTTAAATACGTGTCGTCCTCGTAGAGTCCGGGATCGTCCTTCAGCGTCTGCCGGATCTCCTCCTGGTAACGCTTGGTCAGGCGGTTAAAGATCTGAAGGGAGTTGCCGGAGAACAGGTCCACCTGCTCCGTCAGCCCATATTCTTTGCGAAAGGACTGGGTCTGATAGCTGCTCAGTCCTACTACCGCTACATAAAACAGCAGGATCGGCACGATGGTGATGGTCAAAAATGCAACCGCCAGACGGGTCTTCAATTTCATAGGTCCTGCCTCCTTTTTTATATTCTCTCAGCCCACCGGACAAAATTTACAGCCCGGGACAGACTTTCACCCGCATTTGTAAGTATACCACATTTGTATATGGGCGTTTATAAAACTATTCTAAATTTTATAAAGAAACCGCCTTTCTTCCTTGTTTCTTCCTACATATTTGCTATAATAAGGAAACGTAACACTTATCATCAGCCTAGCGGCTGGTGACCATGTATAATAAGGAAACGTAACACTTATCATCAACCCGGCGGCTGGTGACCTTCTATAAATAAATAATACGGAAACACACCCCTAATCACAAACCGCCCGCTTAACAGCATAATATAATGACATAATATAATTGAGGAAACGTACCATTTATCATAAAGCTATGATATAATGTATTTATTTTGGAGGTGGCTATATGCCGGATTGGATAGGACAAAAACGAAAGAGGCTGCTGCCGGGTTATGCGGTACTTCCGCTGATCTTTGCCGTGGCGGTCAATTTCACAGTGTACGGTGGAGCGCAGCTTCTGGCTCTCGATCTGCCGCGGTACGACATCGCCAGCCCCCTGGATAACCGGCTTCCCTTTATCCCTCAGTTTCTGGTTGTATACCTTGGCTGCTATCTGTTCTGGATTGTCAACTACATCCTCATCGCCCGCCAGGACAAAACGAGATGTTACCAGTTCTTCACTGCGGACTTTCTCTCCCGGATCGTATGCCTGATCTTTTTCCTGGCGTTTCCGACTACCAACATCCGGCCGGACGTCTCCGGTCCCGGCTTCTGGAACCACGCCATGCGGATTTTATACACCCTGGACCTGCCGCTGAACCTGTTTCCGTCGGTTCACTGCCTGGTCAGCTGGTTCTGCTACATCGGAATCCGCCGGAATACGACCATTCCCCTGTGGTACCGCCGCTGTTCCTGCGTCATGGCCGTCCTGGTATTCATCTCCACCCTTGCGGTCAAACAGCACGTGGTGATCGATATTGTGGGAGCGGTGGTTCTGGCGGAAGTCTGTCTGCGGCTGGGAAGGATACCTGTTCTGTACCGGACCTATGGGCGTATTTTCGACGGCATGTACCACCTTTTCACTCCGCGCACCCATCATCAACATCAAAGGAGCCAATGCCATGAAACATAACGCTACCACAAATGCCGGCCCCCGTGACGGCTTCCAGGATAAACTGCTGCAGCTCATCTACAATCACGCTCTGGGCCGCGCCCTGATCCTCCCGTTCACCCATCCGGTGATATCCAAAATCGGTGGTTATTTTATGGATTCCTCTCTATCCCGAATCCTGATACCATCCTTTATCCGTACCGCCCACATTGACTTATCCCAGTGCGAACCGCCTGCGGGCGGGCGATACCGCTCCTTTAACGACCTGTTCACCCGCCGGCTGCTGCCCCAGGCCCGCCCCTTTGATCCGGACCCCCTGACGTTAGCCAGCCCCTGTGACGCCCGGCTCACCGCTTACCCCATCAGCCCCCGGCGGGTATTCCATATCAAGCAGACCGCCTACCGGCTGGAGGATTTGCTGCGCGACCCCAATCTGGCGCGCCGGTTCGCCGGTGGCACAGCTCTGGTGTTCAGGCTCTGCGTGGACGATTATCACCGATACGCCTGGCCGGACGGTGGCCTGCGGGCCCATTACCGGAAGATCCCCGGCCGCCTGCACACCGTCAATCCCGTGGCAAACGACCATTTCCCTATCTACAAGGAAAACTGCCGTGAGTACACGGTGGTCCGCTCCCAACAGTTCGGCACCTACCTGATGATGGAAGTGGGCGCCCTGATGGTCGGGAAAATTGTCAATCATCACACCGGTTACACGCGCCTGGACGTGATCCGCGGCCAGGAAAAGGGCTATTTCGCCTTCGGCGGCTCCACCATCGTGCTGCTGTTCATGCCGGGAGCCGTTGAATTGGACGAGCCCCTTCTCCAGGCTTCCGCCCGCGGCGAGGAAACCCGGGTACGCATGGGCCAGCGGATCGGAAGGGCGGCGCACAGGCAATAATAGCGCTCCAACCGGCATGGGAGGGAACCGGGCCTGCCCAACTGTGTCCCGAAGAGCGTCTACCTGCCACTGCCGCGGACAAGTTCCGCCATTACAAGCATTTCTTATGATCCGGCTGCATTTATGGGCCGGATTTTTTGTGCAGTCAGCCTCCGCGGCCCGAAACCATGTCAAAACGCCACTCCTCCGTCAACGCCTCATTGCATCAAAAAAAGAAACGGCACAGCGTTCGCCATACCGTCTCCCATTTCACATATTAAAACATAAACTTATCCGCAAAATACGCTCTAAGCTCCGCAATCGGCACACGCACCTGGTCCATGGTGTCGCGGTCGCGGACGGTTACCGCGTGATCTTCCTCGGAATCAAAGTCATAGGTGATACAGAACGGAGTGCCGATCTCGTCCTGTCTTCTGTAGCGCTTGCCGATGTTTCCGCGGTCGTCAAACTCGCAGTTGTAATACTTGGACAGCTCGGCGAACACCTTCTCCGCGCCCTCGTTCAGCTTCTTGGACAGGGGCAGGATGCCGATCTTCACAGGCGCGATGGCCGGATGGAAGCGCAGCACGGTGCGGACGTCGCCCTCGGCCAGCTCCTCCTCGTCGTATGCGGCGCACAGGAAGGCCAGAGTCACGCGGTCTGCGCCTAGGGAGGGCTCGATCACGTAGGGGATGTATTTCTCCTTGCTCTCGTCGTCAAAATAGGTCATATCCTGGCCGGACACGTTCTGGTGCTGGGTCAGGTCGTAATCGGTGCGGTCTGCGATGCCCCAGAGCTCGCCCCAGCCGAAGGGGAACAGGAACTCCAGGTCCGTGGTAGCCTTGCTGTAGAAGCACAGCTCCTCGGGGGAATGGTCTCTGGCGCGCATCTCGTCCTCCTTGATGCCAAGGGTGCGCAGCCAGTCGATACAGAACTGCTTCCAGTAGGCAAACCACTCCAGATCCGTGCCGGGCTTGCAGAAGAACTCCAGCTCCATCTGCTCGAACTCTCTGGTACGGAAGGTGAAGTTGCCGGGCGTGATCTCATTGCGGAAGGATTTACCAATCTGGCCGATGCCGAAGGGCACCTTCTTGCGGGAGGTTCTCTGCACGTTCTTGAAGTTTACGAAAATACCCTGAGCGGTCTCGGGGCGCAGGTAAACGGTGTTCTTGGCGTCCTCGGTCACGCCCTGGAACGTCTTGAACATCAGGTTAAACTGACGGATATCGGTAAAATCATGAGCGCCGCAGCTGGGACAGCAAATGTGATTGTCCTCGATGTACTGTTTCATCTGCTCCTGGGACCAGCCGTCGATGGAGCCCTCCATCTCGATGCCGTGCTCGGCGTTGTAGTCCTCAATCAGCTTGTCAGCGCGGAAACGCTCCTTACACTGCTTGCAGTCCATCAGTGGATCGGAGAATCCGCCCAGATGGCCGCTGGCGACCCAGGTCTGGGAGTTCATCAGGATGGCGCAGTCCACGCCCACGTTGTAGGGACTCTCCATCACGAACTTCTGCCACCACGCCTTTTTCACGTTGTTCTTCAGCTCCACGCCCAGGTTGCCGTAATCCCAGGTGTTGGCAAGGCCGCCGTAAATCTCGGAACCCGGGTATACAAAACCTCTGTTTTTGGCAAGGGCCACAATCTTTTCCATCGTCTTTTCCATTGCTTCGTCCTCTCTCTTTCCTCGCGCCCGTCGGATCAACTCCGCCGGCGGAACCGATTCTTCCCGCCCTGGGGAAAGTTCCGCACGCCCCGGCGCTCTCTATCCATTCATATTATTTAAAAATAATGAAACTGCTGCCTTCCTCCGGCGTCTGCACCGTGTACTCGTCCACCAGCGTACAGCCCTCGGACCTGTAAAGGACCTTTCCCTCGGTCTGGATCAGCGCCGGTCCCTGGGATGAAACCACCCGCAGCTTGCTCTGGCTGGTGATCTTGCCGGACTCAACGGAGTTTCCCTTGGCGTCCAGGAACGTGCTTCCCACCAGATCGCCTGCGGCCAGCCGGTTCTCCACGCTGTCTGTTGCAAGGGCTGCCAGCTTGACCTCCCCGTCCCGGATCTCACCGGCCAGGGCCAGAAGCATCTCCGGAGAGCTGTATTCCACGATGGATTTTACGGTCTTAGCTCCGTCCGCTCCCTCCACCTTGCAGGAAACGATGGCCGCGGGAAGTTTTTCTGCGCCTTCTTTATTATATGCGGCGCTCTCTTTTCCCTGGGCTGCGTTGAATTCGGACAGCCTGCCTTCCATAAAGCTCTTCAGCTCTTCCTCGGAATAGTAGTTCTGATCGCTATGTTCTACGGAAGCGCTGAGCACGCTGCCGTCCTTCTTGACGAAAATACTGCTCTGGTCCGGATCAAATACCGCGCCCTTGTCGCTTCTGGCGCAGCCCGACGCGGCAAACACGGCCATGACTACCGCTGCCAGCAACAGATACCTGCTTATCTTTTTCATACTCGGTTCCTTCCTTTTGGCACATATGGGAATATTATAGCGTCTGACTCTGAATATTTCAAGCCTTATCCGGTAAAACTTCGGTCCTTTTGGTCCTGGAGCGTATCTAGTCCGAAGTCAGAACCTCCAGAATCTCCAGGGAACGGCATTCATGGCGCAGAAAACGCCTTCTCCCGCTCTCCACCACGCGCTCAAATTCCCTCAGCACCTCGTCCGTCAGTGCGAAACGGTACAGCCCCTCCACCGGCGACAGCACCACGTACTCCCAGGCATAAGCGCAGGAATCGGAGACCGGACTTAAGGGCTGCTCCGTGTACTCCCCGTTGATCACCATCATTTTCAGCTCGAAAATGCGGCGCACCAGCCGGTTGGGGATCGCAGGCTTTAACAGCGCCCGCAGGGACTGGTACAGAAGCTTCAGCTGTTCCGTGGCGTCCATGTTTTCCTGGGAGTAAAAATCCGCCAGCTCCAGAAAGTAGGAACCGTAGCAGGCGCCCTCCATGTCCGAGGACAGCTCATCAAAATAGTTGGCCACCTGGGCGGACTGGAGATTGTAGGCGGTGCGGCCCTCATAGAGCGTAAATTTACCGAACACAAAGGTCCGGGTGCAGGCCATCAGGGGATTCCCCGGTCTCCTGGCCCCGTGGGCAAAGGCAGTGATCTTTCCCCTGCCCGTTGTCAGCAGCACCAGACGCCGGTCAAATTCTCCCGAGGGCGCGGACAGCAGCACCATGCCGTTCAATGTAACCGCTTCACGCATCGCTTCCACCCCCTTTCCATGTCCCGGCATTCCCAGCCATTGTATGTTGTATTTTTGCACTATTTGTTGTAAAAACAACAAAATTGACGTTTTTAGACGCATTTTCCGTCAAATCATTTTCCGATTTTTTCTAAATTTCTTTTCCGTTGTAACCGTAGTTCTTCATGTACAGCTCACTGTCCCGCCACTCCTTGCGGACCTTCACCCACAGCTGCAAGTTCACCTGAGTCTCCATCATGTTCTCGATCTCTTTCCGGGCCTCGATTCCGATGCGCTTGAGCATGCTGCCGCCCTTGCCGATGATGATGCCCTTGTGGGATTCCCGCTCGCAGACGATGCTGGCTTCAATGTCCATCATACCGTTTTTGCGCTCCTTCATCTGCTCGATCACCACCGCGATTCCGTGGGGAATCTCGTCGTCCAGCAGGCGCAGGGCCTTCTCCCGGATCAGCTCAGCCGCGATCTGGCGCATGGGCTGGTCCGTCACCGTGTCCTCGTCGTAAAACTGTGGCCCGTAAGGCAGGTATTTAAAGATCAGCTCGGTTAACAGGTCCGTGTTCCGGTCTTTTAAGGCGGAAAGGGGCACGATCTCCGCAAACTGGCAGACGTCCTTGTAGGCGTCGATAAAGGTCAGGATTTCCTCCTGTTTTTTCACGGTGTCGATCTTGTTGATCACCAGGATCACCGGGGTTTTCACCTTGTTTAACTGCTCCGCGATGTGTCGCTCCCCGGCTCCGATAAAGGTGCTGGGCTCCACCAGCCATAGGATCACGTCCACCTCGGTCAGCGTGCGCTCGGCCACGGTGACCATGTACTCGCCTAACTTATTCTTCGCCTTGTGGATTCCCGGCGTGTCCAGGAAAATGATCTGTCCTCGCTCGTCCGTATAGACGGTCTGAATCCGGTTGCGCGTGGTCTGCGGCTTGTCCGAGGTGATGGCGATCTTCTGCCCGATCAGATGGTTCATCAAGGTGGATTTGCCCACGTTGGGACGGCCGATCAGGGTCACAAAGCCGGATTTCTTCTGTGCATTCTCTTCCATAGTGCTCTCCTTTTTTACGGGCGGCCCGCCAGCAGTGGCGGCCGCCCGTTCTATCTCAACTCTAAGGTTGTGGGGGCCCCGCGCGGAGGCCCATTACATTCAATGATACAGATTTTGGATGTTTTTGAACAGCGCTTCGTCCTCCCGTATCTTCTGCCCGTTTCCGACCACGCAGAGGGCTCCGGTGTCCAGGACGGCCTGGATGATTCCGGCGAGTCCGCGGATGTCCTCCTGGGTCACGTCCAGAACCTCTTCCCGCTCCTTCTGGATCATCTCATCCGTCACATGGGAGAGATAGGCGGAAACGCTGCGGCTTCCGCGGACAGCGGGCGACATGGGCGCATCGATATCGCTGATGGTTCCGATCACATATTTGGTCATATCCCGCTCCTCGATGGAGAAATTGCGCAGATATTCGGGAATCCCTTCGTAAACCGCGTTGGTATTGGCCAGGTTGGGGTCGCGGTAGGAGACGAAATACCCTTCCATGGAAGCGCCCACGCTGCTCATGCAGCCGTAAGCCCCGCCCTTCACCCGCAGGTTGGACCAGAGATATTCATAGTTCATGATCACCTTCAGGACCTTTAAGGCTCCGGTATAGGCGTAGCCGGAACCGGCAAAGCTGCCGCACCGGGCCACATAGTTGACCTGGGAGGCGGTCATAAAGCCCTCGTTGCGGTTGCCCGGCTCAAAGGCGAAGGGATAGCGCGCCTGATCCCCCGCGGGCAGGCTGGCCTTAAAGTCCCCCAGCTCCCGCCGCAGCACGGCGTAGCCTTCCTGGTCCGCCGTGTAGCCCACCAGCAGATTGTCCGCGGTAAACAGGCGACCGATGGTCTCCTTCAGCTTGGCGATCAATTCTTTGCGGTACCCGGGTTCGCTGCCGTAGCGTTTCGCAACATCCTCCAGAAAATGATAATATCCAATTCCGCCAACCATCTCATTAAACGCGGAGGTGGGGGAAAAATAGGAGCTGGCCCGGGAGACGGCCGCCGCGTGGGCGCTGTCGTCCAGCCTCATTCTGGACCTGGACCTGACCTCGTCCAGAATCTCGCCCAGCCGTTTTTCATTGTCCAGCTTAGAGCGGGTCAGAATCTCCGTCACGGTATGAAACACAAAATCCAGCTTTTCATAAAGCACCTTGGCGTTCACCACAAAAGCGCCTGTAAATTGCCCCCTGTTCTCCAAATCCACAAAGGAGGTCACGGAAAAATCCAGTCCGCCGCTGTTTAAAAAGATTTCGCTGGACAGATCCCCGTAGGTATGCTGCTCCGTGTCAACATAACCCAGCACTGCCTTCAAAAGACCCACATAGGGCAGATCCTCCACCGGCACCCGGTCCGTGTTGAAAAGGATCTTCAGATATCCGATACCGGAGGTGAACAGATCGGTGTGGAGCACCGTCACTCCGGCTTCCCCCTTCACCGTGTACTGGAGCTGCGCCCCCTGCCGGCTGATATCCTCGCGGCCCAGCATGGGAATCTTTTCCAAATCTTCCTGGGAGGACGGCTCCTCCTGGTACTCCCGCAGTTCCCTGGTTCCCCGCACCACGGCCTCGATGGCCTCAGGCGTCATGGAGGCCTTCCGCTCCGCCAGCATGTTGGCCAGCTGTTCGTCCTCCCGCTCCGTCTTGCCCGGCTCCGGCGTCACCAGAATCACGGCCTCGTGGGGATTGTCCAGCAGATACTGCCGGATCAGGCCCTCAAAATAGCCCTGGTCCACCGCCTGCTTCAGGAAATCAAAGGTCTCCTGGTACTCCAGATGCATGAGCGGATCCCCGTCGTACAGCCAGCTGTCCATGGACCACAGGCCGTACATCAGCCCCTTGGGCGCGGAACCGTAGTCCGCTTCCCGGTAACGGAACTCGTAGTAATTGAGACCGGCCAACAGGCTCTTCCGGTCGATGCCCTGGTCCGCCAGACGCCGCAGCGTACCCTTGACCGCGATCAAAAACTCCGCCTTCTGCTCCTTGTCAGCATTCTTGGCGATCACAGAAAAATAGGGCTGTAAAATGCCGCTCTCGTAACCGCCCATAATATCCTCGCCCAGCCCCGCGTCGATCAGCGCCTGCTTGAGAGGCGCGGCCGGGGCTGAGATCAAAGCGTATTCCAGAATCTGGAAAGCCACATAGAGCTTGGGATCCAGGTCCGTGCCCACCACCGTGTTGACGGACAGGTAGGTCTTTTTCTCCGTTCCCTCCTCCGGCGTGACGGAGTAGGTGATCTCCCGCTGCACCGGTTCCGTGAAGGGCTTTTGCAGCGGAATGGAGGAGTCCACCGGGCAGTCCTTCCTGTCGTAGCGGCTCAGGTACTGCTCGTCCAGCCACCGCAGATTTTCCTCCATGTCCATGTCGCCGTAGAGGTAGATATAACTGTTGGCCGGATGGTAATACGTCTGGTGGAACCGGATAAACTGCTCATAGGTCAGTTCCGGTATAAAGGCGGGATCGCCGCCGGACTCATTGGCATAGCTGTTGTCCGGGAACAGAACCGCGCGGGTATAGCGGTCCAGCACGCTCTCCGGCGAGGAGAAGGCGCCCTTCATCTCATTGTAAACCACGCCGTTGATGGTCAGGTCGTCCTCCGGGGACTCCATCTCATAGTGCCAGCCCTCCTGCAAAAAGATCTTGGGCTCCCGGTAAATCCGCGGGTGCAGCACGCCGTCCATATACACGTCCATCAGGTTCCGGAAATCCTTGTCATTGCAGCTGGCTACCGGATAAACGGTCTTGTCCGGGTAGGTCATTGCGTTTAAAAAGGTGTTTAAAGAACCCTTCACCAGCTCCACAAAGGGATCCTTTACCGGGAATTTCTCCGATCCCTCAAGCACGCTGTGCTCCAGGATGTGAGGAAGCCCGCTGCTGTCCTCCGGCGGGGTGCGGAATCCGATGCAAAACACCTTGTTGTCGTCGTCGTTGGACATCAGGAAGATCCTGGCGCCGCTTTTTACGTGCTCCAGAATCACTCCCTGGGAATTCATTTCCTCGATGTATGTTTCCTTTAATACCCGATACTGGGTAAGATCCTTTAATTTTTCCAGATTGCTGCGATCCGACATATCCACAATTCTCTCCATTCTCTTATACTCTGTCCACAATGCGCGTCTTCTGTATCCACCGGGCTGCGCAGTCCCGCATCCTTATTAATCCAAACTTTTCGAAAAAATATACGCCGGTTTACATATTTCCCACAAGCCGGTCCTTAAAGATGGATGCGCACTCCCGGACGCACAGGTGTACGAACAGCACCGGGTCCGATTTGGCCGCGATGCCGGAGACATTCTCAATGCCCCATTTCCTGGCGGTCAGGCGGGCGCGGAACACATGGAAATTGCTGGTGAGCACTCCGACCTCCAGTGGCTTATCCGGGGCCAAAAGCTCCACGCCCGGTCCCACCGGCTGATAAAGGGCCTCCCGTTTCCGTTTTCTGGCCAAACGGTCCTGCTCGATGACAAGACGGCTGAAGGCCACGTTTTCCACGGTGCTGGCGGAGTGTTTCTCCATCAGCATCTGGTCCGGCCGGACGCCGTTGTAGCGCAGATAATCGTACATGAGCTCCGCCTCGCTTTTCTCCTCCCCCTGCATGGGTCCGCCCGAGAGCACCAATATGGTGTCCGGGTTCTCCTCCACGTACTCGATGGCCTTATCCAGGCGGAGCTTAAGGGAGCCGTTCACCGTGTGCTCCTTACCCTGGGCTCCCAGCACGATCACATAGTCCAGTCCCACCGGGTCGGAACCCGCCACACCGGAAAACACCATGATGCAGACCGCCGCAAACACCGTCAGACCGGCCACACAGGTGGTCACCACCGAAACCGGCACCCAGCGCGGAATCCGGTCCGTGTTTCGCCGGTAATACCACTTTCCGTATACCAGAAACAGGCACAGGGCCGCAAAAAACAGCCATATGAAGGCAAACGAGGTTCCGATCCCCGCGTAGAGCACGATCACGGCAAAATATGCGGCGCAGAGCGCCGCCAATCCAATTAAGACGGCATCGATCATAGGGTCAATCCTCCTGTACCTGTTACTTTACACTATTCGGGCGGACTTGGCAATACTTTCCATGGCGGTTACGCCGCCTGAGTTACTGTTCACTCCGTGCCCAGTAACGCGCTACGCGATGCACAGAAACGGCCAAAAACGCCGTTTCGCGCCGCAGCCCTCGGGTTTTCTGTGACTTCCGCTGCGCTCCACTCACAAAAAACACCTCGCGGGATATTACCGGTGAACAGCAACCCGCCTGAAAACAGTCCTGAAACAGACAGGGCAGCGCCGGTTTCCACCGGGCGCTGCCGCTGCCACAACAAATCGGTTCCGACTATGAGAATCCTGCCGGGCCGCGCCTATTCCCCCGCCTGCTCTTCCCGCCTGCGCAGGATATCGTAGGGCTCTACGCCCGCCTCCGCCTCAAAGCTAACCCAGAGAACCTGCTTGGAGTGGGGAGCGCTCTCCTGAAGCTCTCCGTCCTCGGTGCGGATCTCCCGGACCACAGCCTCAAGGTTACGCCCGTCCGGCTTCATGATCTCGATGGTCTCGCCCACGGAGAACTTGTTTTTCTGGGTCAGACGGCCCCGGCCCGCACCGTCCGTCTCCTCCACAGTGCCCAGGTAGGTGTAATTCTTGATATACGTGCTATTGTCGTAAATCTGGGACTCCGCTCCCGGCTTGCCGAAATAAAAACCCGTGGTGTAGGAGCGGAAGGTGCATTTTCCAATCTCCTCACGGTACCACTCCATGTTTCTGCGATAGAGCTCCCGGTCGCGCAGACAGTCGTCGATGGCCTTGCGGTAGGTGCGGGTCACCGTCGCCACGTAGAGCGCGGTTTTCATCCGCCCCTCGATCTTGAAGCTGTCGATTCCCGCTTCCAGCATCTCCGGGATGTGCTCGATCATGCATAAATCCCCGGAGTTGAAGATGAAGGTGCCCCGTTCATTTTCGTAAACTGGCATATACTCGCCCGGCCGCGTCTCCTCCACCACCGCGTATTTCCAGCGGCAGGGGTGGGTGCAGGCCCCCTGGTTGGCGTCCCGGCCCGTGAAATAGTTGCTGAGCAGGCAGCGCCCTGAGTAGGAAATGCACATGGCGCCATGGATAAAGCTCTCGATCTCCATGTCCTCCGGAATGTGGTCCCGGATCTCCCGGATCTCCTTCAGGGACAACTCTCTGGCGGAAACCACACGCCTGGCTCCCAGTCCATACCAGAACTGGTATGTACCGTAATTGGTGTTGTTGGCCTGAGTGCTGATGTGAAGTTCCATCTGCGGCAATATCCGCTTCGCAATGGCAAATACTCCGGGATCGGATATGATCAGCGCGTCGGGGCCGATGTCCCGCAGTTCCTCAAAGTATTGCTCCACCCCGGGCAGATCGTCGTTGTGGGCCAGGATGTTGGCGGTGACATAGACCTTCACGCCCCGCTCGTGGGCGAACTCGATGCCCGCCTTCATCTCCTGGTTCGAAAAATTGTGCGCCTTGGCCCGAAGGCCGAAGGCCTCTCCTCCGATATAGACAGCGTCCGCGCCGTAGACCACAGCGGTCTTTAACACGTCCAGACTGCCCGCCGGAATCAGCAGTTCCGTCTTTCTCATCCTGAAATCTCCATTCCGCCGCGTCGCCTGCGGCTTTTCATAACTCCACCGGCAGATTCGCGTCCCGCGTTCATCGCCTGCACACGCTCAGCGCCACCCCGTCCCCCACGGGAAGGATGGACGTCTCCAGCGCGCTGTTGTGCTTCAATTCGTAGAGGTACTCCCGCATCCGGGCGTGGATGGTCCGGTTGCGGCGCTCCACCGCAAAGCGGGACTGGACGATATCTCCGTCCTGGAGCACGTTGTCGGAAACCAGAAGCGCGCCCGGGGGCATAAGCTCCATCAGTTTGGGAAGCCAGGCCAGGTACTGGCCCTTGGCCGCATCCATGAACACAAAGTCAAAATAACTTCCCTTTAACCGTTCCAGAATCTCATCCGCGTCCCCCTCAAGCAGGGTGATGCGCTCCTCCTCCCCGGCCAGGCGGAAATTCTCTCTGGCAACGGGAATCCGCTTTTCATATTTCTCAATGGTGGTGATCCGGCAGTCCGCCGGCATCACCCGGGCCATCAGCAAGGCCGAGTAACCCACCGCCGTGCCGATCTCCAGGATCGCCCGCGGGGCTTTGGCGGCCACCAGGGTTTTGAGCAGCGCCGCGGTTTCCCTGCGGATGATGGGAACCCGAGCGGCCAGGGCTTCCTGTTCGATGCGGTCGCACAGTTGGCCCTGGCCGGTTTCCAGTGATAGTATATAGTCTGTAATTCTGCTGTCTGCGATCATTGGCCCGCTCCTTCAACATCCTGAATCCAACCGCCGACCTCGCCTTCCTCGTCGTCAAAGGTGTCTTCCCCGGCTCCGGTCCCGGAATTCTCCGCGCCCTGAGCCGCCTGGCCGTCCGCCGCGGGCTGGCCGTCCTGCCCTGCGGCTGCGGCAGCCGGCACATCTGCGCCGGATCCATTTTCCGCAGCGCCACCGGTCGTCCCGGACCCGCCTGAGCCTGACGCTCCAGACCCGCCCGCGTCTGCCGTCCTGGCAGCGGGCGCTGCCTGTCCATCCGCTTCTGCACTCGCCGGAGCCACCTGATCCTGGGTGGTTTTCAAACGGGCTCCCGCCTTCTGAGCGGCTTCCGTCTCCTCGGTCTCAGGCTTTACGTTGAGCGCCTGAAGGATTTCCTTGGAGGTCATGGAGGTATTTAAATTGTACACGCCCGGATAAACCGTGTCATAGTCGTAAAACTTGCTCTGGAAAATGAACGCAAACTCGCTGGCGATCAGTCCGTCGTCCGCCAGAAGCTGCGCGGCCTCGCTCACGGAGGTGTCGGGTTCAATGGTCACGGTCATGTCGTGACCCGGCGCCTCCTCCACGGCCTCCGCGTAAAAAATCTGGTGCCCAAAGGCGTATCCTTTGATGACAGCCTCGTAGAGAAGCAGGATGATCAGAGCATAGACGATAAGCTTCATCGATATGCGGATGATTGCGGTCGTTATTCGGTTAATCTCTCTGGTCGCGTTGCTCATGTCCTGTTTCCTCCTGTTGTGATTTCGTTACATCCTGCCTCCGGCAAAGGAATTTGCGCCCGCCGAAGCGGACGCGCGGTCCTGATCAATCCTTACACTTCCATAATAATGGGTAAAATCATGGGGCTGCGCTTCATGCGCTTCCACAGGAAATCGCTGAGGCTGTCTTTGATCACGTTCTTAATCTTACCCCAGTCGCTGACATGGCGGTTCAGGCAGTCGTCCACCGCATCCACCACCACGGCGTGGGCCTCCTCCAGCAGGTCCTCGGATTCCCGCACGTACACGAAACCGCGGGATACGATGTCCGGACCGGCAAGAAGCTGGTTGCTGCGCTTCTCCAGGGTCAGCACCACCACAATGATTCCGTTCTGTGCCAGGTTCTGGCGGTCGCGCAGCACAATGTTGCCCACGTCGCCCACGCCCAGGCCGTCAACAAAGATACCACCTGAGGTTACATGGTCGATCACCTCGCAGGTGTCCTCGGAGAGGGCCAGCACGTCGCCGGAATTGATGATCACAGCGTTGTCCTTCTCCACGCCCATGAACTGGGCCAGCTCCTTCTGAGCCATGCGGTGGCGATGCTCGCCGTGGATCGGAATCGCGTACTTGGGATGTACCAGGGAGTAGATCAGCTTCAAATCCTCCTGGCAGGCATGTCCGGATACGTGAGTGTCCTGATTGATCACCGTAGCGCCCTTCATGGACAGCTCGTTGACCACATTGGCCACGGCCTTTTCATTTCCGGGGATCGGGGTGGAACTAAGCACCACCACATCGGATGGCGTGATGGTGACCTTCTTGTGAAGCGATGCCGCCATGCGGGACAGAGCCGCCATGGACTCGCCCTGGCTTCCGGTGGAAATGATCACCGTGGACTCCGGCGGGTAATTTCTCAGCTGCTCGATGTCGATCAGCGTTCCCTCCGGCACATTGATGTAGTCCAGTTCCCTGGCAATCTCCATCACCGTGACCATACTGCGGCCCTCCACGACCACCTTACGGCCGTATTTATGCGCCGTGTTCACGATCTGCTGAACGCGGTCCACGTTGGAGGCGAAGGTCGCCACAATGATCCGGTTATTCTTGTGCTCCGCGAAAATAGCGTCAAAGGTCTTGCCCACCGTGCGCTCGGACATGGTAAATCCGGGACGGATGGCATTGGTACTGTCCGCCATCAGCGCCAGCACGCCCTTCTTGCCCAGCTCCGCAAAGCGCTGCAGGTCGATGGGATCTCCGAACACCGGGGTGTAATCGATCTTGAAATCGCCCGTGTGGAGCACCGTGCCCACCGGGGTGTAGATGGCTAATGCCGCCGCGTCCTGGATGCTGTGGTTGGTCTTGATGTACTCCACCCGGAAACATCCCAGGTTCACGGACTGTCCGTGCTTTACCACCTTGCGCTTTGTGTTGCGCATCATGCCCCGCTCTTTCAGCTTGTGCTCGATCAGGGCCATGGTCAGCTTGGTGCCGTAAACCGGCACGTTGATCTGCTCCAATATATAGGGAAGGGCGCCGATATGATCCTCATGTCCATGAGTGATCACAAAGCCCTTAACTTTGTCGATGTTATTTTTCAGATAGGTGACGTCCGGGATCACCAGATCGATTCCCAGCATGTCGTCGCCCGGGAACGCCAGTCCGCAGTCCACCACAATGATCGTGTCCTCGTACTCAAAGGCGGTGATGTTCATTCCGATCTGCTCCAGACCGCCAAGGGGGATGATTTTTAATTTACCCTTGCCGTCGCCTTTGGGAGCGGATTTCACCCTGGCGGGGCGGTTCTGATTCTGGTTCTGAGGCTTCGCAGCCGGTCTCGTCTCGCGGCCCGGTTCGCGCTTGGAAGCGTTCTCCCGCTTGCCCGCGTCCTTCTTGGCTGCTTCCTTCTTGGCCGGTTCTTTTTTCGCAGCGTCCTTCTTGGCGGGCTCTTTTCTGGCCGCCTGGGTTTTCTTACCCTCAGCCTGTCCGTCCCCTGCCTGGGCCTTCTTGCCCTCGGCCTGTCCGTCCCCTGCCTGAGCCGTCTTGGCCTGTCCGTCGCGGCTCTTGCCGGAACGCGAGGACGACGGTTTGCGCCTGCGCCTGGTGGAAGTTCCCTCTGCGGGACGCGCTTCCGCTCCCTGCTCGGCCGCCTGATTCGCCGGCTGCGTGTTCTCTTTCGCCTCTGTTGTGTTCTGATTCTCTAATTCCAAATTGATTCCTCCATTCATTGATATCCGTGTTGGCATATGGCCTATTTCTCAAGCGTCACGTCCGCATCCGCCAGCAGCTGTTCGAATACGCGAAATACACCGTCCAGCTCATCTTCGTTCTCCACGAACTCGTAGATGGCCTCGGCGTCCTGTTGTCCGGATACATCTTTTAAAATGTAGCACTCTCCGTCCTCGCCCTCCGGGGCGTCCGTCACCAGCAGATAGCCTGTCGCATTGATCCTGGTCTCTTCCAGCACATAAAAATCCACAGATTCGCCTGAATCTGTAATCATTACAATCTTGTCTTTATTCTCGTTCTCCTGTTTCATCCCGTTCTCCCTGAAAACTTAAATTGTCCAGGTATCCCTGCAGAATCATGGCCGCTGCAATCTGGTCCACGCTCTCTTTCCGGTGTTCGCGGCGCACGCCGCTCTCCATCAGCACGCGGTCAGCCGCCACCGTTGTCAGCCGCTCATCCCAGAGAATCACAGGCAGTCCGGTGCGCCGTTCCAGCGCCGCTTTCAGCTCTTCCGTCTTCTGCGCGCGCTCTCCCACGGTGTTGTTCATATTCTTAGGATAACCAAGTACAATCCGTTCAATCTCGTATGCGCCGATTAATTCTTCAATTCTTGCCAATGTCTTTCTCAGTTTGTTCTCATCTTTGCGCACAATGGTTTCCACTGTCTGGGCAGTGATACCTAAAGGATCGCACACTGCAACCCCCACTGTCTTCGAGCCGTAATCCAGCCCCATTATTCTCATGTAAAATGCCTCCGAACAGTATTTTGCCGCGTTTCCCTTGCCGTCACCGCCGCCGCGCCTGCGCGCAGAACGGCCTGTTTCGCCCGCCGTATATGCTCAGGCATGACAAAACCAGCCTCTGTCTGCATTTCATTCCGTATCCACGCAGTCAGACGCCAGCAGGTTGATCGGTCATTATCACAGGGAGCCGCCCCGCGGGCCGCTCCGGTTCACGAAACGCAAATGCGCCCTCCTACTTCAGGCGGGCGTCAATGTACACAGCCATCAGTTCCTCCAGAATCTCATCCCGCTCGACTTTCATGATGAGACTTCTGGCGCCCTTATGGCTGGTAATATAGGTCGGGTCCCCAGACATGATATAACCCACGATCTGGTTGATCGGGTTATACCCTTTCTCGGTCAAGGCAACATAAACCTGTTCCAGCACATCACTGACCTCGATCTTGTTGTCCTGAACAGCTTGAAAATATTGTGTATCCATCATATTGCCCATGTCATCACGTCCTTTAAGTATTCTTTTCTATTCTAACCGATAATTGTCCATTCGGCAATAGATTATTTTCTTAATTTTGACTATTATTATTGGACTTTTTGTAAAATATAGCACAATCTCCTGCCATTTCCCGGGAAATGTTCAAAATTTTTCCACTTAGGGGGCAGAAAATATCGAAGTTTGGCCGGGGGCGGGCCAGCGGACCGGTCAGAGGGCGGGCCAGCGGGCCGATCAGAGGGCGGGCCAGCGGGCCGATCAGAGGGCGGGCCAGCGGGCCGGTCAGCTGACAGCCTGCCCAGCCGTCAGCCCGCCCAGCCGTTCTCAGCCCGGTTCCCCGGTAAGCTCCGCCAGCAGCGTCTCCTCGTCCAGAAAGCCTGTGATCCTCGCCTTTACGATCCGGCCTCTGGCAGGGGCGGCGGGATGCTCGTGCGGGGCGGCGGGATTCGCTGCGGTTCCGGCGGCCGCTGCCAGGGCGGTGCAATTCGCTGTGGTCCCGGCGTCAAATGCCGGGGCGACGGGATTCGCTGTGGTCCCGGCGTTAAATGCCGGAGCGCCGCAATTCGCTGCGTTCCCGGCGGCCGCGGACACAACCGCGGCTCTCACATACTGGCGCGTGTGCCCTACCACGCAGGGGAGCCCGCCGATTTCGGCCGGTTCCTCCAGCAGAATCTCCTGGACGGTCCCCACAAAGCCCTGGCGGTATTCCCTGGACATGCGTTTCTCCAGCTCCAGCAGCTGGTCGCTGCGCTCCGCCTTCACCGGCTCCGGCACCTGGTCCGGCATCACGGCCGCCCGGGTGCCCTCGCGCCTGGAGTATTTAAACACGTGCATCTCATAAAAATGCACCTGTTCCAGGTATTGCCTGGTCGCCGCAAATTCCTCCTCCGTCTCGCCCGGAAAGCCCACGATCACGTCGGTGGTGATGGCAGGATTGTCAAAGGCTTCCCGCAAAATCCCGCAGCGCTCCCGGTATTCCTCCGTGTTATAGTGACGGTTCATCCGCTTTAAGGTGGCGTCGCAGCCGCTCTGGAGGGACAGGTGGAAATGGGGACAAAGCTTGGGAAGTCTGGCCAGCTCCGCCGCGAATTCCCCGGTGATGATCCGCGGCTCCAGGGAGCCCAGGCGGATGCGCTCGATGCCCTCCACCCCGCTCACCTCCCGGATCAGCCGCAGCAGCCACGGGCGGTACAGGGCGTTCTCCTCGGCCTTGTAATCCCCGGCGGTGAGAGCGCTCTCCGGGTTCTCAAAGTCCAGCCCATAGGAGCTTAAATGGATGCCCGTGAGCACCATTTCCTTATAGCCCTGAGCGGCCAGGGTGCGGACCTCTTCCAGCACCTCCTCCGGTCTGCGGGAACGCACCCTGCCTCTGGCGTAGGGGATAATACAGTAGCTGCAAAACTGATTACAGCCGTCCTGCACCTTGATAAACGCCCTGGTCCGGTCCGCGATCCGGTCCACGTGCAGGGCTTCGTATTCATTGGTGTGGGAGATGTCCACCACATAGGACACGTCCTCCCTGCCCCCGCTGAAAAATTCATCCAGAATGTCCGCCAGGCGCGCCTTCTGGTTATTTCCCACTATGATATCCACCGCCGCGTCCTCTTTCAGCGCGTCGGCGGCCACCTGCACATAGCAGCCCGCTGCCACCACAACGGAATCCGGGTTCATTTTCTTGGCCCGGTGCAGCATCTGGCGGGACTTGCGGTCCGCGATATTGGTCACGGAGCAGGTGTTGATAATATATACGTCCGCCTTTTGGTCAAAAGGGACGATCTCATAACCGCGGGCTTCCAGCTGTTGCTGCATGGCCTCGGTTTCGTATGCATTTACCTTGCATCCAAGGTTGTGAAGAGCCGCCTTGGGCATGTCAAAACCTCCTGTTTTTGCTAATCATAAATTACCAGTTTCTTACGTTTTTTTTCATGCAATCTAACTATTGACTTTTAAGGCCCGCATCTGTACTATTAAAAGCAGGATAGGGATCGGTTATGTTTCCTGTCAACCAACACTTAAAGTATATACCACAAGGAGGGTTCCCCGTATGAAAACAGTTCGTATTTCGTTAAATTCCATCGACAAGGTTAAATCCTTTGTAAATGATTTATCCAAGTTTGATGTAGATTTTGATCTGGTATCCGGCAGATATGCTATCGATGCACAGTCCACCATGGCCATCTTCAGCCTGGATCTGTCCAAGCCCATCGACTTGAACCTCCACGCAGAGGCCAACATCGACGAGATTTTAAACATTCTGGCTCCCTACATCATCGCATAATCCACATACCGTTTTAACGCTGTACATGACGGCTGCCCACCGCTTCGCGGGGGCAGCTTTTTTGTTGTTTGCCGGATGTAAGGGCCGCAGGCGCAGCCTATGGGCGATTGTCCCAATGCATTGGGCCGCCGGACCGGTTTAGCCCTGGCAGGTGATCCGCTCCGCCGTGTCGATGGCCGTCTGAACCATTTCCCCGATCTTCTCCTGCAAATGGGTCTCGGAACCGCGGATCACGTTGAGATTCGGTTTGGTCACCGGGTGCTTGGCCACGAAAATGGTGCAGCAGTCCTCGAAGGGCTGGATGGAGGTCTCGAAGGTGCCGATCTTCTCGGACAGGTCCACGATCTCCTGCTTGTCGAAGCCGATCACCGGCCGGAACACGGGCATGGTGCAGACTTCGTTGGTGGCGGCTAAGGACTGTACGGTCTGGGAAGCCACCTGGCCGATGCTCTCCCCCGTGATCAGGCTGATGGCCCCGGTCTGGTTGGCGATGGCCTCGGCGATGCGCATCATGTAGCGGCGCATGATAATGGTCAGCTCCTCGTGGGGGCACTTGTCGTAGATGTAGAGCTGGATGTCCGTGAAATTCACCACGTAAAGGTTGATCGGACCTGCGTAGCGGGCAACCAGGTTGGCCAGGTCCACCACCTTCTGTTTGGCCCGGTCGCTGGTGTAGGGCGGCGCGTGGAAATAGACGGCGTCGATCTTCACGCCCCGCTTGGCGATCATGTAACCCGCCACCGGGCTGTCGATGCCGCCGGACAGGAGCAGCATAGCCCTGCCGTTGGTGCCCACGGGCATGCCGCCGGGGCCGGGGATCACCAGGGAGAACAGATTCACCTTCTGGCGCACCTCCACCCGCAGGATCACGTCGGGATTGTGCACGTCCACTTTCATTTCCGGGAAAGCTTCCAGAATCACCTCGCCCAGGTCGCGGTTGATCTGATCGGAGCTGACGGGATAATTCTTGTCGCCCCGGCGGGCGTTTACCTTAAAGGTCAGGCGCTTGTCCGGGTACACCTGGTCCATGTACTCCACCACACGTTTTTTCAGATTCTCGTAATCCTTGTCCTCGATCTGGACCATAGGGCAGATGTCGGCAATTCCGAACACCCGCTTTAACGCCTCGATCACGTCGTCGTACTCATAATCGCCTTCGGCCATGACGTAGATGCGGCCGGACTCCTTAGTCACCTCGAAACGGCCCTCCACGGACTTTAAAGCATAGCGAATCTGCTTGATCAGGGCGTCCTCGAACATGAAGCGGTTCTTGCCTTTGGTGCCGATCTCCGCGTATTTGATCAAAAATGACTGGTATTTCATAAATAACCTCTTTCTATATGCTGAGCAATTCCGGCCGCAGGGGCCGGATGCAGGTTGTGCGCTGATAGGGTGGGACACGTTGGGGCGCGCTGGGGCTGCGTGGCGGGCGCACCGGCGCTGCGCGGCGGGCACGCCAGAGCGGCGTTTCTCCACCTACCGCCGCGAATAACGGCGCAGCACCGGCAGTAGTTCCTTTAACGTGTCGATACAGTAATCCACTTCCTCCAGTGTGTTGAACACGCCGAAGCTGAAGCGCAGGGTGGAGTCCAGCAGGTCCTTCTTCACGCCCACCGCCTTCAGGGTCCCGCTGATGGCCGGGTGGTTGGAAGAGCAGGCGGAGCCGGAGGAAACGTAGATTCCCTTGTCCTCCAGGGCGTGCAGCAGCACCTCGCTGCGCACTCCCGCAAAGCTAACACTGACCACCTGGGGGGCGCTTAAATTCCCCTTAAGGCTGTTGACGGTCACACCTTCAAGCCCGGCCATTCGGTCGATCATGTGGTCCTTCAGGGACGTGATGTGCTCCATCTTCTCCCGGTGGCCGGTGTACATCTCTTCCGCCGCAACACCCAGACCGGCGATGCCGGGTACATTTTCCGTGCCGGAGCGCAGGTCGCGCTGCTGGCCGCCGCCGTAGACCAGGGGGCGGATCTTCACCCGCTCGTCGATGTAGAGAAAACCCACGCCCTTGGGGCCGTGAATCTTGTGGGCGCTGACAGAGAGCAGGTCGATCATAGCCTTTTGGGGGCGGATCACGAACTTTCCGTAGGCCTGGATGGCGTCCACGTGAAACAGGGTGGAGGGGTTCTTCCTGCGGATCAGGGCGCCGATATCCTCCACCGGCTCCACTGCGCCGATCTCATTGTTCACGTACATGATGGAGACCAGAATGGTATCCGGCCGGATGGCCTCCTCCAGCTCCTTAAGGGAAATGTGGCCGTCGCCGTCCACGGACAGGTAGGTCACCTCAAATCCCTGTTCCTCCAGAAATGCCAGGGGATTGTACACGCTGGCGTGCTCGATCCGGGTGCTGATGATATGCTTTCCGGCCCGGTGGTTGGCCATGGCCGTGCCGATCAGGGCCATGTTGTTGCTCTCCGTGCCGCCGGAGGTGAACAGAATCTCCTTCTCTTTCACCTTCAGGGTCTTTGCCACCCGGGCCGCGGCCTGGCGCACGTACTGCTCCGCCTCCATGCCCTTGCGGTGCTTGGCGGAGGGGTTGCCGTAATCCTCTGTCATCGCCTTCACCACGATGTCCTTCACGCTGTCAAAGACCCGGGTGGTGGCGGAATTGTCAAAATATGCTTCCATTTTTTACTTGCTCCTCTTATATGAAACATGCACAGGGCGGGCCCCCGCCCTCATATTCCGCCTTCCAGCCGCAGCATCAGCGCCGCCAGCACAGCCAGGCCCGCGGTCTCGGTTCTGAGAATCCGCTGTCCCAGGCTCACCGGCAGGATACCGGCCGACCTGGCAAGGTTTACCTCGGCCTCGTCGAACCCGCCTTCCGGGCCGATGAACACGGCGATCCGTTTCGCCTCCCCGGCCCGCGCAAAGGCTTCCCGGGTGGCTTCCATGCCACGTTCATTTTCATAGGGAATCAGGCGAAGGTCAAAACCGTCCCGGTCCATGCGGGCCACTGCCTCCTTAAAGGACAGCACCCGGCCGATCTCCGGCACCAGGCTGCGCTTGCTCTGCTTGGCCGCGCTCTCGGCGATGGCCTGCCAGCGGCGGAGGCGGCTCTCCTCTTTTTTCGCGTCCAGCTTGACCACGGCGTTTTTCGTGGCTACGGGTATAATCCCAGCAGCCCCCAGTTCCACGGCTTTCTGGATAATCAGTTCCATCTTGTCGCTCTTGGGCAATCCCTGGAAGAGCCAGATTCCGGCGGGCAGCTCTCTGGACGGCTGTTCCCCGAGAATCCGCGCGACGACAGACTCGGCGTCCAGGCTCTCCACAGCGCACAACAGGTCGTTTCCGCCGCCGCTGACCAGAAACTCCTCCCCGGGGCGCATGCGCAGCACATTTTTCATATGGTTCACGTCCGGCCCGGTGATGCGCACCTGCCCGTCCCGAATCTGCCCCGGCTCCACAAAGAAATGATGCATGGCAAACCCTCTCTACCGCTTGCGCGCGGTCACGGACACCCACTCGCCCTGGCGGGTTACCTCCAGTACCTCAAAGGCGGGATTCTTCGCAAATGCGTCCAGCACCGCCTGTTCCTTCATATTGATAATACCGGAGGTGATAAAGAGTCCGCCCTGCTTCAAATGCACCGGAATCTCATCCACCAGCAGAATGATCACGTCCGCCAGAATGTTGGCCACCACCACGTCATAGCAGCCGAATCCGGCCCACTCCTGGACGCCGGGGTCATTCAGGATATTTCCCTGCAGCACATGGAAGCGATCGCCGGAAATGCCGTTGGCCTCCAGGTTCTCTCCCACTGCCGTGATGGCGTTCTCGTCCAAGTCCGTGCCCCAGACCTCCTTCGCACCCAGCTTCAGGGCGGTGATGCCCAGGATACCGCTGCCCGTTCCCACGTCCAGAAGTTTTGTCCCGCTGTCCACGGCTTTTTTCAGCTGGCGGATGCACAGCTGGGTGGTCTCGTGCATCCCGGTTCCAAAGGCGGTGCCGGGGTCGATCTGCACCAGCAGCTTGTCCTTGTGCTCCTCAGGGATGGTCTCCCAGGTGGGCTTGATCAGAATGTCGTCCACGGTGAAGGGCTTGAAATACTGCTTCCAGTTGTTGATCCAGTCCTTGTCCTCGGTCTCGGAGGCGGCGATGGCGCACTGTCCCAGATCCGTGAACACGGCCAGCTCGTCCAGACCTTCCTCCACCTGTTTCATCAGCTCCTCAATGTCGCGGTCGTCGTCCACATAGAAGCTCACCTTTGCCACGCCCTCGTCCGGCGGCAGCTCCGGCAGAATGTCGATGAACATTCCCTTGGTCTCCCGCTCCGTGAGCGGCACGTTGTCCTCAATCTCCACGCCCTCGATGCCGATGTCGTCCAGCATGCTGCTGACCAGATCGACCGCCTGGGTGGTGGTAGTAAGTGTAAATTTTTTCCATTTCATAATCTATCTTCTCCTGTCTGTTGATTCTCTTAGTTGCAAAATGGGCCGGGGCGCCTACCGTCCGCTGAGCACCTTCACGAACAACGCGATCAGCACCACCAGCACCACCGGGCGCACGATCTTGTGTCCGTCGTGGACCACCAGGCCGGAGCCGATGTAGTGGCCGCCGATGCAGCAGATTCCGGCCGCCAGCCCCAGGGGGTACAGCACGTTTCCGCTGAAAATGAAGGTGACGAGCGCTGCGGTGTTGGAGGACAGGTTGATCACCTTGGTCTGGGCCGAGGCGCTGCGCACGTCCATCCGCGCCACCCCGGTGAGCACCAGCAGCAAAAACGTGCCAGTACCCGGCCCGTAGAAGCCGTCGTAACCGCCCACCAGCAGGGCCGCCAGCACGCTGAGCACAAACATGCGCTGCCGGGAAATATCCCCGGTTTTCTCGCTGTCCCCCATTCGCTTATCGAACAGAACGTATGCCGCAACAATGGGCAGAACCACCAGCATCATGTTCCGGATCACTTGGTCCGGAACCATCAGCGCCAGGCGGGCGCCGATGGAGGAGCCGATGATGGCCGCCACCGCCGAGCAGGCCGCCATGGCCGCCTTGCCCTTCAGGTAACCGTTTTTCGCATAGCGGACGGTGGAGACCACCGTACCCATGGAAGAGCCGAGCTTGTTGGTGCCCAGGGCGGTGTGGGCGGGCACTCCTGCCAAAAGATACGCGGGCAGAGAGATAATCCCACCGCCGCCGGCAATGGAATCCACCAGCCCGGCCAAGAAGGTCAGCGGGCATACGATCAGATATTGTATCATAGTCTTAGGTATCCTTTCTGAAAAAGCAACCTATATATTATCACAGAATCCGGGCACTGGCAATAAGCGCGGGAAGCAAAAGGCGAAAAAAGCTGAAAATATGGCGTTTCCTGCGGGAAAAGAAGGCAATCGCCTGCCATGGCGCCCGTTATGGGGAAGGTTTGCCGTGCAGCGTGCGCCGCCGGGCGTGCGATCAAACAGAGGGCGGACACACCCGTTTGGTGTGCCGCCCTCTGCCGCGCTTACTATCTGACCGTTTTATTGATATTTCCTAAAATTTACAAGTAAAAATCTGGTTATAACCAACCCACTGAACTCCCGTCACATGCCCGCTCAGCACATCCGTCTCATTCAGCTTCACCACGTCCACGGCCAGGTCTCCGTTTCCGTCCTTCAGCCTCACAGGGACTTTCTCCCCTCCGCCATTGTAAAATCTGACGATCAGTTTATCCTCGTCCTCCGCTTTTTTCAGCGCCCCCAGGACCACCCGGCCTTCCGTCTCTCTCAAAAGGCTGTACGCGTAGGGAACCTTCGCCTCAGCCGGATTCAGCTTCATGGCGTTGTAGGGCATCTTGTTGTAGGAAATGAACGGGGTGACGTACTCCTTCGCGGTCCTCGCCAGATGATCCCGGCAGGCGGTAAGGGCGATCTCATAGGTATGGCTGCCCCGAAGCTGGGAATCCGGGGTTTCCATCTTGATCCCGGAAGGTCTGCCCGGCCTTCTGAGAAGCCCTTCCTTGCCCAGCACGCCCACGCTTCGGAATAAGGTGACGGCCAGCACGCCGTAATCCGGGCCGGTCATCTCGTACTCTCTCACCGAGTTGGTCAGAACCGCCAGCCCCCGCTCCCCGCAGCCGGTCACCCAGGACAGGAAGGGATAAATGGAATCCGGCCGCTCGGACCAGCCCTCCTTCTCCCACACGTCCATGGCCTCGTCCCTCACCGGGCGGCGGATCATGCCAAACTGGTTGTCGCTGACGGAAAATCCTTCATGTTCCTGTCCCGGCACCAGCAGCCGCAGCCGGTGGCTGTCCGCCTGGTTGTCCACCGTCACCCGGACCTCCAGAACCGGGGATCCGGCTTTTAATTCCAGCTCAAATTCCACGTACACCCGGCCGTCCCTCCGCCGCTCGCTGCGGCTCTCAAGTCCGGCCGGAACCGCCATGGATACCCGGACCCGTGCCTTGTGGCTGTACGTCCCGTGTTGGCAGCGGACATCCGCAGTCTCCTCCTTTGAGGTCAACACCCAGTCGTCTGCCGCCGGGGAGTAGTCGTAGCCGTCTCCGTCGTCGCTCCCGTCCTCCAAAAGCAGCACGTCCCGGTAGTATTGGCCCTTCTGTTTGTCCAGAACGGTCAGGCTGCCGTTGGGTTCGATGGTCACAGACAGGTACTCATTTTCCAGGGTATTGGCGGCCGTTGAGGCAGGACGGCAGTTTCCGCCAAGGTCTGCCGGTTCCACGGCAGGGTTTTCCCCCGTACCGTCTGCCATGGACACGGCAGGGCTTTCCCCCATACCAGCCGCCATAGACGCGGCAAAGCTTTCCCCCGTACCGTCCGCCACGGACACGGCAGGACTTTCCCCCGTACCGACCGCCATGGACGCGGTAAAGCTTTCCCCTGCAAGCGCCTCCGCCTCCCTGACCAGATAAGTGGTAAATCCCATAGCAGGAATCCGGTCGCAAAATTCCAGCGTATATTCCACAAAGGGCTCGTAATCCCCGTAGTGAACGATCTGCCGGTCAATCAGCCCCGCGTCCACAATCCTGCGGTCCGCGATCTCGTATTCCAACCGGGAGCCATCGGGGCGCTCCAGCACAAACCGTTTCATCTTGGTGACAATTTTCCCCCGGATCACCCCCTCCCGCTCATAGGGAAGCAGGTTGAACACCGTCAGCTTGTCCAGAGCCCGGCTGCAGTCCATGGCGTCCACAATCTTTCTCATGTAAAACTCAATCAGCCGGTCCGCGCGCTCCTCCGCCAGGAAATAGCGGTCCGCAATGGCGCGGTGCACCTTATCGCTGCAGCAGCAGCCGATGGAGTCGTGGGCGTGATTCTTCATCAGCTCCTTCCAGATGGCTTCCACCAGGCCGTGGTGATACGGGAAGCCCAGCTTGTAGGCGATGGAGGCCAGCGGTTCCAGCAGGTTGGTGATCTTGTTCTCAATCCGCGTGTTTGCCGCCTTCAAATCGGCCCGTGAGGAGAAAATGCTCCGGTGCACCCGCATATACCGGCCATCCAGAAATTCTCCCCGCAGGGTATCTAAGTTCCCCTGGCGGCCGATGGCCGCAAACACGTCCTCATACCGGCTCAGGAAAAATTCCTTGTCCGGGTACAGCTCCCGCATCGTTTCCATTACCTGGAAAATATCGCGTTGCAGCGGCATCTGGTCATGGCCGTTGGGTACTAAAAGATGGCCTGTGGCGGTTCCCCGCTCAAGAACGGGCATGTATTTTTCCATCCGCTTTCTCAGGGCTTCCTTCTCCACCGGAAGATATTTGCCGATGGCGTAACCCAGGGGCAGCAGCTGCACCGCCACCCGGGAGCCGTCGTCGTCCTCCCAGAAGAATTCCGTCCGGTCCGTGCCCATGCGCTCGGAGGTGCCCCTCCAGAACATACTGTTTTCTATATTAAATCCCCTTAAAATCTGCGGCATCCTGGCGCTCTGGCCAAAGGAATCCGGAAGATAACCGATCATCATGGGACTGCCGAACTCCCGGCAGTCCTTCATCCCGTACAGAAGGTTGCGGACGATGGACTCTCCCCCTACCACCATCTCGTCTGTCTGGGTATACCAGGGCCCGATGATCAGTTTTCCCCTCTGCACCAGCGCCCTGACCCGCTCCCGGTTTTCCGGGGACACGGAGAAATAGTCCTCCAGCACCGAGGTCTGTCCGTCCAGGACAAAGCAGGGATAATCCTCCCGTGTCTCCAGCATGGTGAGCACCTCTTCCATATCGTTCACCAAAAGGATTTTTGATTCCTCTGCGGTAAAATACCACTCCCTGTCCCAGTGAAAATGCGGGACAATATGTACTTTATCTGCCATAATCCACTCCATACGCCTGCGGCGTTCTTATTTTCTCATTGACTTGTCATATTTCATCTTTTTAAGGGCAACCAGGATCACGGTTGAGATCACCGCGCCCAGCACCGCCGCAAAAAACCAGATTAACGCATTTCCCATGCCTCCCATACCGTCCTTTAACAGGAACATGGAGAAGATTCCCGCTCCCGGAACATCCAGGCCGATGTTGCACATGGCCACGATGGCGCCGGTCACGGCGGAGCCCGCGCAGAGGGAGAAAATCACGCGCACCGGGTCCGCCATCATCACAGGGATGGCTCCCTCGGTGATCCCGGCCAGTCCCAGAATCCAGGTGGACATGCCAGCCTCCTGCTCCTCTTTTGTAAAATACTTTTTAAAGCCCAGAGTGGACATGGTCACCGCAAATGCCGACACCATCTTGATGGAGGCAAAGGCTGCGTAGGGCATGAGAATTCCCTCCGCCATGGCGCCCACGCAGAAGGTGTAGGCCGCTTTGTTGACCGGACCGCCCAGGTCAAAGGAGACCATGATTCCGATGATCGCGCCCAAAAGCGCCGCGTTGGAACCGCTCATGGCGCTGAGCAGGCCGATCAGACTCTGATTCAGCCACGCCACCGGTTTTCCGAGCAGGAAAAACATCACAATTCCCACGATCAGGGTGCTGAACACAGGGTAAACCCAAAAGGACACAAAACCGGCAAACACGCCCTTGGCGGGCACTGCCTTCCTCAAAAAACGGACTGCATATCCGGCTACAAGGCCGCCTAACATACCGCACAGGAATCCGCCGTTGATCAGGTTGGCCGCGATACCCGCCGCAAAGCCGGGAGCCAGGGCCGTCTTATCCCCAAGGGAGTAGGCCATGTAGGCCGCCAGCATGGGGATCATCAGGGTTCCCAGGGTATTTCCGCCCATCTTGCGGAAGAGCCACAGCCAGCTGTTGTCCATGTTGTAAAGCTCCTGAAGCCCGAAGCCCTGGGCGATCAGCACCGCGAAGGCGTTGATCATTCCGCCCGCCACAATGATGGGGATAATATAAGAAACGCCCGTGAGCACCGCCTGCTTGATCTCGCTGCCAACGCTGGCCTTCTCTCCGGCTGCGGCGGCATTTCCCGCGTCCGTTCCCGCATAATCGCCCTTGCCTTCCCGCCCGGCTTTCTCCAACGCCCCGCGGATCACGCCCTTGGCGTCCTTGATGGGGGCGGCCACCTTGGTCTTGTACACCGGCAGATGGTCAAAGCGCTCGCTGTCCTTCACCGCCACGTCCGCCGCAAATACCGCCGCGTCGGCGTCCCGCAGCATTTGAGCCGTGTGCCGGTCCTCCACGCCGTTTGCGCCCTGCTTTTCCACATAGACCTTGACACCCAGCTCCTCGCCGCCCTTCACAAGGGCTTCCGCCGCCATGTAGGTGTGGGCGATTCCAGCCGGACACGCGGTGACTGCGACGATGGTTTTGGCGTATGTGCGGTTCTTCTCCGCCTCAGCCGTTCCCCCTTCCAGGTTCCGGTAAAGCTCCTCCGCCGTCTTAGAGGCTTTCAGCCGCTCCAGATAATCCGGGTTGGAAACGCGGGTCATCAGCTCGGACAGCAGCTCCAGATGGGTGCTTTTCGCCTCCGACTCCGGGATAGCCAACAGGAAAATGATGGTCACTTCATTTCCCGGCACGATGCTCTCCCAGTTTTTGATGGGAGTCCTGACCGTCGCCACCGCGAAGGCCGCTTCCCGCACCGCTTTGCTCTTTCCGTGAGGGACCGCCATTCCCATATCGATTCCCGTCTCGGAGAGGGATTCGCGCTCCAATACCGCCCTGTAATACTCATCCCTTGAGGACAGCTTTCCCGCGGCGTCCAGCTTGTCCACCAGATAGTTGATTGCCTCCAGCTTGGTGGAGAATTCACACCCCAGACTGATTAATTCCCTGCTTGTGGCTTTTTGCAGATTCATAGTCTACCCCTTTCACATTTTCGTCGCAACAGTTCATGCGTCAATTTTTACATCGGATGGAAATCCGACCGTTCGTCCTTCGGTTAACCTGGATAAGAGTATAGCACAAAATCAGCCCGGAGCCGTTTTTTCGTAATTTATCCACACAAAATGCCTTCGCTGTGTAAATTTACACAGCAAAAAAGGAAGCAGGCCGTTTCCCGCTTCCCTGTTCTGCCCTTTGATCCGCCGCTGCGGCCGCTCCCGCTCCCCGCGCCGCAGGCTCACGGCTCCACATATCCCTGCCAGAACTCCTCGCTGAGCAGCCGGACCAGGACCATTAACCCGCTCCGGTCCGTGACGTTGTAGCCCTGCACCTCCCGGTCCTCGCCCCAGAAATACAGGTTCACGTCGCAGGCCTTAGCCAGACGATTTTCATAAAAATGGGTGATGCTCACCACCGGCATTCCCATGGCTTTGGCCTCCCCGGCCATCTCGATGAGCCGGTCGTTCTCCCCCCTGGCGCTGATAATGATCAGCAGGTCGTCCCTGCTTCCGTGCCTGACCGCGTAAAACATGTCGTGTATCTGCTGGTAAAACTGCACGCTGCAGTCCAGGCACCTGAGATTCTTGCCCAGCATCTCGCAGAAATAGGTGGAGTCCCCCACCCCCGCAAAAATACAGCAGCGGGCTTTCTTCATCATCGCAGCCGCCTTTTTCAGGGTGAGCACGTCGATGGTGTCCAGCGTTTTCACAATATTGGACGGCAGCTGTCCCAGAATACGGCCGCTTATGGTCTTACCCGTGCCCTCCGGCTCGCCCTCGTTCTGGACCGAAAACTTCAGCTCCGAAAAGCCGCTGTACTCCAGCTTCTTCGACAGCCGCATCACCGCGTTGGGCGCGATAAATAAATCCGCCGCGATCTTCTGAATGGACAGCTTCATGATCTCCTGCCTGTGGCTGCGGATATAAGACACAATGTCGTCGTCCGTCTCGTTCAGCTGATCCTCATGGCGCAAAACCCGCTCCTCAAATTTCATCCTGATTCCCTCCCGCCCATTCTGCCGGTCAAATGCCGCGTCCGTATAGTTCCCTGCCGCAAAACCGGCCCGGCTGCCGGCGCAGACCGCTATAACCAAAATAGCATAAATGCGCGGGAGCGTCAACGTGCATTCCGGCCGGAATTCCGCTCGGATCACGCCCTCACGCCCTGCCGAAAACCCCCGCTGCTAAAAATTGCCATGAAAATCCCGGAATATTTTTAAATTTACCGCAATAAAATCCCCGCCCCGCGCATTATCCTAGTGAACGGATAAAACAACACCGGCCGGCGACGGCGGATGGGGCAACGATAAAAACATAATCAAGTACACGAAATTCCTTGATTGCATTACACTCCATCACACACCGCCCCGGATGCCGGAACCGGCCGGATGTTTTGAAGGTGCGAAGGATAAAACGTCTCTGATCGGACGGCGCAGCCGCGCCAACATAAAATACTCCCGAGAAAAGGGGCTGCCCTCCGGCGGCGTCCGGGCGGGATGCGCACCGCGCGTCCCAAACGGCGTCCGCCGGGCGGAGAGCGGCAAATTGCAAATGCAGACATGGCGTGTGGGCCTTGTCTGCATTTTTTGTGTGTGAAAATCCGCCGGCAGTGCCGGACCATCCGTCACTGTATCATCGCGCCGTCCGCCCCCACCCGGTAGCCGTCCGGCGTGACGGTGTCCACGTAAAGGCGTCCCATGGTGCCGTCGGACTGGGTGTTGAAGTAATAGGATTTGCCGTCGATCACCTGCCAGCCGGTGCGCATCATACCCAGCGTGCCGTCGTCCACCGGGTTTAAGTAGTAACGGTTGCCGTCCCCGTCCGTGAACCACCCCGTCACCATGTACCCGCTGCCGTCAAACCGGTACCATCGGTTGCGGATCATCTTCCAGCCGTCGGACAGCCAGCTGCCGCCGTAGAGCTGGAACCACCATCCGCCGGGGCTGTAGCGCCAGCCCTGGCCGTAAATTCCCCCCGGCCCGTTGTTGTAGTACCACCAGTCGTCGTCATCCCAGTCGTCATCGTCGTCATTCCACCAGTCCCAGGGATCGTAGGTGTACTGGGTGGTGTCCGGCACGTTGGTGTTCCAGCCCGGATAGGCGTAGATCGTGTCGCCCGATGTCTCCTTGGCGTTCCCCTCTCCCACGCCCGGGCCTCCGCTGTAATAGGCGTTCTCATTATAATACGGGTCCACGCCGGGACCTCCCCGGTAGTAATAGTCACCCGGTCCGTAGGCCAGGGCCGGACAGACCTGCCCGGCCGTCAACACAGCCGCCGCGGCAGCCGTCAGAATCCGCTTCACGTATGTTCTCATATCCTCGTCTCCACTCTCCTCGCGGCCAAATGCGGCCGTTTCTCCCCGGGCCAGTCCCCGGCTTTTGTATCATTTTCCTGTCTCAAAGTATACCACAAACACTCAGCTCGTGGAAGACCTCCCTAAGTGTTTCGGCATGTATTCTCACTAGTCGCGGTCCTGAAAATGTTCACGCTTCCGGCACCTGCAGCAGGCGGGACGCAAAGAGAAAATTCAGATTGACAATCTCAATCCATGCGCATACAATAGTTGTATGTGCAATAATTGTCAGAGCAATTCACACGCCGCACCACAGGCGCAAGCGACTGCTCAGAAAGGAAAACCATTCATGAAAACGTTTCTCTCCTACTTAAAGCCTTACCGCAGGCAGGCGGTGCTCGCCGTCCTCTGCATCGAGGCGGAAGCCGCCTTTGAGTTGGTCATCCCCCTGGTGATGGCCCAGATTATCGACATAGGCGTGGCAAACGGCGACCGGCGCTACATTTTGATGAAGGGGCTTCAGATGGTTCTGTTCGCCCTGATCAGCCTGGCGCTGGGCCAGGGGTACGCCCACTTCGCCTCCACCACCGGCCAGGGGCTGGGGGCTGAAATCCGCAAGGCGGAATTTCAGAAGCTGCAGCAATTCTCCTTTGCCAACACCGACAAATTCCGCACCTCCTCCCTGGTCACGCGGCTGACCAGCGACGTCACCACCATCCAGAACTCGGTGTCCACGGGCATGCGCCCCGCGTTCCGTTCGCCGGTGATGATGCTCATCGCCCTGACCGTGTCCTTTACCATCAACGCCAAACTGGCGCTGGTGTTTTTTGTGGCCGCCCCGCTGCTGGGCGCCATACTCTTTTACATTGTCACCCATGTGCGCCCCCTGTACGGCCTTATGCAGGGGTCTGTGGACCTGGTGAACCGGGTGATTCAGGAAAATCTCACCGCCATCCGGGTGGTGAAATCCTACGTCCGCGGGGACTATGAAATCCAGAAATTCGACGAGGTGAACACCAACCTGCGGAACACCTCCGAGCGGGCCTTCCGCCTGGCCGCCCTCAACATGCCGGTGATGCAGTTCATCCTCTACGGCACGATCTTAAGCATCCTCTGGTTCGGCGGAAACTTAGCCTCGGTGGGCGGCCTCAAGGTGGGCGAGCTGACCGGCTTCCTCAGCTACGTGATGCAGGTGCTCAACTCCCTGATGATGCTCTCCAACGTGTTTCTGATGATGACCCGGTCCCTGGCTTCCTGGAAGCGGATTTCCGAGGTCATGGACGAGGAGATCGATATCCGGGACGACCAGGCCCGGGATATCCGGGTGGAGCGCGGGGACATCCGCTTCGACCACGTCTATTTCAAATATAAGGCTCAGGCGGAGGAGTACGTGCTCTCCGACATCTCCTTCCACATCGAACCTGGGCAGACCGTGGGGATCATCGGCCAGACCGGATCGGCCAAAAGCACGCTCATCCAGCTGATCCCCCGGCTCTACGAGGCCACCTCCGGCCAAATCTATATCGACGGGATTCCGGTTCAGCAATACCCCCTGCGTGAGCTGCGGGATTCCATCGCCGTGGTATTGCAGAAAAACACCCTGTTCTCCGGCACGGTGAAAGCCAACCTGCGCTGGGGGCGGGAAAACGCCACCGACCAGGAGATCGGGGAAGCCTGCCGCATCGCCTGCGTGGACGAATTCATCGACCGCCTGGAACACGGTTACGACACGGAGCTTGGCCAGGGCGGCGTCAATGTGTCGGGCGGACAGAAGCAGCGCCTGTGCATCGCCCGGGCCATTTTAAAAGCGCCCAAGGTCCTGATTCTGGACGATTCCACCAGCGCCGTGGACACGGCCACTGAGGCGAAAATCCGCGAGGGCCTGGCCGAGAGCCTGCCCGGCGCAACCAAAATCATCATCGCCCAGCGGATCACCTCGGTGCTCCACGCGGACCAGATCATCATTCTGGAGGACGGCCACATTAACGCCGTCGGCAGCCACGAGACCTTGCTGGCCTCCAACCAGATCTACCAGGACATCTATTATTCTCAGCAGGAAGGGGCGAATCTGTAATGCCAAGAACAACAAATTTCAGCAGGCCCAAGGACACCAAAAAAACCGTGGCGCAGATGCTGCGCTACCTGGGACGCCACCGGTGGACCATGGCCGTGATCGCGGCTCTGGTGGCTCTCAGCGCGGGGGCCAATATCACCGGCACCTACCTCTTAAAGCCGGTGATCAACACCTATATCATTCCCGGCGATCTGCCGGGTCTGGCCCGGATGGTCATTTTCATGGCCGGGCTGTACCTGACCGGGGCCGCATCCTGCTACGGTTACAACCAGCTGATGGTCCGCGTGACCCAGAAGGTGGTCAGCGAAATCCGTTTCGACCTGTTCACCCATGCCCAGCGCCTGCCCTTAAACTACTTTGACACCCACACCCACGGGGAACTCATGAGCCGTTTCACCAACGACGTGGACACCATCACAGAGGCGTTAAACGGCAGCTTTACCATGCTGATCCAGAGCTTCATCACCATCACCGGAACCCTGATCATGCTGGTGGTGCTGGACTGGCGGCTGTCCATGATTGTTTTCGTCTTTCTGGCCTTTATGATGGCCTTTATCCGCTTTAACGGGCGGCGCAGCCGGAAATATTTCACCCAGCAGCAGAAATACCTGGGCAGTATCAACGGTTTTGTGGAGGAGATGGTGGCCGGTCAGAAGGTGGAGAAGGTATTCAACCACGAGCCCCAGGACTTCGAGGAATTCTGCCGCCGCAACGAGGCGTACCGCAAGGCTTCCACCAAGGCCCTGACCTACTCCGGCATGACCATCCCCACCATCGTGTCCCTCTCCTATGTAAACTACGCGGTTTCCGCCTGCGTGGGCGGCCTCTTCGCCATGGCCGGGCTGACGGACCTGGGCACCGTGGCCTCCTACCTGGTGTACGTGCGGCAGAGCGCGATGCCCATGAACCAGTTCACCCAGCAGATCAACTTCCTGCTGGCGGCTCTCTCCGGCGCCGAGCGCATTTTCGAGATGATGAACGAGAAGCCGGAGGTGGACGAAGGCAAAGTGACCCTGTGTAATGTGCGGGAAAATGCGGACGGCGCCCTGTCGGAGTGCGACGGCTACAGCCCCAAACACGCCTGGAAAGTCCCCTCTGCGGACGGAAGTTCCTTCACCCTGGTCCCCTTAAAGGGCGACGTCCGCTTTGAACATGTGGTGTTCGGCTACACGCCGGAGGCGAAGGTGTTAAACGACATCAGCCTTTACGCCAAGCCGGGGCAGAAAATCGCCTTCGTGGGCTCCACGGGCGCCGGTAAGACCACGATCATCAACCTGATCAACCGCTTCTACGAGATCGGCGGCGGCCGCATCACCTACGACGGCATCGACATCCGGGACATCCGCAAGGACGACCTGCGCCGCTCCCTCTCCGTGGTCATCCAGGATACCCACCTGTTTACGGGCACCATTGCGGACAATATCCGCTACGGGCGTCTGGACGCCACGGACGAGGACGTGAAGGCCGCGGCCAAGGTGGCCAACGCCCACTCCTTCATCCGCCGCCTTCCCGACGGCTACAACACGGTGCTGCACAGCGACGGCGGCAACCTGTCCCAGGGCCAGCGCCAGCTCTTGGCCATCGCCAGAGCCGCCATTTCCCGGCCTCCGGTGCTGATCCTGGATGAGGCCACCAGCTCCATCGACACCCGGACGGAAAAGCTGATCGAGAAGGGTATGGACGCGCTGATGGACGGGCGCACGGTGTTCGTCATCGCCCACCGCCTGTCCACGGTGCGAAATTCCAAAGCCATCATGGTGCTGGAGAAGGGCTCCATCATCGAGCGCGGCAGCCACGAGGAGCTGTTGGAGCAGCAGGGGCGGTATTACAAGCTGTACACGGGACAGTTTGAGTTGGAATAAGGGGACGGATCGTGATATACTTTAAGAAAACATTGCGGGAGATCCGGTCGAAGAATCCGGCAGGGCCCAGGCCCGGCGGTTCTGCAAATGGAAAGGAAGTATGGGAATGATTGATAAAAAAGAGATACGGAAAATGCTGGTCCGGACGGAGCGGGCGCGCAAGTCGGTTCTGCAGCCCTATTTCGCGGAGATCGGTCTGCCCCTGGGCCAGGGCCACGTGCGCATCCTGGAATCCCTGCTGGCCGCGGATCATATCACCCAGAAGGAACTGGCCGACCGGTGCCATGTGGACGTGACCACCATGTCCCGCTCCCTGGACCGGCTGGAGGAGGCGGGCTTTCTGGAGCGCCGCCGGGACCCGGGCAACCGGCGCTCCTTCCTGGTCTGCCTGACGCAGTCCGGGGTGGAGGAGGCGCACAAGGTGCTGGAAATCCTGGCGGAGCTGGATGAGCGCATCTGCCGCGACTTTGACGCAGCGGAGATGGAACAGCTGTACCGGAGCCTGGAGAAAATCTGCCGGAATCTGGAGAACTGACAGAGCCTAGAACAGCGAAAGCTGCTCGTAGTCCCGGTCCTGATCCAGCTCCGGCGGCCGCCCCGCCAGGAACGCTTCGGTCCGGTCCCCGTCCAGAATCCAGTCCCGGACCTGCTCCCGCCCGATCACCAGGGGCATGCGGTCGTGGACGCCGCGCATGGAGCTGTTGGCCTCCGTGGTGAGAATACAGAAATTCCATCCGTCCTCCCCCGGGCTGTAAAAACCGGCCATATACAGGGCTGGCAGGCCCTTCCGGTAAAAGGACACCTTCTGCTTCTCCCGGTCCCACTCATAGAACCTGGCAGCAGGGACCGCCAGCCGCCGGGAAGCCACGCTGTCCCGGAACATCCGCTTTTCCAGGGCGGTCTCGGCCCGGGCGTTGATGACGGTGGTCTTGTGATAGGAATCCGGCAGGCCCCAGCGCTGCAGTGCGGGCGCCAGACGGTTGTCCGCCCCTGCCGTGATCACCAGGGACTGGTTGGTGGGCCGGATGTCCTGTCCGCTCCGGTTCCATTTCCAGCCCGAAAACATCCGGTCCAGGTCCCCGAACAGTTCTTTCAGCTCCCTCCACATTTCCTGATCAATACAGAATCTGCTGCACATGTGTTTTTCCTCCTTCACTGTTACGGTTCACAGCACCGCGGGAAAGCGCGGTTCTGCGAACCGTAACACGCTACGCGATGCACAGAAACGGCAAAAGCGCCGTTTCGCGCCGCTATCCTCGGGTTTTCTGTGACTTCCGCTGCGCTCCACTCACAAAAAACACCTCGCGGGATATTGCCTGTAAACAGTAACCCTTCACACACCCTGTTTCCGGTAGCATTCCCGCTTCCGGTCAATCCTATCCCGCCGGCGATTTCCCGCCTCACCCCCGGCCGGTCTCATTTTCCCACCCACTCCGGCGCATAATCCGGTCCAACGCCCAATATACTTAAACTAAAACCACTCCGGTGATCATCCATATGAAACGCAAACATTTAAAACATCTGGCGGGCACCCTGCTCATCTTTACCATGGCCTTTTTTGTGGGCGCAGGCGCAGGCAAATTCGTGCAGTCCCGCAAAGAAAAAGCCGTGTCCGCCTCCGCGGAAGGCAACTGGGGCCTAAGCTTTCCCCAGGAGGGCCAGACCCCTGTCGGCAACGCCACCCCGGACTATCTAAAGCAGTTCGGCGCCTACTATGTCCAGAACACCGACGACAAGGTGCTGTATCTGACCTTTGACGCGGGTTATGAAAACGGCAACACCGCTCCCATTCTGGACGCTTTAAAGAAGCACAACGCGCCCGCCACATTTTTTGTGGTCGGCAACTACATTTCCACCAGCCCGGACCTGGTGAAGCGCATGGTGGCCGAGGGCCACACCGTCGCCAACCACACCAACCACCACCCGGACATGTCCAAAATCTCCACCAAGGACGCCTTCGCCAAGGAGCTGAACGACCTGGAAGCACTGTACCAGCAGACCACAGGCCAACCCATGAAGAAATACTACCGGCCGCCCCAGGGAAAATACAGCGAGAGCAATCTGAAAATGGCCAACGAGATGGGCTACAAGACCTTCTTCTGGAGCCTGGCCTATGTGGACTGGATTCAGGATAAGCAGCCCACCAAGGAGGAAGCCTTCAAGAAGTTGCTGGGCCGCGTCCACCCCGGCGCCATCATCCTGCTCCACAGCACCTCCTCCACCAACGCCGCCATCCTGGATGAGCTGCTGACCAAGTATGAGGAGATGGGGTACACCTTCAAATCCCTGGACGATCTGGTCAGCACGCCGGTGATGTAGGGGGACGGGAATTGATCGCGAAACACTCAGCGGGGGCTTCCACAGGCCTGGCGTTTATGGTATAATCAAGGAAACGTATCTCTTGTCATCAACCGGCCGGTCGGTGACACGGTACTATTAAGCTGACAACCAATCCATGTCACCATCGTACCAGATGCCAGGAGGTGTTGCAATGAAAAAGTTCCTTGATTACGCCGACCAATACATACAGGAATCCGACTGGAAGGTGATCGCAGCCCTAAAACTCTGTCTGCTCTCCCTGGGAATCTGCCTTGGGCTGTCCCTGCCGGGGGAGAAGAAAAAACCGGTGTTCGCCATTGCGGCGGCCGTGTTCATCGTCACCTACATCCCGCTGATGGCCAAATTCGTAACGCTCCTCTGCCGCGACGCCAGGGAGTCCTAAGGTCCACTGTTTCCAATCAGCATCCAATTCCAAAAGGCTTGCGTTTCCGCCCACTAAGGGCGGTCCGCAAGCCTTTTTCTGTAAAATCCCGCAAACACCAGGGAGGTGCAAAGCGCCGCCAGCACGTCGGAGACAGACTCCGCCAAAAAGATGGTGGCCACCGGCCCGGGTTGTCTGACCAGATCCGCCACCGGAGCCGCCAGACGGGCCGCGCTCTCCAGCCCGCCGAACGCCGCGGGCATGATGTAGATCAGAGGCACCAGCAGGATGATTTTGCGCAGGCAGGCCAGAATCAGCGATATTTTCGCCTGCCCCAGCGCCATAAAGGACTGTTGGCAGCAAATCTGCGCCCCGAAGGTGGTTCCGCCGATCACATACAGAGGCAGCGCCCATGCGCAGAGCCGCAAAAGCTGCTCGTCCTCGGTAAATATCTGTGAAAATCCCCTGGGCACCGCCATAAAAATCACGGACATCACAACGGTGTAGCTCAGACAGAGCACCACGGACAGCTTGAAGCTATTCCGCACCCGCCTGAAATTCCCGGCCCCGTAGTTGTAGCTTAAAATGGGCTGGGCCCCCTGGCAGATGCCCTGCACGGGCAGGGTCACGAACTGCCACAGGCTGAACAGCACCGCGATGGTGCTCACCGCCATGGTGCCGCCGTATTTTAACAGCTGGTTGTTGAAGGAAATCTGCACCAGGCCCTCGGTGGCGCTCATGGTAAAGGGGGAAACGCCCAGCGCCATGATGGGCAGCAGCACCTTTAACCGGATTTTCAGGTACTTTCTCCGAATCTTCAAAATGCTCTTGTCGCTGAACAAAAACTGCAGAGCCCAGACCGCGGACACGCCCTGTCCGATCACCGTGGCGATGGCCGCGCCCTTCACGCCCATGTGGAACACGTTGATAAACAGCGCGTCCAGAAAAATGTTTAAAACCGCCCCGATCAGGACCGTGCACATGCCGATTCCGGCGAATCCCTGGGTGGTGATATAGGAATTCATACCCAGGGCGATCATCACGAACACCGTGCCCAGGGCGTACAGCGTGATATACTCTGCGGCCATCCCCAGGGTGCTCTCATCCGCTCCGAAGAGCAGCAGAAGCGGCTCGTGAAACAAAAGAATCGCGGCGGTCATGATGACCCCCGCCGCGATCAGGGCTGAGAAGCTGGTTCCCAGAATCTCCTCCGCCCCTTTCTGGTTTTTCTGTCCCATTTTGATGGCGCAAAGCGGCGCTCCTCCGATGCCCAGAAGCCGCGTCACCGCCGTGATCAGGGTGATGACAGGCAGGGAAACGCTGAGTGCCGCCATGGCGCTGGTGCCGTTCTCGATGCGGCCGATAAAAATACGGTCCACCATGTTGTAGATGATGCTCACCAGCTGCGCGATAATCGCCGGGATCGACAGCTCCAGCATCAGAAGGCCCAGGGGCTTTACCGCCAGTTTATTCTCTTCCATCTCTCACAGTTCCCCGCTTTACAGCTCGTAAAACGGCTCCAGGCCCTCGATCGCCTTCTGGCCCAGATCGGAAACCGGCGTGGCCATATACAGGTACATGCCCTGCATGTAGGGCTGTGCGATGCGGGCGATTCCTCCGAAAATGGCCTCGTCCTTACCCTGATGCTCCAGAACGAACATGCAGCCCTTGCGGTCTCCCTGGATCACGCCCTGCATGTACGCCTTTTTCACCGGCTGCTGCTTGAGGAACTCGGTGATCTCCTCCAGCATTTTCTCGGGATAGCTGGAAAGCTCGTGGAATTCCATGGGCGCATTGGATGCCGCCTGCTCGGGGTGGTTGCGCTCGTAGGTCAGCTGCTGGCGCTTCAGGTAGGCTGCCTGCTGCTGCTTCAGGGCGGTGATCACCTGGCGCTCGATGCGGATGTTCTCCCCGAAGGGATTGATCACGAAACCGGCCGCGTCCTTGTCCTGGAGAACCATACCCGCATAGTCGTCAAAGGTCATGCCGACCACGTGCTGGCCTTCCCTCAGCTCCCACTTCTGCATGGACTTCCAGTCCGAGAAAGCGGGGAAAAATTTCTCCCCCTTGTCGTTGTGGATGTCCGGGAAGGAGATGGTTGCGTCCTCGCTGAACTTTAAGTTGCCCTCCTCGTCCACATCCGGCTCGGGGTTAAAGGAGGCCGCCGTCAGATAGCGCGCCTTCACAACCTCCTGCATAAATTCTCCCTGGCGCTCCGGGGTGGGATCATACTGCACCAGGTGAAACGCCTGAATCAGGTCCGGGTTTTTCAGTGATTTAAAATCTGCCATGTTCTGTTCCTTTCTTCTCTCTGTGTTGTATAAGCGCTGCGGCTCACAAGGTGAACCGCGGCGCAGAAATCTCTCTGCTCTCCGCAAATGCGCTCCGGACAATCCGGTACCGCCCTCCGGCCGCCGCAGCGGTTATCCCGCGGCCAAATCATACAATTTGCCCGGCGTTAATGCTGCACGGGCCTTGGACGGTATTTCCTCATGCGGTAAAAATAGTAGGGTACGATGGGAACCAGCGCCGCCAGCCAGGCCGCCGGGTCCGCGAAGCACACGCCCACATACCCGAAGGGCCGGACCACGGCCGCCACCACGGCGAACCGGGCCGCCAGCTCAAAGACGCCGCCCAGCATGGGCACCAGGCCGTAGCCCAGTCCCTGCAGCGCATTCCTGTATAAGAAAATACTGCCCAAAAACGGATAACACCATGCTACTGTTTTAAAATAAACCATGGAGGCGTTCAGCACGTCGGTCTGAGAGCCGTCCACAAAAATCCTCACCAGATACGGCCCGGTGAAATGGATCACCGTGATCATCACCGCGCTCCAGACAAGCACCAGAATCTGTGTGACCTTCACGCCCTGGTGCACCCGCTCGATATTGCCGGCGCCCCGGTTCTGCCCCACATAGGTGGCGATGGTTGCGCCGAAGGACACGAAGATGGTGGATACCATGCTCTGAATCTTACCCGCCGCGGAGAATCCGGCGATGTACACGGCGCCGAAGGCATTGACCGCGCCCTGCACGATGATGGTGCCGATGGCCGTGATGGAAAACTGCAGGCCCATGGGAATTCCCATGCCAAGCAGCTGGCTTACCGCCCGCAGATCCGGCGAAAAATCCTGTCTGCTGAGCCGTAAAATGTCAAACTTCCGGATAATATAAATCAGGCACAAAAGCGCCGACACCGCCTGGGCGATCACCGTGGCGTAACCGCAGCCCACCACTCCCATGTGGAAATACACGATGAACACTACGTCCAGAACCACGTTGAGCACCCCGGAGATAATCAGGAAATACAGCGGCGATTTGCCGTCCCCCAGGGCCCGCAGCACCGCGGCTAGGGCGTTGTAGGCGGCCGTCACGGCCAATCCGGCGTAGATCACCGCCATGTAAGCTCCCACGTCCCCGATGATCTCCTCCGGCGCGTTCATCAGGCGCAGAATGGGATAATTAAAATATTCCAGGGCCGCCGTCATCACCACCACGAACAGGATGCACAGGAAAATGGACATGGCGATGTAATGGCGCATGCGGTCGTATTTCTTCGCCCCGAAATGCTGGGCCACCAGAATGGAGAACCCGCTGGTCAACCCGTTGAGCCATCCGATCACCAGGAAAATCAGGGAACTGGTACTCCCGATGGCCGCCAGGGCGTTGACTCCGATAAACCGCCCGGCGACGATGGAGTCCGCCAGGTTATAAAACTGCTGGAAAATATTTCCAAGGCAGGTGGGGATCATAAAATAGATAATCAACTTCACCGGATTCCCGGTGGTCATATCGTTTGTCATAGTACGAATGCCTTACCTTCTGTCTGTTTCGTTTGATCAAAATGGGGATGAATCCGCGCCCGCCCGGTGGGGCCGCTGCCGGCGCCGTTCCATATAGTATAGTCTAAAACGTGTTTTTTTACAATCCCTTATTGTGTTCCCAAAAACGTGCGGATATTATCCAGCACCTTTTTGCTCAGCAATTCGAATGCCTGGGCGGTCCGTCCGGCGGATACGCCGGGACAGATCACGGCCGGATTCTCGGCCAGCGCCGGATCGCCCAGCGCGCCAATCGTGTCGCACACAAAGGTATTTCCCCCAGCATTCAGCCAGCGCTCCAGGGCCTTCACATCGTGACCCGGGCCGATGGAGGTGTTGAATAAAATCTTTCCGTTTCCCAACTGTGCGAACGCCTCGCCGTCCAGCAGGATCACGTTCTTATTAAGACAGGTGAACACCACATCGCATTCCCGCAGAAGCTGGTCCAAAGGCTGATAGCGCAGGCCCGCCGCCTCCCGGTCCTCCTTTCGGGTACGGCTGTAATAGCGCGCGTCCGCGCCCATAAACATTAAGGCCTCGGCGATCATGGCCCCGGACACGCCCAGGCCGATGATGCCCGTCTTTAACCCGGTGATCTCCAGGGGCAGCTCCCGCCACATGGGGCGGTCATAACCGTGCAGAAGGCGCACCAGCTCGCAGAGCACAAACTCCACCACGCCCCGGTCCCCGTAATCCCGGATGCCCAGCACTGTGATGCCGTGCTCCCTGGCATAGGCGATATCCACATTGGCGCTGGCCTCCGAGTACAGGCTGCAGCACATTCCCACATAGCGGACCTGCGGGCAGCGCTCCAGCACCTCCCGGCCGATTCTGGAGGTATAACTCACCAGCACCCCGTCCGCATCCCCGATGCGGCGCACGATCTCATCGTCATCCGCCGGGATATCCCCGTAAAACGCCACTTCCTCCGCGTACGTTCTCAGTTCCTCTTCCGCCTCTTTCACCAGGCTCACCGGCTCAATGGCCACGATCTTCCGAAACATATCATTTCCTCCTCTTTCAGACGCTCTTAAAACACAATCGGGGACACGAGATTGCGCAGCACCGCCACCAGGCTCCAGCCTGCGATAGCGCTGGTGCTGGAATAGATGTCCACCACAGCCTTCACCCCGTCGATCTCCGAGGTAATCCTGTGATCGTCCCCAACAAAACCCGGAACGCTGTAAATATCCATGCGCATGCGCTCCGGGTCCGCCGCGGCCAGGGAAGCGGCCACCGCCACATTCACCTTGGTGGGCAGAAGGCCGATGGCTTCCTTAGCATTTCCCTCAAACACATGTCGCTCCTCTTCACCGGCCAGCAGAGACTCCTCAAACAGCGGCGTGTTCATCAGCGACTTCGGCCCCTTGTGGGTCTCGATCCCCGCCTTCGCCTGTCCCATCAGCGCGATGGTGCGCAGCACATCGAAACCGCCCACCGCGCCGGAGGCGATATGTACCCTCACCCCGTTGGCCGCAGCCGCTTTCCCCACCTGCTCATAAAAGTTCCGGTCCGCAAAAGCCCCGATGGACAGCACCACCAGCCCGCACTTCGCCTCCAGAATCCGCACCGCATAATCCCGCACCGCGGCCACGGAAGCGGCCTCCGCAATATAATCCGGTTTCCGGTCCAAAAGCTCGCCGATGGAACCGCAGGGCGCGCACCCCGCCCGCTCTGCCAGCGCCCCGGTTTTCTCCGGCGTGCGCCCCATTATCCCCACCAGCTCATATTCCGGCAGCAGCCCCTTCTCAAAGGCCTCCACCACAATCCCCGCCAGATAACCATTTCCAAGAATTCCCAGTCTCAATTTTCCCATCACAACCTCCATGCCGCCAAAACCACCCGCGGCCCATTTCATATTCTCCGGCTCCACCGTCCGGACGCCATTCCATTATAATATAAATCCCCCAAAACAGCCACCCGTCAATCACAATATTTTTCCATCCCCTCAATCCCCGGCACCAGCTCCGAACGGCGGAAAAATCAACACGGGAAGCTGCGTCAATCCCACTTGTAAGCGGGTTTCGTATCAATTTTTACATCGGCCGGACTCTCTCCGGGGTCTTTTTATATCTGACAAGAATACATGCCAAAACACTGATCGGGGTCTTTCACGAGCCTGATGTTTATGGTATAATTAAGGAAACGTATCACTTATCGTCACCCGTGCCGGATGACGACAATGTACAATAGAAGTATCGAAAGGGGGACACGATTATGCGTAACATTCTGATTCTCTCAAGCAACGCGCAAATTTGCACTCAGGCAACCGACCTCCTGAAGCAGGCCGGATACTCGCACATTTACACCGCCGCGGACAGCCGCCAGGCATTTCCCATGATCTACCGGTTAAACCCCAAGCTGATCATCGTAGACCTGGAGCTTCCGACCGATGAAATCATGAATCTGCAAAAGACCCTCTCCGGTCCTCTCATGCAAATCACCCTGTTCATCGCGCCGCACCAGCACATAGACGAGGCGGTCCTAAGGCTTGGCCAGCACGGCTACACCCATTTCGTCATCCACCCCATCGACCGCCGTCTGTTCCTAAGCGCCGTGCGCGAAATCGTCGCCGCCCACCCCTAACCCACCCAACGTCGCCCCCATCCAACCACATTCCAAAGAAGGGACCCAACACCCATGATACGTTTAAGACCCTACAACAAAACCGACGCCGAAAAAATCGTCACCTGGAGCCAAGACGAGCGCGCGCTGCGTCTCTGGTCGGCCGACGCCCTCTGCGAATTCGGATATCCGCTCCGCCCGGAGCATCTCAACGAATACTATGACCGGCAGGCCGGCAACCCCAACCTCTGGCAGATGACCGCCACAGACGAGGGCAACCGGCCCGTCGGCCATTTTACCATGCGCTACCTTGGCCCGGAGACCAACACCGTCCACCTGGGCTTCATCATCCTGGACCCATCCCAACGCGGCCAAGGACAAGGCCGAGCCATGGTCCTTCAGGCCCTGCGCTACAGCTACGACATCCTCCTCGCGGACCAAGTCACCCTCTACGTCTTCCTGGACAACCCCGCCGCCTACCGCTGCTACGAGTCCGCCGGATTCCACCGCGACCCCACCGGCGACAAATCCTTCCCCATCCAAGGCCACCCCCACCCCTGCGCCAAACTGTACCACCACCGCCCCTAGCCCCCC
>ENA-UOJP01000317-UOJP01000317.1-human-gut-metagenome-genome-assembly--contig:-C102-NODE-317-length-100567-cov-73.445608_pt1 | contig 100567 bp, 106 predicted proteins | sample MGYA00242353_ERZ723900 | MGnify/ENA metagenome assembly ERZ723900 | reverse complement strand
TTGTTTAATTTACAAGGTGCACGCTCCATTCGCGGAACAGGTGTTATCTTAGCACGTTGGGTAGGCGTTTGTCAACAGTTAATTTTACTTTTTTTGACATTTTTCTTGTCTGCTCCTTTACAGGCAGCTCAAAAATTCAGTATTTTCAACGGTTTGCGGGCATTCTGTCAAGAACAGAATGCCCGCATTTTCCCGTATTCATTCATTTACGCCGCATTTCGGCCGATCAAGGCATCATAGCGCATCAGCAAAAGCGCGACCTGCGCGCGGCTGACGGCCTGCGTCGGATACCAGACGCACTCTTTTTCAGTGATGAGCCCGTTGTTCCACGCCCAGGTCACGGCATCCCTGCCGCTCTCCGATACTTTGGGCGCATAGGGGTAGTCGTCGAGCGTGCCGCTGACTGTGGGCTCACCCGCAAGACGGTAGAGCACGATGATCGCCTGCTCGCAGGATAAAAAGCCGCTCGGGTCAAACGCCCCGCCGTTGCCGCCCATGAGTCCCTTGCCGACCATCCACTTGACATATTCATAATACCACTCGTCGCCCGCGAGGTCGCTGAACTCTGCGTCCTCCTCCGTCGGCGTGCCGCCGGCAAAGCGGTACACGATGACGGCGAACTGTGATCTCTCCACGCCATATTCCGGCTGGAAGAGATGCTGCGTGTCGTCGCCGCTCATCACGCCGGTGGAGACAACATAGTTGACCGCGTCGGCGTACCACGCGTCGGGTGCGACATCGGTATAGGTGTAAGTCGTCTGCAGGCCGTCCGCCGTGACGGTGATGTCGACACCGCCGCTTTCATTGGCGGTCATCGTGCCAAGCTCTGTGCGCACGTCGTTTCCGGTCGTGTTCGTATTGTCGAACGTGTCCGTCTGCACGTCCTGCGTTTCGTCCTGTTTATCACCCTGTGATGCATCCTTATTCCCACAGCCCCGCACCATCAGCACGATCACAAGCACCAGCACGACGAGGATGGGGATGAGCAATTTCTTCTGCATGAGCTCCTCCTGTTCTGACGAACATTTTGATTCTGTAAAACATATTATTATATGTTAGCATACCACCGGAAGCGTTGCAAGGCTTTTCCCCATTGTTCACAAAACGTGCACATTCTATCGCGCTCACCTCTTCCTGCCCACGGCATAGAATGAAGCGCAGGAGTTTTCCTGCCCCGAGCTTAAAAGGAGGGTATTTTCGATGAATCGTTTTCAGAATTCGTGCGGCTGTGCAGACCGCTGCCCGCCGCCCTGCCCCGCGCCGTTTCCTCCGCCGCCGTTCCCGCCTCAGTATGTGCTGGGCCCGACGGGGCCGCAGGGCGTGCAGGGCATTCAGGGTGTTCCCGGCCCGATCGGGCCGACGGGGCCGCAGGGTGTACAGGGTCTTCAAGGCGTCCCCGGTGCGCCGGGCGCCATTGGGCCTACCGGACCTCAAGGTCAGACGGGTGCCACAGGCGCCGCAGGCCCGCAGGGACCGCAGGGCATTCAAGGCGTAGCCGGAGCCGCCGGCGCGGTTGGCGCAACCGGACCGACAGGCCCCATCGGCCCACAGGGTATTGCGGGTGCAGCAGGCGCAGTCGGTCCTACCGGCGCAATGGGTCCTACCGGCGCAACGGGTCCTACCGGCCCAACAGGTCCTACGGGTCCGACTGGACCGAGCGATACGCGCGCGGCGGCAGCTGTTGCCGATGCGACAAGCGTAGAGGACGTCGTTGAGCAGTTCAACGCGCTGCTGGCAAATCTCCGCGCAGCGGGTCTCCTCTCGACCTGAGCAATAAGCGGTGCGGCGCAAGCCGCACCGCGATACATATATAAAAGGAGGAATCATCATTTCCTACCGCGTCTGCGTTTACGCCATCTGTAAAAACGAGTCGCAGTTTGTCGAGCGCTTCATGGACTCGATGTCCGAGGCGGACGACATCTGCGTGCTCGACACGGGGTCAACGGACGATACGGTCGAAAAGCTCAGAGCCCGCGGCGCGCACGTCGAGCAGAAGGTTATTTCGCCGTGGCGCTTCGATGTCGCGCGCAGCGAATCGCTGAAGCTCATCCCAAAGGACGCCGATATTTGCTGCTGCATCGACCTCGACGAGCAGTTCCGGTCCGGCTGGCGCGAAAAGCTTGAGCGCGCGTGGCAGCCGGACACAACACGCGCCCGCTACCGCTACACGTGGAGCTTTCTGCCCGATGGGCGCGAGGGCTGTGTCTTCTGGACGGACAAAATTCACAAAAACGGCTGCTACCGCTGGGTAAATCCGGTGCACGAGGTTCTTCAATATCTGGGCGAGGGCGGCGAGCGCTTTGTCGACGCCGAGGGCGTGCAGCTCGACCACCACCCCGACCCGAGCAAATCGCGCGGGCAGTATCTTCCACTTTTAGAGCTTGCCGTGCGGGAGGACCCGCAAAACGACCGCAACCGCCACTATTTAGGCCGCGAGTACATGTTCCGCGGCGAGTGGGCGCAGGCAGTCTCGACCCTGAAGGCGCACCTCGCGATGCCGCAGGCCGTGTGGCGCGATGAGCGCTGCGCCTCGATGCGCTACATCGCGCGCTGTCTGCGTCGTTTGGAGCGCGAGGACGAAGCCGCGCTCTGGCTGCACCGCGCCATCGCGGAAGCGCCGCACCTGCGCGAGCCGTATCTGGAGTTTGCCGACCTGCTTTATCAGCAAAAGGACTGGTGCGGCGTCATTTTTATGGTAAACTGCGCGCTCGCGATCACCGAGCGGCCGCGCACCTATATCTGCGAGCCATTCGCGTGGGGCAGCTTCCCCTACGATCTGCTGAGCATCGCGTACTTTCACCTTTCGCAGTGGGAAAGCGCGCTGAAAAACGCGGAAAAAGCGTTTGCGCTTGCACCGGACGATGCGCGTTTGCAGGAAAACTGCGCACTGCTCAGGGCGAAAATTCAGAAAGAAAGCCGTATTTGATGGCTTTCTTCGGTTTTCAGTTGCTTTTTCTGTCGCCGTATGATAGACTATTAGAGATTATAAACCGAGGGGGCGCGGCAATGGAGCTGTGCGAACGCTACTTACATTATATGAGCGCGCTGTGCGAGGGCACAATGCCCGCGCCGCCGGAGCTTGCGCTCACCGCCGATACCACTGAGGAGCGCGCCGCGCAGCTGCAAAGCGCGCTGAAAAGTATGAGTGTGCCGGACTTTGTGCGTCTGTGCGCCAAAAGCGCAGGCGACGAGCTGGACGAGGCGATATTCGACCATTTCAGCGAGGAGGATTTCTCCCGCGCACTACTGCAAATGCTCAACGCCGCGGCGGAACTGGAGCAGCCCGAGGAAAAGCCGCCCGCAGCAGAAAGTACCCCGGATCCCGACGCGGGCAAGCACGCGTTCGAGGTCTTCTGCGACTGCGTGGAGCTCGACGAGCAGCTCGTCGCGTACCTCATCGACATTTTGAAGTGTGGGGACAAGGCCGCGTTCTACAAGCTCTCGCAGGTCACGACGCAGCTGGACCTCGACCCGCGCGAATTTCTCTACTGGCTCGCCCATCGCGAGGACTACGGCACGGACGATGAGCGCGCCTGCGCGGCCATCATGGACGCGTGCTTCGCGCGCCTCTATGAAGAAAAGCTGGGCGAGCTTCTGGGGGCACTGCTCTCAGGCGATCAGAAGACGTTCGAACTCTTCCGCACCGAAGCGCCCGAGCTGCGGCACCTGCCTGCCGCGACCTATGAATGGTACAGTAAAAACTATCTGGACCGCGACTATCCGCTGCGGTTTATTCTAATGTGCAACGGCGTCGAATTTCCCGACACGCCGGAGGAGGACAAATGAACAGAGATGAAATGTACCTGTCGCTCGGCGTGAGCGACAAAGTGCTTCAATTCGGCGAGGCCGTTTTAGACGAGCTCAAACCCCGCTTTGCCGGAATCGAAGAGATCGCCGAGCTCAATCAGGCGAAAGTCATCGGCGCGATGCAGAAAAACCGCGTGAACGCGACACACTTCGCCGCCTCGACCGGCTACGGCTACGATGACGAGGGGCGCGACAATTTGGAGCGCGTCTACGCGAGTGCCTTCCACACCGAGGCCGCGCTCGTCCGCCCGCAGATCACCTGCGGCACACACGCGCTGGCCATCGCGCTGTCCGCCAACCTGCTGCCGGGCGACGAGATGCTCGCTATCTCCGGCAAGCCCTACGATACGCTTGAGGAGGTCATTGGTCTTCGCGAAAGCCCATGCTCGCTCAAGGAGTACGGCGTCAGCTATGCGCAGGTCGACCTGCGCAAAGACGGCAGCTTTGACTTCCCCGCCATCGAGCGCGCGCTGAACGATAAGACGAAGCTCATCCACATCCAGCGCTCCAAGGGCTACTGCCCGCGCCCGACGATCTCGGTCGACGCCATCGGCGAGGCCATCGCGTTCTGCAAAAAGCTGCGCCACGACGTCGTCGTCATGGTCGACAACTGCTACGGCGAATTTGTCGAGGCGAACGAGCCGAGCGACTTCGGCGCAGATATGATCGTCGGCAGCCTCATCAAAAACCCCGGCGGCGGCCTTGCCCCCATCGGCGGCTACATCTGCGGCACGCAGAAGTGCATCGACCGCTGCGCCTACCGTCTCTCCGCGCCGGGACTTGGACAGGAGGTCGGCGCGAACCTCGGATTGATGCCTGCGCTGTATCAGGGCTTCTTCCTCGCCCCCAGCGTCGTCTCCGGCGCGGTCAAGGGTGCGGTGTTCGTCGCCGCGTGCTATGAAAAGCTCGGCTTCACCGTCGTTCCGTCGTCGAAAGAGGCGCGCCACGACATCATCCAGTGCGTCGAGCTTGGCTCGCCTGAGGGCATGGTCGCCTTCTGCAAGGGCATCCAGTCCGCCGCCGCGGTCGACAGCTATGTCGACCCTGTCCCCGCGCCGATGCCCGGCTACGACTCCGACGTCATCATGGCGGCGGGCGCATTCGTGCAGGGCAGCTCCATCGAGCTCTCGGCCGACGGTCCCGTGCGCGAGCCCTACGCCGTCTACTATCAAGGCGGTCTCACCTGGTACCACGCCAAGCTTGGCGTGCTGCTGTCGCTGCAAAAGATGCTCGACGCCGGACTCATCACCCTGCCGTAACGAAAATTTCCCCTTCCGTAAAGGATACCGCTTTTTTATGCTCATCCGTAGAACACCCACAACCAACCGGCATTTTCGCCGCCGTCCGCCCCCGCGTACTGTTTGTTTTTCCATCTGACATAAAAAATCTAACAGTACAAAGGAGTTTAACAATTCAATATGTGGTTCTGGCTTTCTCTGATCGCGCTGCTCTGCTGGAGCGGCAGCGACCTGTTTTCCAAGATCGGCTGTCAGGGGGAGGACGATCATCTCGCCCACCTCAAGATGGTCATTGCCGTCGGTACCGTGATGGGTCTTCACGCCGCGTTCGAAATTTTCGTCGGCGGCACGGAGATCAGCTGGTTCATTATCTGGACCTATCTGCCCGTGTCGCTGCTGTACATCGGCTCGATGACGCTCGGCTATCTCGGCCTCCGCTACATTGAGCTGTCCGTCTCGTCGCCGATCTGCAACTCGTCGGGTGCGCTCGTCGCCGTGATGACGCTGCTGTTCGTCGGCGGTGAGGACTATTCCCCGCTCGCCCTCGGCGCGATCGTCCTCGTCTGCGTGGGCGCGATCGGCCTCGGTGTGGTGGATGCCACGGAGGACCCCGAACTGCGCGCCGCCCGTCAGGTGGAGGGCAACCGCAAGTATTCCAAGAGCTTCCTGGCCCTCGCCCTGCCCGCGGCCTACTGCCTGCTCGACGCCGCCGGCACCTTTGCCGACAACCGCGTGCTCGAAACGCTGGACGAGGGCAGCGCAAACTGCGCCTACGAGCTGACGTTCCTGTTTGCCGCGGTGCTGTGCTTCATCTACGTGGTCTTCATCAAGAAGGATCGCCTGCTGCCCAAGCGAGAAGCGCCGAAGTACATCGGCGCCATCTGCGAAACGGCCGGTCAGTTTGCCTATATCTATGCCATCGCGGACACATCGCACCTTGCGATGTCCGCGCCGATCATCAGCTCCTACTGCGCGGCTAGCGTGCTGTGGAGCCGCCTCTTCCTGAAGGAAAAGCTCTCGTGGAAGCACTACGCGATGATCCTGCTCGTCGTCATCGGCATCGCCGTGATGGGCGTGTTCGATATTTGATCTTTATGCATAAAAAAGAGTGTTCCCGCCAAGGCGGGAGCACTCTTTTTCTTTTTTCAAGCCTTTTTGATGGGGTGGTGGATGACCGTCTTCCGTTTTTCCGCCGCGACGCGGCGCGGGTCGGAGAGATAGATCTCGTGGTGCAGGCGGACGTCGTTCAGGTCGTTTTCATACCCGTTTTCGCGCAGAAATGCGCCCATCTTCGCAACGGACTCCGGTTCATCATCGAACGAACCCACGTGCATGATCTGCACGCAGAGCCCCTCGTCGACGGCCAGAAATTCCGCTTTCGAGCAGTCGAGCTTTTTCTTCTTTGCTGCCGCCTCGACCGCCCAGTCGAAGTCCGCTTTCGTGACGAAATCCGGCAGGCGCAGGACAGAGATCCAGCGAAAATCCGATTTTCGGCCGTAGTCGACCGTCTCCGTGTCCGGCATCTGCCAGAAGCCCTCGAGCGGCGGCACGACATAGTCGAAAAAGCTGTCGATCTCGTGTCCCGCGCGCTTGCTCATCTTGAGCGTGTAGGCCACGGCGTAAAGTACGCCGATGGCGCGCTGATACGCGCCATTTTCCTCGTTTGGGTCACCCCGCCCGCGCACGGCGATATAGTTTGCGCACGGCACGGTCACGATCTCCGGCTTTGCCTTCGGCAGGTAAAATTCCCTGTATTCTTTCTTGAAGTCAAAGGACATGGTCCTCTCCTTTTTCAGTCCAGTGGGATGTCCAGCACGTTCACACCGCGCTTGAAGGCGTATTCGATCGTCGAACGCGTCCCGCCGCGCGCGCCGTCGTTCACGGCGATCAGCAGGCTCGCATGGTCGACCATGTAGCGGTTGCGCCGCTGCATGCAGCCCGGCGTGTAGCTCTGCTGCACCATGGTCTCATAGTCGCAGCGAGCTAAAATGTCGCGGTAGCGGGATTTTTGCGCTTCGCCCCAGCCGTCCGCCTGCGAGGGACACGGGATGGCCGCCTCGAGCGTGATGTGCGGGTATGTGCTTTTCAGCGCCAGCACGGTTTCGGCAAAGTAGAGGTCACAGCCCTCGGCCATACCGCAAATGAAATGTTCCATCCCCTCGTGGATGGCGCTCTCCACCGCGGCGCGCAGCTTCGCCTTGAGGGCGATACAGCGAAGGTCGCTTTCATCTTCTCCCCACGGCAGCTTCCTCGGCCGGTGGCCGGTGAATGCGCAGGAACAGGGTCTCCCCCGCATGGACATCGCCTCCTATCTTTCTTTGCCATTATAGAACATTCGTTCGTCTTTGTAAAGCATTTTCCCTCTTGACAAATCAAAAATTTGTCGTATACTCAAGCTATCAACTGAATCACTTGTCTTCGAGGCGGGGTGAAACTCCCCACCGGCGGTTACAGTCCGCAAGCGGTATTTTTTTATCGCACGAACCGGTGAAATTCCGGTACCGACGGTCACAGTCCGGATGAGAGAAGATGTGCTGCGCGCGATCTACCACGCAATTTTCACGCTCTTTTGCGTCATGCACCTTGGAAGACTTGTTCTTTCAGGGGAAATGACAAAAAGGAGTGTATTTTTATGTCCGAACCCAATGTAAACGCCATCCCCACCACCCGCGCAACTCACCACAGCCGTACCCACAAGCTGACGGTGACCGCCATGCTCTCGACCGTTGCATTTTTGCTGATGTTCATCGAGTTCCCGATCCCCGCGCTCATCCCCGCGTTCGTCAAGCTCGATATCTCTGACCTTCCAGAGCTTCTGGCGGCGTTCTCGCTCGGCCCCATCTACGGCGTGATCGTCACGCTGCTCAAGAACGTGCTGTTCTCCGTGCTGCACGGCACGTCGTCCGCGTACGTCGGCGAGCTTTTCAACTTCATCATGGGCAGCGTGTTTTCCTTCACCGCGGGCTTCATCTATCAGAAGAAAAAGTCCCGCAAGAACGCGCTTATCGGCGCTCTCGTCGGCGCGCTGCTGATGGCGGTGCTGTCTGTGCCCCTCAACTACTTTGTGGTCTACCCCGCCTACGTTGTGTGCTATCACCTGCCGCTTGAAGCCATCATCGGCATGTATCAGGCCATCCGTCCCTCGACCAACGGCCTTCTTGAGTGCCTGATGGTCTTCAATATGCCGTTCACCTTTGTCAAAGGCATGATCGATGTGGCGCTGTGCTTCCTCATCTACAAGCCGCTCTCCCCGCTGCTGCACAAATAATATCAGAAAGGAGCTGCACGTCCATGGCGCTCGACTGGGGCATTCTTCACTGGATCCAGAACAACATCTCCTGCCCGTTTCTCGACGCCGTGGTCCCAAAGCTCACGATGCTCGGCAACGCCGGCATCATCTGGATCCTCGCAGGCGTTCTCCTGCTGTGCACGAAAAAATACCGCCGTCAGGGCGCGCTCGTGCTGGTGGGTCTGCTCGCGGGACTTCTCGTCGGAAACGTTGCGCTCAAGCATCTTGTCGCGCGCTCGCGGCCCTGCTGGCTCAATCCCTCCGTGCAGCTTTTGATCGCCACGCCGACGGACTACTCGTTCCCCTCGGGACACACGCTGTCCTCGACGATTGCCGCAACGATCCTAACGAAGACCGACCGGCGTTTCGGCTATGTTGCCATTCCGCTCGCGGTGCTCATCGCCCTGTCGCGGCTGTACCTGTACGTCCACTTCCCGAGCGACGTGTTTGCCGCAGCGCTGCTGGGTCTTCTGATCGGCGAGCTGACGTTCCGCTATGGCGGAAAGCTGCTCGACAAAATTTCCCGCAGGCAAAAGCAATAAAGAAACCCCGCACACCGTTTCAAAACGGTGTGCGGGGTCATTACATTTTGGGCATTTATACCTTTTTCGCCGCAAGGAACAAATTCGGCGGCGCGGGAAAGAGATTCTCCCGCTCCAGCACCGCGAACCCCGCGTCGGTGACCGACCGTTCGAGCGAGCGCATCGTGTCAAATGCAACGTAGGGCCGCTTGCCGGTCTTGTATTCAAACCACTTGCGCACTCGCTCGCGCGTGAGCCCCTCTCCCAGGCAGTCCGATACCAGCAGCAGCGTTCCCTGCGGCTTCAAGAGCGCGCGGATGCGCGCAAGCGCTGCGCTCCGATCTTCGATGTAGAGCAGCACATTGCAGGCCAGCACCGCATTGAAAGATCCCTCTGCAAGGCAGCCGTCGAACAGGTCCGTCTGCGTGACGGTCACGTTCTCCACGCCCTGCGCTTTGACTTTTTCCTGCGCGCGGCGCACCATTTCACCGGATACGTCGATCGCGCGCACAGACTGCACCGAGGGCGCGACCGCAAACGTCACGATCCCCGTCCCGCAGGCAAAGTCCAGCACGGTATCCGTCGGCTTGAGATATTTTTTGAAACACGCGGCTGTCTTTTCATAGGCCTCCGCGTAGTGGGTGCCGACTTGCGCGTCGTAATTTTGCGCACGGCCGTCCCAAAACTCGCTCACCGTCGGCATACCGTTTTCCTCTCTCTTTTTTCTCTTTTCGATCAGGCGTTTTGCTTTCCGCCCTTGAACACCATGTGAACGCCGTCGCTGCTGGTGAGATACGCCATCGGCCCGTAGGCCTTGATGCCGAACTCCAACACGTCGCCCACATGGACCCTGTCCTTCACGGCCTCGACGTCAAGGATCGTGTGGTCAGACGAAGCGCCGATGACCTCGATACCCTCCATACGCGGGACAAGATCGAAGCAGTTACCGTAATCCACGCGGCCCATCGCGACAAGCGCACGGCGGCGGATGCCGCGATCCTCGTAGTGGCCGACCTCGCCGAAGGCGTTCACACCCAACTCGCCGACCGGAAAGCTCGGCTTGTCGCGGCACTCGATGACCTCAGCCTTGATCGTCATGACGCCCGTTTCCAAAAAGTCAGGAGCGAAGTTGTCCGTCTCGCCGCGAAGCCCGATGTCGCCAAGGCGCAGCAGGTTGATGCGGTAGGGCATCGTGCCGTTCATCGCCATGTAGGCGGATGTCGACGCGCCGCCGCTGATGTAGTCGAGAGGTCTTCCGATCTCGTGCTCAATGTCTGCCGCCAGACTGACGAGCGCCTGCATGTTGCGCTTGGTCGGCAAAACAGAGCCGTAGCAGCTCAGATTCACGCCCACACCCGCAAGGCGCAGGTTCTTGAGCTCATGCTCGATCTCGAGCGCGGCATCAAGCGCATCCTCCTCGTTCCAAAAGCCTTCGCGCAGGTCGCCGAGATCCATCATCAGGATGACCTCGTGCACCTTGCCCTGCTTTTTGGCCTCTTCGTTCAGCGCACGCAGCACGATAATATCACTCTGCAGGCTGATGTCACACAGTTCTACCACGTCGGGGAGCTCGGAGAGCATCGGGATACGAATGAGCATCAGCGGCTTTTTGCAGATACCCGCCTCGCGGATCGCGCGCATCTGGCTGATGCGGGACGTGGCGATGAACTTCACGCCGCTCTCTTCATAAACGCGCACGATCTCCGGCAGCGACGACACAGCCTTGACGACGCCCGCGACCTCGATGAGCGAATCATGGCAGCGCTCTACGAGCGCTGCCAGATTCGCTGCCAATTTATCGAGATCGAATTCCACACAGGGATATTGATTCCGATTCATTGTCATGTTTTTTTAATTCCTTTAGGTAGGGACCTTTCTGTTGGGTCGCTAACTGATTTACTGCGCGACTTTCTTGCTCTTCTTGAAGGGCTTGCCCGCAAGATCCTTGAGCGTCCAGCCGATCAGCACGCACAGCCAGTTGATGATGGGCATGAGCCAGTTGAAGATGGCCCAGGGACCGTAACCGCCGGCGCCCCAAGGAGCGATGTTCAGGGTGTCCTTAATGAACACACCACAGGTGTTCCAGGGGATCAGAGCGGAGGTAACGGTACCGGCACCTTCAAGGGCAGAGGACAGAACTGCCGGGTGCACGCCCATCTTGTGATACTCCTCGGCATACATACGGCCGGGAACCACGATGGAGATGTACTGCTCGGGCATGGTGGCGTTGGAGAGAACGCAGGTCACTTCGGTCAGGCCAACGAGAGCCGCAGGGCCCTTGGCAATCTTCTTGAGGGAGTTGACGATGACCTCGAGCTGGTGGGTCTGCTCCATGATACCGCCGAACATCATGGCGATGATCGTCATGGAGACGGAGGACATCATACCCATGATACCGCCGCTTTCCAGCAGTCTCGTCATGGTGTAGCTCGTTTCGGGAGAAAGACTGGCTTCGAACATGGCGAGCGCTTCCTCAGAGAAGTAGTAGCCGTTCTTACCGTAATCGAAGATGGTTCCGAGCGTGCAGGCACCGGGCTGGAAGATGAGGCCCAGGATGACACCGGCAACAATGCCGAGGGTGATGCCAGGGATCGCGGGAACCTTCAGGGCAACTGCCACGATAACGACGACCGGAGGCAGGAGCAGCATCGGGTTGATGTTGAAGATACCGCCCTCCGCGGCGTTCAGCGCGTTGGAGAACTCGATCACGCGGGACATATCCGCATCGCCGCCGTGATACTGCATCACACCGAGAACTCCGAAGAAGATCAGGGTGATGGCGTAGGTGATGCCGGTGGGCAGCATCATGGACTTGACGTGGGTGATAACGTCCGTACCGGCCATGGCGGGAGCGAGGTTCGTCGTATCGGACAGCGGGCTCATCTTATCGCCGAAGTAGGCGCCGGAGAGGACCGCGCCGGCGGTCATGCCGGGACTCATGCCAAGGCCGAAGCCAATGCCCATCAGGGCAACGCCCATCGTGCCCATCGTGCCCCAGGACGTACCGGTGGCAAGAGAGGTGATGGAGCAAATGAGAACGCACGCGATGAAGAAAATCGCGGGCTTGAGGACTTTCAGGCCGTAATAAATCATCGTCGGCACAACGCCCGCGTTGATCCACACGCCGATCAGGATACCGACGATGATCAGGATGCAGATGGACTGTAACGCTTTATAGATACCGTCCATCATGGACTTTTCAACTTCATCCCATTTGTAGCCGAGATGCAGCGCCATCAGGGCGGCTGCCATCACGCCGACAAACATGGGGACGTGCGGGTCAACACCGAAGATGATGATACCGACCGCGAGTGCCGCGATCAGGATTGCCAGCGTCAACAGGGCTTCCCACAGTTTGGGCATTCTTTTTTCCTTACTCATAGTGTTACCAACCTTTCGAAATTTTGGGGGTCGCTTCGCTATTTGTATGGATATCTATGCATTCATTTTAGCATAATCCCATAGCGATAGCAAGTGTTTTTGAATGGTGAACGCAGTTTTACGGTAATGCTCTTTCCTTCTTCAATTCTCGTGGTATCTACCGATGCAGGTTTTGGATCGCACTCCTCCTTTTGGATTTTACACTGGCACAACACAAGGGGTGAAATGCTGCTTGTAAAATGCAGAAAATACCTCTCTCCCCGGCCCGCCGATCCCCCATCGGCAGGCCGGGGATGAGGTCATGTATACTTCCGGCATGGCACGGGAAGGGAACCCGTGCCGCCGGCCTCGCGGGCAAGAAACGCGAGGTAGTATCCGAGATAATTACCAGCCGAGCTTGGTCATGGCCTCATCAACAGCCTTGATGACAATGTCGATCTCCTCTTCATTGACGATCAGCGGCGGGACAAAGCGCAGGACGTTGCCGTTGGTGTTGTTGATCAGGACGTTGCTGTCCTTGAAGCACAGGTCGACGACGGGCTGGCCGGAGGGCTTGTTGAGCTGGATGCCGTCGATCAGGCCGAGGCCACGGATCTCGTTGACCGTCTCGGGATGGTTCTTCTCGATGATCTCGTGGGCCTGCTTGCGGAAATACTCGCCCATCTTGCGGGAGTTCTCGATGACGCCGTCGTTGATCATCACGTCGAGCGTGGTAGCAGCGAGCGCGCAGGCGAGAGGACCGCCGGCGAAGGTGGAGCCGTGGGTGCCGGGCGTCAGGGTCTTGGCAGCCTCGCCGCGGGCGCAGACAGCGCCAATGGGCACGCCGGAACCGAGCGCCTTGGCCATGGAGCAGGTATCGGGCTCAACGCCGTAGTTCTGATGCGCGAAGAGCTTGCCGGTACGGCCGGAGCCGACCTGGACCTCGTCGAACATGAGGAGGATGCCCTTCTCATCGCACAGGTCACGCAGGCCCTGCAGGAATTCCTGGGAAGCGGGACGCACGCCGCCCTCGCCCTGGACAGGCTCGGTCAGGATGGCGCAGACGTACTCGTCCATGATGTCCTTGACGGACTGGAGGTTGTTGAACTCAGCATAGCGGAAGCCGGAGGGCAGGGGCTCGAAGTAGCGGTGCACCGCATACTGGCCGGTGGCCGTGCAGGTCGCGAGGGTGCGGCCGTGGAAGGAGTTCTTCATCGTGATGACGACGAAGCGCTCGGGATGGCCGTGATCCTTGGCGTACTTGCGGGCGAGCTTGATCTGGCCTTCGTTGGCCTCAGCGCCGGAGTTGGCGAACAGCACCTTGTCGAAGCAGCTGTTCTCGACGATGAGCTTCGCGGTCTGGACGGCGGGCTCATTGTAGAAGTAGTTGGAGCAGTGCAGGATCGTGTGGGCGCGCTCTTCGAGGCACTTCACGATCGCGGGATGGCAGTGACCGAGACCGTTGACGGCGATACCGCCGATGAAGTCGAGGTACTTGTTGCCGTCCTTATCGAAGACGTAAGCGCCTTCGCCGCGCTCGATGGAAAGGGGCATACGGACGTGGTTGCCATAGAGATACTTGTCGCCGTTCTCGATGACTTCGGCGTTGGTCTTGAACTTTTCGATCATTATTATGTCCTCCTATAATAAAAGTTGGGTGTATGTTTTACCATTTGATGCCGACGCTCGGCTGTGCGGTGCCGATCGTCGTGCCGGTGCCCTCGTTCGTGAAGGCCTCGTAGAGCACGGAGTGCGGCTTGCGGCCGTCGATGATGTTGACGCTCGTCACGCCCTCTTCGATGGCCTGCACGCAGCAGTCGACCTTCGGGATCATGCCGCCGGCGATCGTGCCCTTGTCCTTGAGTGCCTTGACATCCTCGATGTTCAGATAGCTGATGACGTCGCGGATCTTGATGTCGTTGCACAGGCCCTCGATATCGGTGAGGATCACGAGCTTTTCAGCGCCCAGCGCGGAAGCGAGCTTGCCCGCGGCGGTATCGCCGTTGATGTTGAAGGTGTGGCCCTGACCGTCGGTGCCAACGGGGGCGATGACGGGGATGTAACCTGCGTCGAGCATGGCAAAGATGGGCTTGGGATCGACATAGTCGATGTCGCCCACGTAGCCGTGGACCTCGTCGCGCTGGTGGCAGTGATAGATATCACCGCTGACGCCGGAAAGGCCGACCGCCTTGCCGCCGAGCTTGTTGATAAAGCCGACGAGCTCGGTGTTCACCTGGCCGACGAGCACCATCTCGACAACACGCATGATGTCGGCGGAGGTGTAGCGCAGGCCCTCGATGAACTCGACGGGGATGTCGAGCTTTTCGAGCATCTTGTTGATGCCGGGGCCGCCACCGTGGCTGAGCACGGGCTTCATGCCGAGGAGCTTGAGCAGCACCACGTCGTGCATGACGGCGTCCTTGAGTTCTTCGTTGATCATGGCGTTGCCGCCGTACTTGATGACGATGATCTTACCCTGATACTTCTGAAGGTAAGGCATTGCCTCCATCAGAGTTTCGACCTTGTTTGCGATATCGCTCATGGTGGAGCCTCCTTCAAAAATTAGGTGCGGTAGTCGCCGTTGATCTTGACGTAATCGTAAGTGAGGTCACAGCCCCAGGCCTTGGCCTCGCCGTCGCCCTGATAGAAGCGGACAATGACGGTAATGTCATGCTCGGTGAGGACCTTCTTGGCGAGCTCTTCGCTGAAGTCCGCGCCGAAGCCGTCCTTCATGACCTGCACTTCGCCGGCAGCGCTCTTGATGATGCAGTCGGCACGGGTCGGGTCAACGTCAGCGCCCGAGTAACCGGCAGCGGCCATGATGCGGCCCCAGTTGGCGTCGCGGCCGAAGACGGCAGCCTTGAAGAGCATGGAGCCCGCGATGGACTTGGCGACCAGGCGCGCGTCGTGCTCGGTGGGCAGACCGTAGGCCTCGACCTCGATGAGGTGGGTCGCGCCTTCACCGTCGGAAGCGACGCGGCGGGCCATATCGGTGCAGATGGCGAGCACGAGGTCGGCCATCGCCTTCTTGTCTTCTTCGGTCTTGATCTCAACGCCGGAAGCGCCGTTGGCGAGCAGGAAGATCGAGTCGTTCGTGGAGGTGTCGCCGTCGACGGTGCACATGTTGAAGCTCTTATCCACAGCCGCGGAGAGCATCTTCTGCAGGTCTGCGGGATCCGCCTTGGCGTCGGTCGTCACGTAGACGAGCATCGTCGCCATATTGGGGTGGATCATGCCAGAGCCCTTGGCCATCGCGCCGATCTTCACGGTGCCGGTGGAGAGCTGCAGCTCATAGGCGCACTCCTTGCGGACGGTATCGGTGGTCATGATGGCGTAGGCAGCCTCGGAGCCGTTCTCCTTGGCAAGCTTTGCGGGAATGATCTCGCGGATGCCCTGAAGCACCTTGTCGACCGGAAGTCTCTGGCCGATGACGCCGGTGGAGCAGACGAACACTTCGTCCTCGCCGAGGCCGAGCAGCTTTTCCGCCTCGCGCTCAACGGTGCGGGCGTCTTCGATGCCCTGCTTGCCGGTGGCGGCGTTGGCGTTGCCGGAGTTGATGACGACGGCGCGGGCCTTGCCCTTTTTCAGGATCTCGCGGTCAAGGATGACCGGAGCGGCGCAGAACTTGTTCGTGGTGAAGCAGGCCGCGCAGGAGCAGGGCAGGTCGGAGTAGAGAACAGCGACGTCGGGCTTCTTGTTCTCGCGCTTTTTGATGGCGGTGTAGACCGCGCCGGCGGTGAAGCCCTGCGGCGTGGTAACGCCGCCCTCGATCTTTTTCAGATTGGACATGTGGGGGGATCTCCTCTCTTAACGTTAGTTTAACAGCATTCTTGCCTAAATCGGGTCGAAACTCGTCGAACCGAAAATTACGGATACATCGGGGGCATCATGAGGCCGGTGGTCTCGGGCAGGCCCATGATGAGGTTCATGTTCTGGATGGCCTGGCCGGCTGCGCCCTTGCCGATGTTGTCGATCACGGAGGAGACGATCAGGCGGTGGGTACGCGCGTCGAAGGTCGGGGTCATCTCGCAGAAGTTCGTGCCGTAGACCCACTTGGTCTGAACGGGCAGGCTCGCCGGGAAGACCTTGACGAAGGGCTCATCCTTGTAGAAGTCCTTGTAGAGCTCGTAAACTTCCTCGTTGGTGAAGTCTCTGTCGCAGGTAGCGTAGATGGTGACCTCGATGCCGCGGACCTGGGGCAGGAGGTGCGGCTGGAAGTTGATGTACTGCCAGGTCTCGGGCTTCATCAGATCCTTGCCGGTGATGTAGGCGATGTTCTGCTCGATCTCGGGCGTGTGGCGGTGGCCGCCGCCGAGGGCGTAAGCGCAGAAGTTGTTCTCCGCCTCAGTGAGGAGCTTGTTGAGGGCGGGACGGCGGCCGGCTCCGGTGTAGCCGCTCTTGGCATCGATGACGATGGTGTTGTCAACGATGTGACCGGCCTTGAGCATGGGCTGGAGGCCGAGGGTGGAGGCGGTGGGATAGCAGCCGGGGTTGGCGATGAGCTTCTTGCCCTTGGCAAGGTCGCGCATGACCTCAGGGATGCAGTAAACAGCGTCGTGGGTCATCTTGGCGTCGGGGTGCTTCTGGCCGTACCACTTCTCCCAGACGTCGACATCGCGGAAGCGGATGTCAGCGCCGATATCGATGATGGCGCAGTCCTCAGCGAGCACGATCTCCGCCCACTTGGCCACGTCGCCAGAGGGGACCTGGATCATGATGACATCGCTCTTCTTCGCGGTCTCGCGGACGTTCTCCTCCGTGAGGTCCATGATGACCTGATCATAGAAGCCGCGCAGAGCGGGATGATGCGTGGAGATGGCATCGCCGACACCGTAGGTATCGAGCACGTTGACGAGCTCTCCCTCGTGGTGGTTGACCATCATGCGGAGCACTTCGCCGCAAACATAACCGGTAGCACCGATGCAGGAATAATGGATCATGTCTGTTTTCCTCCTTGTTGATTCGACATTTTGTCTGACAATTTTGTACTGCTTGGAAAATCCCGTGTGTAGGCATTGAATTTTCTTTGTTGATATTGTATAATCCAAAAGCAGTTTTGAAAAGCGAATATATTTTTATATGCGCATTCCAAAATGGAATCTTTGAGGTATTGTTGATTATTGAGGGCATTTATAATGAGTATTCGTAAATATATTGCCTATCTCCGCACTGTGGAGACCGGCAGCATCACCCAGGCGGCGAACGAATTGGGCTATACGCAGTCCGCCGTGAGCAAGATGATCTCCGATCTTGAGCAGGACTGGCAGGTCAAGCTCTTAACGCGCAACCACTCCGGCATCGAGATCTCCTCCGACGGCATGGTGCTCCTGCCCACGATCCGCGAGATCGTCAAGGACTATGAGGACCTCAACTTTGCCGTGTCCGAGCTGCATGGCGTGCAGTCCGGCACGCTGCGCCTCGGGTGCTTTACAAGCCTTGCCATCAGCCTGCTGCCGGAAATTCTGAAGGACTTCCACCAGACGTACCCCAACATTCAGATCCAGCTGATGACTGGCGAGTATTATGAAATTTCCGAATGGCTGCGCCGCGGCGCGATCGACTGCGGCTTTCTTGCCATCCCCGCCTCCAACGACTTTGAGACGACGACCATCCTGCACGACACGATGGTCGCCATTCTCCCAAAGGATCACCCAATGGCGGACGCGTCCGTCTTCCCGCTCGAGCAGCTGCCGCACGAGAACTTCGTGCGCCTGATGGAGATCGAAGACTACGAATTCAACCGTCTGCTCGACCATTACAACATCCATCCCGAGGTCACCTATGACACGACGAGCGACTTCGCGCTCTTGTCCATGGTCGAGGCGGGACTTGGCATCAGCATCGTGCACAGCCTGCTCATCAAGCCCGGACGCTACCGCGTCGCCACGCTGCCGCTCAACGTCAAGCAGTCGCGCGAGATCGGCATCGCCGTGAAAAAGGGCTTTCTCCCCTCCACGATCACGCAGCTTTTCCTCCAGCATGTGGTCGACTACACCAAGGATATGGGCGAGATCACCGTCATCCGGCACTGAGTTTTTCTTGAAAAATCAGGGAAAATTTCATTTTCCAACTGGCGGTTGGAAAGGATTTTCCCCGATTCAACCACCGCGCCATTGTCAATCCTCCCCATGCCCCCTATACTGAGTCCATAACCGGTGATTCAAAGCCGCGGCTGCAGCACGGGGCAAGGAAGGACCAACATGTTACGATCGGCGATCAGGCGTTTGCACGCGATGTGCTGCCTGAATATGAGGGAAACGTCGGCGCCTGACTTCCCGTTCGACGCGGGACACCCGCTCATCGCGTTTCCAACGCTCACTTTACTATTATAATGCAGTGCAGGAGGATAGACAACTTGGAAGAATCGACAATGGGCGCGCGCATTCTGCGCCGCCGTAAAGAAAAAGGACTGACACAGGAGGCGCTGGCCAATCAGCTCGGCGTCAGCAATCAGGCCGTGTCAAAGTGGGAGGGCGATGTCTGCTGCCCTGACCTGCAGCTTTTGCCGCTGCTGGCCGACACGCTGGAGCTCAGCCTCGACGAGCTCTTTGGACGCGAAAGCATGGCAAAAACCGCCCAAAAAGCGGAAGCGGACAGCCAGATCTTGCCCGTCGCGGTCGAACTGCCGTGGGAGGATGACGACGCCATCCACGCCGTGCTCTTCCAGGGGCACCGGCTGCTCCAACCGAAACAGGGGAGCCTGTTCCGCCACGACAAATACGACGAGATCCGCAAGACCGTCGAGCTGCACTTTTCCGGCACGGCGCAGGATATTTACAGCGATTTTTCCGTCGTCTGCACCGATTCGACGATCTCCGGCAGCGTCAGAGCCGGTGACGGCGTGACCTGCACCGACGTTGGCGGCGATGTGACCGCGGGCGATGACGTGACCTGCGGCAATGTCGGCGGCAATGTGCAGGCGGGCGACAGTGTGCACTGCACCGGCGACGTGCAGGGCAATGTCCGCGCGAGCGACAGCGTCACCTGCGGCAATGTCGGCGGCGATGTGTCCGCGAGCGACAGCGTCCGCTGCGGTGAGGTCAAGGGCAACGTCCGCGCAAGCGACAGCGTCACCTGCGGCGACATCAGCGGCAGCGTGAGCGCCGAGCGCGTGCGCTGCACCAAAGCCGGCGGCGAAGAGCAGGAGAGCTTTACTTTCACCAAGAAGGGCAAGAGCTTTTCCTTCCCTCTCCGATAAAACCGTAAAAGCGCGGCCTTAAGGCCGCGCTTTTTTCCTTGTCATCGCGGCGGGTTTGTGTTACCATAACATTGACAAAGGAAAAGGTGGGAGAAACATGGAAAATACCTTCAAGAGTTCCGTCTTCGGCGGCTTCAACCGCGATGACGTCATTCGTTATATCGAAAAAACCTCGCTCGAGAGCAAGCAGCAGATCGAAGCGCTCGAGCAGGAGAGCGACGGCCTCTGCCGCGAGAATGCAGAGCTGCGCGACAAGCTCGCCGCCGCCGAGCGTGAGCGCGACAAGTTTGCCGAGTCCTATTCGACCGCGTCCAGCGCGCAGGACGCGCTCAAAAAGGGTCTGACCGCCGCGCAGGAGACGATCTCCGAGCTGCGCGCGCAGATCGAAGAGGGCGCGCAGAAGCTCGCGAGCGCCAAGGCCGACTGCGACCGCCAGCTGAAAGCCAAAGAGGAGGCTGCCGAGCAGCGCATCGCCGAGCTGGAAGCGCAGCACGCCGAACGCCTTTCCGCCGCCGAGCAGGAGCGCAAGCGCCTTTTAAGCGAGCTTGACGAGCTCCGCCCGCAGGTCGAGGAATACGGCCGCGTCAAGGCGCACATCGCCGACATTGAGCTCTCCGCCCGTGAGCGCGCCGACGCGCTCGACGCCGCCACGCGGGAGCGTTTGCAGGCAATGATCGCGGCATGCAGAGGGCACTGCGAGCAGGTGCTCTCGACGCTCGGCGCGACTTGCGAGAGCGTGTCGAACGAGCTCAAGCGCGCGGACGCTGCCGTCGCACAACTGCCCGAGGCGTTCACCACGCTGGAGGGCCAGCTCGACGAGCTCAAAAAGTTAGAGCAGTGACAAGATAGCAAAAAAGAAGTGCGTTCCCGCTAGGAACGCACTTCTTTTTATGCTAATTCGCTGTACTGATTAAAGATGTCTGCAAATTCGTCCAGATGCTCGCGCAGGCTGTCGGGCGCCTCGGTGCGGAAGTAAAGCACCTCTCCCCCGCGGCGCAGGATGAGAAACTGGTGGACTTCGTCCGGTTCATTGGGAAGCCGGGTATTTGGTTTGATAAATTCTGCGTAGTACGCCTCGTCAAAGCCGTCAATCGAAAGCGTCTGCGCACCGTCTTCCATAAAATAGTCCCGCAGCTCATGTGTCAAGGGCTTTGCCAGTGCGGAGATACGCGGGGCGTAGAAGTCAAGCTCCGTGCTGTACTGCATCCAAGTGTCGATCGTTCCCGCATACGGCGTTTCGCCGACAGAGTACACGTGCCCGCCGAGCGGCGTCGATAGATCGCGCACACCATACCAGTCCGATCCCCTTTCGCCGCCGAGCATCTCGGTCCCGATATACGGCAGCGGCGGCTCGTCATAGCTGTCGCCGTAGGCCGTATCGTTCACTCGCCAGAAAATCAGCGTGAGCGCCAATACACCGGCAATGATCGTAAGCGCGCGGTTCGCTTTCGCCCGGCGGTTGCGCGGCATCTTCTCCACGCGCTCGCACGCCTCCATCGCGCGCTTGAGCGTCCACATCTCGTTTCTCTCCTTTGCCTCGCTCAGGATACCGAGGATACTGCCTAAGATAATGGACACAAACTGAATGACCTCGCTCTTTTCCATCGTGAGGAACGACATCACCGGGAGACTCAAGACACTAAAAAGGAAATAGACGAGCCAGATGTCCACCACCAGGAAGAACATCGGCAGGAAATAGCTGCGGCGCAGCTTTTTACACAGTCTTCGGTAGCCGTAGGAATCCGTACAGTCCTTCGGCGTGGGGACGTGCGCGGTCTTTTCGCCGCGCCAGATGTAGAAAATGCCGTCCTTCGTCCGGCAGACGTACTCCCAGCCCAGGCGGGCGCGCTTTTCGCGCAGGCTTTCGTCGGGGTCGTCATCGTCCGCGGCGGGTTCCAGGTGATAGCGGCAGTCGCGCGGCTCGCCGATCACAAAATCGTCGTAGCGGAGCAGGAGCTTCCCCTCCGCCGCGCGCTCAGAAAGCCACTGCTCGATGCCGCGCGGGTCATAGGCGCTGGGCACAAAGCGGATGCTCTTCGTCTCGGGCTCATTCTCTTCGCTCGGCGCAGTCCCTCCGCTCCCCGGAAGCTCTGTTGTCTCGCGCAGGTTTTCGTCCATTCGCGCTCCCTCCTCTCTTCTCTCTATGCAAAGTATAGGAGACAGGCGGGATTTTTTCAAGCAAATTCAGCGAGCATTGACAAAAATCGCGCGCAAGTTTATTGTTACATCGCAAAAAAGGCAGGAAATTCCTGCCTTTTTTCGTTTCACAGCAAAATCGGCTGAATTTGTCTTCCCTCCAGCGCCGCCTCGGCCGTCGGGATAATTTTGCGGAAGTCCGCGATCAGCGACGTGGGCTTCGCCTCGGCGTTGTCCTGCCCGAAGGGGACAAAATAGTAGTTCTTGCGGTTCAGCAGCACCGCGATGTTCGGCGCGCTCGCGGATAAGCCGTCATTCGTCGCAATGGCAAGCACAACGGGCTTGCCGTTGCGCAGGTGCCCCTTCGCCGCCATCGTCACCGCGCCGTCCGTGATGCCGTGGGCGAGCTTGGCAAGCGTGTTTCCCGTGCAGGGCGCGATGACGAGCACTTCCATCGCCCCCTGCGGGCCGAGGGGCTCGGCTTCGACGATATTGCGCACGGCCTTCCGCCCCGCCAGCGCCTCCACGCGGGTGACGAAGTCCTCCGCCGTGCCGAAGCGCGTGGAATACTTCGCCGCGTTTTCCGACAAAATCGGGACGATCTCGTGCTCGCGCGCGATGTCCTCGTAGATTTTCAGCAGCTCGGGATGGTTGCAGAACGAGCCGCAAAAGGCAAATCCGATCTTCATGCTTCCTCCTTGATGAGTCGACATAACGTCTTTTTGATGGCCCGCGCCGCCGTCTCCGGCGCGACGCGCCCGGGCAGTCCCCCTGCCTTGAGATACGAAAGGCGCAGCGTTTCGACCGCGTCCATGTCAAAGCCGCTCGCGCTCGCAAGCTCGATGAGCAGGCAGTCCGGCGGCAGTTCGGCAAGGAGCGCTTCGTCCAATACCTGATGCGGCACGGTGTTGAACACCACGCGGAATTCCCCCAGCGTGCCGGAGAGGCGGTTCGTGTGCAGCGGCGCGTAGCCGAACGCGTCGATCCACGCAAGGTCCGACCGCTTGCGCGCGCTGACGCTGACCTTCGCTCCCAGCGCGCTCAGATCGTGCGCGAGCACCTTTCCGATGCGGCCAAAGCCGAGCACGAGGCATGGCGTGCCGTGCAGCGTGACACTCGTGTGCTTCATGGCGAGCTCGATGGCCCCCTCCGCCGTCGGGATCGCGTTGCGCACGCTCAGCTCTTCCGAGGCAAAGTAGTCCGTGATCGTAAGCCCCAACGACTGCGCGAGCGTTGACGCGTCGTTTCCCACATTGCCCGCGAAAATGCGGTGCTCGCGCCGCAGCGAGCGCAGCAGGCTCTCCATCGTGAGCTCTGTGCCGCTCAAATAGCCGTTTTTCTCCGCCGGCAGCGGCAGGACGATGATGTCCGCTTTCAGTGCGTCGCACAGCGCCCGTTTATTCGGCGCACCGGTCAGCTCCCACGAGCAGACGTCGTATCCCTCCGCAGCCATCATCTGGGCAAGCAGGCGCATGCGCGCGTCGCCGCCCAGGAATGCTATCGTCTGGTCCATCTCATTCCCCCTTTTCCATAAAGGGTATGCCGCGGCGCGTGCGCGCATGACGCAAACTATTTTTGATTTTTGCTTGACAACTCTATTTTTATCGATATAATAAGAATTATTCTAATTCTTATTTAGGAGAAACGCATGACCAAGTACGCCCAGCAGATTCTCGATCTCGTCCTGTGCTCCACCGGGCACCCGACCGCCGAGCAGATTTTTCTGCAAATGAAGCAGGAAAATTCCAAAATCGCGCAAGCTACGGTGTATAACAACCTCAATGCGCTTGTAGCGGACGGCAAACTCATCCGCCTGTCGCAGCCCGGCGCGCCCGACCGCTACGACAACACCACGCGCCACGATCACCTGATCTGCACCCGCTGCGGCGCGCTCGCAGACTTCAAGTTCACCGACCTGACGCACGACATCGAAGCCGCGCTCGGCGCGCGCATCCAGTCCTATGACCTTCGCATTCACTATCTCTGCCCCGCCTGCCGCAAAGCGCAGGAAGAGCATTAAATTTTGAGAGAAAAAGGAGAATTTCACCATGAAGACCAACAAGTATTCCGGCACCAAAACCGAGCAGAACCTGCGCACCGCCTTCTCGGGCGAATCCGAGGCGCGCAACAAGTACACCTTCTTCGCCTCCACGGCCAAGAAAGAGGGCTATGAGCAGATCGCCGCGCTCTTCCAGAAGACCGCGGACAACGAAAAGGAGCACGCCAAGATGTGGTTCAAAGAGCTCCAGGGCATCGGCTCCACCGCCGACAATCTGCTCTCCGCCGCTGAGGGCGAAAACTACGAGTGGACCGACATGTACGATTCTTTCGCCAAGACCGCAGAGGAAGAGGGCTTTCCCGAGCTGGCGCAGAAGTTCCGCCTCGTCGGCGAGATCGAGCGCCATCACGAAGAGCGCTACCGCGCGCTGCTGCGCAACGTCGAGACCGCCAAGGTCTTTGAAAAGAGCGAGGTCAAGGTCTGGGAGTGCCGCAACTGCGGCCACATCGTCGTCGGCACCAAGGCCCCCGACGTCTGCCCCACCTGCAACCACCCCCAGAGCTACTTCGAAGTCCACGCGGAGAATTATTGAGAATCGTCAACTAAAATGAGAGCCGCAGGCTGTGCCTGCGGCTCTCTTACGATTCACTTACTCCTTCGGCAGCAGGATGCAGATCGTCGTGCCCTTGCCCTCTTCGCTATGAAGCTCGACTGTACCGTGATGGTACTGCACGGCGTGCTTGACGATGGAAAGGCCGAGGCCCGTGCCGCCGCTTGCCTTCGAGTGGCTCTTGTCCACGCGGTAGAAGCGCTCGAAGATGCGGCTCTGGTGCTCCGGCGCGATGCCGATGCCCGTATCGGCCACGGAGACGAACGCCTTGCCGTCCCGTTCACCGACGCTCATGGTCACGCTGCCACCCTCGACGTTGTACTTGATGGCGTTGTCGCAGAGGTTATAGATGACCTCGTACAAAAGCCGCCGTACGCCTCCGATGGTCTCGCTCCCGCCCTCGACGGCGATCGCGATGTGCTTCTCCGCCGCCGCGGTCTTGAGATCGTCCGCCGCCTCCTGTGAAAGCGTGAGCAGGTCGACCGTCTCGCGCGGCATTTCGTCGCCCTCGTCGAGCTGGGACAGGCGGATGATGTCGCCGATCAGCGTGACAAGGCGCTGCGCTTCTTTCCGGATGTGGCCGACGAAGCGGGGGACGTCCTCCTGCTTCACCATGCCGTTTTCCAGCAGCTCCGCGCTGCCGATGATGCCTTGCAGCGGCGTTTTGAGCTCGTGCGACACGTTCGCCGTGAATTCACGGCGCGTCTGCTCCGCTGTCTCGCGCTCGGTGATGTCGAAAGCCAGCAACACAGCGCCGACCGCCGCGCCGCTTGCGCCGATGCGGCTGACGTCAAACCGCCAGATACGGCCGCCGCGCTCCACGCGCGCCTCACTGTGTCCCTCGTCCATGGCGCGCTCGATGGCAAGGCTCATGTCGTGGCTGCGGTCGATGGTCAAAAAGTCCTGCCCGACGCAGCTCTCGTCCGTGCCGAAGAGCTTTTCCGCCGCGGGGTTGATACTCAGCACATGCTCTTTTTCATCGAGCAGCACAAGCCCTTCGCGCATGCTGCTTGTGATCTGCGAAAATTCCGTCTGCTGGCGCTGAAGCTCGTCCATCTGCTCGTCGATCTGCAAGTGCTGGCGGTTGATGCGCCCGAGCAGCGGGGCGAGCTCTTCATAGGCGTCATTTTCAAGCGGATGCTCAAGGTCCAGCTTGTTGAGCGGCTGGACGATGCGGTGCGACAGGCTCTTGGCTAAAACAGAGGACAGGATCAGCGCCACGATCAGCACCACTAAAATGGGCTGCCCCATGCCGACGAGCAGCACACCCGCCGTCGCGCGGCTCATCGAAATGCGCAGCACGCTCCCGTCCGCGAGCCTTTCCGCGCAGTACATCGTCTTTTGCAGCAGCGTCGAGGAATAGCGCGTGCTCTCGCCCTCGCCGTATTCCAGCGCTTGCTTGACCTCCACGCGGTCGGCGTGATTTTCAAGGCTTTCGGCATCGGTCACGGTGTCGTAGAGCACCGTACCGTCGTTTTCGATCCACGTCAGGCGGTAGCGCTCGGAGGAGAGCTGAGAGAGATACTCCGTCCCGTTTTCCTCCACGGCGACGGCGGCAAGCTCCAGCTCGTCGCGCAGCTGCTTTTTTTCGACGCTCCCGAAGTATTCGTACAGGCAGCCCATGATGACGAGCAGGCTCGCCAGCAGCACCGTGCCCGCCACAAGCAGGATGGAGTGAAAGATCTTTTTTGTCATGCCTTGCCCTCCATCCGGTAGCCCACGCCGCGCACGGTCTCGATCTTCTCGCCGTACGCGCCGAGCTTCTGCCGCAGCGTGCGGATGTGCATGTCCACCGTGCGCGTCTCGCCGCAGTAGTCCGTGCCCCACACGTCCGCCATGAGCTGGTCGCGCGAAAACGCCGTGCCGGGATGCGAGAGGAACAGGCGCAGCAGTTCGAATTCCTTGTATGTCAGCGCGACGCTCTCTCCATCCGCCGTGACGGTGTGGCTCTCTTCGTCGAGCACCAGACCGCCGCAGCGCAGCTGGGCTGCCGTCTTCGTGCCACAGCGGCGCAGCACCGCTTTGACGCAGGAGACGAGCTCCATCACGCCGAACGGCTTTGTCAGATAGTAGTCTGCACCGAGGTCGAGACCGCGGATCTTGTCGTATTCCGCGCCCTTGGCCGTCGCCATGACGACAGGGATATCGGAAAGCGCCGCGTCCGCGCGCATGCGGCGCAGCAGCTCCATCCCGTCGATGCCGGGGAGCATCACATCGAGCACGACAAGCTCGGGTCTTCCCGTGCGCAGCGCCTCCCAGAACGAGGTACCGTCTTCAAAGCCCTTGGCCTCAAAGCCGGTCGATTGCAGGGCATATACCTCGATATCGCGGATACTGGCATCGTCTTCCACGCACCAGATCATACTTTACCCCTCCTTATGCTCTCCTGTCACAGAGAAAATGACCCATTCGGCGATGTTCGTCGCATGGTCGCCGATGCGCTCAAAATACTTGGCGATCATCAGCAGGTCGAGTGCGAATTCACCATCATCAGGGTCCTGCGCGATGCGCTTGATGAGGTCCTTCTTCACGCGCGCGAAATAGTCGTCCACGGTGTCGTCCTCAGCGATGACCTGATCGGCAAGCGCCGTGTCGTGCTTGACATAGGCGTCCACGCTCTCGGTCACCATCTTGATGGTCGAGCGCGCCATCTCGCGCAGGAGATCACTGTTTTCCGCACCGCGCCCGCCGAGGAACGTGATGATCTCGGCAATATCCTCGGCCTGGTCGCCGATGCGCTCCATGTCCGTGATCATCTTGAGCGCCGCCGAGATCTGGCGCAGATCCTTTGCCACGGGCTGCTGCTGCAAAAGAAGCTTTAGGCACAGCGACTCGATCTCGCGCTCCTTGCGGTCGATCTCCTGATCGAGCGGTGCGACGCGCGCGGCCAGCTCCGCGTTGCCCTCCGTCAACGCCTGTGCCGAAAGGGCGATGACCTCCTCGCACAGCGCGCCCATCTCAATGAGCTCGCGGTTCAAAAGCGCAAGCTGTTCATCAAACCGGCTTCTCATTTAACCGAACCTCCCCGTGATGTAATCTTCTGTCCGCTTGTCCTGCGGCTGGGAGAAGAGCTTCTCCGTCTCGCCGTACTCTACGAGCTCGCCGAGCAGGAAGAATGCCGTGTGGTCGGAAATACGCACCGCCTGCTGCATGTTGTGCGTGACGATGACGATGGTGTACTTCTCCTTGAGCTCCATCGCGAGCTCTTCGATCTTCGACGTCGAAATGGGATCGAGCGCACTTGTCGGCTCGTCCATCAGCAACACCTCTGGCTCGACCGCGAGCGCGCGGGCGATGCAAAGGCGCTGCTGCTGGCCGCCGGAGAGACCGAGCGCGTTTTTCTTCAGGCGGTCCTTGACCTCGTCCCAAATCGCCGCGCCGCGCAGGGATCTTTCAACGATCTCATCGAGCTTTGCCTTGTTCTTCACGCCGTGCGTGCGCGGACCGTAGGCAATGTTGTCGTAAATGCTCATTGGGAAGGGGTTCGGCTTCTGGAACACCATACCCACCTGACGCCTAAGCTCGCTCACATCGACGGACGGGTCAAAAATGTCCTCGCCCTTATAGAGGACGCTGCCCGTGATCTTCACATCGGGGATCAAATCGTTCATGCGGTCGAGCGTCTTTAAAAACGTCGACTTGCCGCAGCCGCTCGGGCCGATGAGCGCCGTAATGCTTTTTTCGGGAATTTCAATGTTGATGTCCTTGAGCGCCTGATGGCTCCCGTACCACAGACACAGGTTCTCAACGGAAAGGATGTTGTTCATAGCCCTCTCCCCTCTTTCAATTTGTCTTCAAAGGCGAGGCCGTACCAGTGGCTCTCGCCGCGTTTTGCCGTTTTCTGCACGCAGTCGTCGCAGAATTCCGCCGCGTCTTTCAGGGCTTGCGGCATGCCTTTACCGTTCATCAGCTCGCCGCACAGGGCGGAGACGAACACATCACCCGTGCCATGCAGCGTCTGCGGAAGGCAGGGCTTGAAAATTTCCATATACTGCCCGTTCAGCCGCGCGCAGTAGCCGATCTCCTCCCCGCGGTGGACGCCGGTGATGATAACATTTTCCACCGTGAGCGCTTTAAGAAGCGTTTCTATCGGTGCGTCCATCCCGCAGCCCGCGAGAAGCGCCGCCTCCGTGCGGTTGGGCGTGATAAGCTGTGCGCTCTCGCACAGCGCGCGCATCGCCTGCACGTACTCTTCGGTAAAGCAGCCGTACAGCGCGCCGTTGTCGCCGAGCACGGGGTCGACCACAACGATGGTATCCTCCCCCGCAAAGTCGCGGAGGAAATCTTTTGCAAAATGCATCTGCTCCACCGAGCCGAAAAAGCCCGTGCAGATGCCGTCGAATTTGATTTGAAGCTGTCTCCAGTGCGCGGCAAAGGCCTTCATCTCGTCCGTCATATCGCGCATGACGTAGCTGCCGAAGCCGTCCGCCGTGTGCGTCGATAAAATGGCCGTCGGCAGCGGTACCGTCTCCACCCCGTAGGAAGAGAGGATGGGCATGGCCACGCTCAGCGAACACTTGCCGAAGCAGGAAAGGTCATTTAAGAGCGCCATGCGCTTCATGCCGCTTCCGTTGACAGGTCGTATCATTGCTGTTTCCTCCTGAAGTATCGGCCGACCAGATCGGCGATGAGGTTAATGAGCATCGTCAGCAGCATCAAAATGGCCGCGATGGCGAACACCACCCCCGTATCGCTCGACTCCTTGGCGTAGAAGTACAGCGCAACCGTCAGCGTCGCGCCCGCGTTGTGCATGCCCTCAAAGAAGTTGTAGAGCATGTGCGCCGAGCCCGCCGTGAATAAGAGCGCCGCCGACTCGCCGAGGATGCGTCCGATCGACAGGATACAGCCCGTCACGATACCGTCCACGCAGCTTGGCAGCACCACCGTGCGGATGGTGCGCCATTTGCCCGCGCCCAGACCGAACGCGCCCTCGCGGTAGCTCTGCGGTACGGTCTTGAGGCTCTCCTGTGTCGTGCGCATGATGGTCGGCAGGTTCATGATCGTCAGCGTCAGCGCACCCGCAAGAAGCGACGTGCCGTTTTTGCAGAAGATCAGCATGCCGACAAGGCCGTAGATGATCGACGGGATACCGGAGAGCGTTTCGGACGCGTATTCGATGATGGAGACGAGCTTTTTGTTCGCGGCGTATTCATTTAAGTAGATGGCCGCGCCCACGCCGAGCGGCAGCACGATTAAAAGCGTCGCGATGACGATGTAGAGCGTGCTCAGGATGTCCGGCAGGATGCCGACGCGGTTGGCAAGATAGCTCGGCGCGGTGGAGAGCATCTCCCAGGTGATGTTCGGAATGCCGTTGCCCAATATATAACCAATCATACCGACTACGAGCGCGCAAGTCAATACTGCGGCGATGCCCATCAGGAGCTTCATCGCCGTGATATAGGCCTTGCGGCGGGCCGAGGACTGCATTTTCAGCATCAGTTACCCTCCTTGTCGCGCTTTAAGAAGAAGTTGAGCGCCGCATTGATGAGCAGGATGAAAAGATACAGCACGAGCGCGATGGAAAAGAGCGCCTGACGCTGCAAGCCGCTCGAATACGACATCTCGCTCGCGACCGCCGTCGTGAGAAAGCGGACGCTCTCAAAGATCGAGCCGGGCATGTTCGGCGCGTTGCCCGAGACCATCATCACGGCCATCGCTTCGCCGATGGCGCGGCCCACGCCGAGCACGACCGCCGCGGCGATGCCGCTCTTTGCCGCCGGAACGGAGACGCGGAAATAGGTCTCGACCTCAGTCGCACCGAGGGCAAGCGAGGCGTCCTCATATTCATGCGGAACGGCCTCGAGCGCCGTGACGCTCACCTTGATGATCGACGGCAGGATCATGACGGCCAGCACGATGATGGCCGCAAACAGGCTTGCGCCGTCCGGCAGGTGGAACGTCTTGCGGATGGCAGGCACGAGCACCAGCATACCGACAAGGCCGTACACGACCGACGGGATCCCCGCGAGCAGGCTGACGGCGGCCTCCAGCACGGTGCGGACCTTCTTGGGCGCGACCTTGGAGAGGTACACCGCCGTCAAAAAACCGATGGGCACGCCGAGGACGATCGCGCCTGCCGTGCCGTAAACACTCGTTAAAATAAAGGGCAGAATGCCGTACTTCGGCTCCGCCGACGTCGACGACCACACCTTGCCCGTGAGAAACGGCACAAGGCCGATCTTCTGAATGGCCGGGATGCCGGAGATGATGAGATACACCGTGATCAGCAGCACGCATCCGACCGTAATGAGGCCGAGAAGCAGAAAAATACCGTGGACGACGGCTTCAAACATTTTTTTCCTCTGCGCCATAATTGTTTCCTCTTTTTGCTGTCAGCGGGAGACGGCTCACGCCGCCTCCCGTGATGGTTCCTGTGTTCTGTTAGTTGGCTGCGACCGCACCGGCAGCGGCGATGATGCTTGCCGCGTCAGCGGACAGCGCGTAGTCGAAGAAGGCCTGTGCCGCGGGGGAAAGCTTGGTGCCCTCCTTCGTGACGAGCACGAACGGACGCTGGACCACATAGCTGCCGTCCTTGACGGTCGCCTCCGTGGCTTCCACACCGCCGACTGTCAGCGCCTTGACGCTCTCGCCCACCGCCGAGAGGGAGGCATAGCCGATGGCGTCGGGGTTCTGGGACACGGTGTTGATGACGTCGCCCGTGGAGGTGAGCTCCTGACGGTACTGGCAGGCGTCCTTGGTGTCGGTGATGGACTCGAAGCCGTCACGCGTGCCGGAGCCGGCCTCACGGCCGATGAGCACGATCTCGGCGTCGTTGCCGCCGACGTCCTTCCAGTTGGTGATCTCGCCGGTGTAGATCTTGGCGATGGTGTCAATGTCGAGATCGGAGACAGGGTTCTCGGGGTTCACGACAATGGCGATGCCGTCGAGCGCGACGACGGTCTCAACAAGGCCGGAGGCCTTTTCGTCATCCTTGAGCGCACGGCTCGAAAGGCCGATGTCGCAGCGGCCTTCGCTAACGGCCTGAATGCCGGAGCCCGAGCCGGTGGGGTTATAGGTGAACTTCACGTCCTTGTTCATGGCCATGAAGGATTCGCCAAGAGAGTTGATGACCTTTTCCATCGAGGTGGAGCCGTCGGTCGAGACGGTGCCGGAGAGGGTCGTTTCGGTGTTGCTGCCGTCAGTGTTGGTGTCGGCGCTGTTGTCGTTCTTGCTGCCGCAGGCGGTCAGCAGGCTCAGCGCCATGACAGCGGTCAGCGCAAGAGTGAGAAACTTTTTCATTTGAAATACTTCCTTTCAATTTTTCCAAGATGTTGTTCCTTGCTACATTTGCCATCATAAAGGCAGGTTGTAAAATCAGAAAGTCGCCTTTTGTAAAATCGCGGTAAAAGAGAAAAAGGACGTTTTCCGTCGGAAAACGTCCTTTTTGAAGGTCAAATATCGTGTTATTCGGTGCGCAGCGCTTCGACAGGGTCCTTGCGCGCGGCGATGCCGGAGGGAATGAGGCCCGCGATGAATGTGAGCGCCATGCTGATGACCACGAGCGCCGCGCCGCCGACAGGCGGCAGGATGGCGTTGAGACTCTCGATACCCGTCAGGTGGTGCACGACGAGGTTGATGGGGATGATCAGCAATAGCGTGATGCCGATGCCGATGGCACCGGAGCAGAAGCCCTCGATGAGCGTCTCCGCGTTGAACACGCGCGAGATATCGCGCTTGCTCGCGCCGATGGCGCGCAGAATGCCGATCTCCTTCGTGCGCTCGAGGACCGAGATATACGTGATGATGCCGATCATAATGCTCGACACGACGAGCGAGATGGCGACGAATGCGATAAGCACATAGCTGATGGCGTTGATGATCGTTGTGACCGAGCTCATCAGAAGCGCCACATAGTCGGTGTAGTCGATCTGGTCGTCCTCGGAAACGCTGTTGTTATACTGCTCGATCGCATCGGCGATGGCATCCTTGTCGGCAAAGGTCGAGGCGTAGATGTTGATGGTCTTGGGACTCGCGAGGTCGACATCGCCGAGGAGCTTCAGATTGTCCTCATACGTGCCGTTCGAGACCGTCGCGGGCATGTAGTTATCATAAAGCCAGTTGTACTGCTCGCTCGTCAGCGGCTTGACAGCGGGCGATTTTTCGAGCGCCAGGTCGAGCGCCATGGCGAGCTGATCGCTTGTCATGTTAGATAGCCGCGCCTGCACGCCCGCGGCGTACTGCTCTGTCACCTGCTCGCGGATAGACTGCTCCACATAGCCAAAGAGCGTATCGTCGTCCATCTGCGCAATATAGGACTTGACGGTCGCCTCATCCACGCTCATCTGCTGGGCGTAGGTCGAAATGACCATCTGCTCGATGCTCGCGCGGTCGAGCGAGCCCATCTGCTGCTCCACGATGGCGGAGAGATACTCCTCGCTCGGCACGCTCATCATCGCGGTGTAGGCTGCGGCGCGCTCGGTGACGGAAAGGCCCTCGAGATAGTCGGTCACGTCCGCTTCCTTCCGCTCGTCGCTCACGGAGTAGTCATCGGTCAGGAACGGCAGGCCGAGGATAACGTCGGTATCGGGGTCTTCTTTCTGCTTCTGCAAAATCTCGGTCTGTCCCGCCTTTTCGACAAGATAGTCCGTCAGCGCGGACGTATAGCCGATCGCGCCGGAGAGCATCGAGGATACCGCGTTCTCATTCGGGCGCAGGATGCCGACGATCTTCACGCGCGTGCCGACATCGTCGGAGTTATAGAGGAAGTCGAGCCCCGTGTCCGTCGTGCTGACGTCGGTATATGTGCCGCTTGCGGAATCGTACTGGTAGCGCTCAGCGGGCAGGACGATCTTGAAGCTCATATTGCACAGGTCTTCATAGCTCCAGCTCTGGATGTCCTTGCTGTCGAATTCCGAGCCGTCGAGCATGTGCTGCATCGACTCCACGACCTCGTCCTGTGCGCTCAGGCCCAGCGAATAGATGACAAGGTCGGAAATTTCATTGTCCTTGTTGACGATGAGCATGACCTCGTCATAATTCTGCGGCCAGGAGCCGTAAATGAGGTCATACTGCTCGTGCAGGAGGTCGCCCACGAGCTCGCCGCTCTCACTATCCTGCGGCGGGAGCATCTGCTCCCAGGTCTCCATCGCGGAGTAGGCCGAGCCGAAGCGCTCGAAATAGCTGCTGTAATCGCCGCCGTAGAGCTCGCTCATGCAGGTCTGCAAAAGCTCCGTCACGTCGGACTTGAAGACCTTGCCGTCGGTGTCTTTGGCATAGATGCTCATGCCGAGGTCGTAGTCATAGGAAATGGAGCTGATGTGGCTTGAAAGCTCGTCGTCGCCCTCGAGGTAGGTCTTGAAGTCCTTCAAATTGTTCGTCTGCGTCTCCGCCGAGGCAAACGAGCTCATCATGTCGTACATAATGTTGTTGGAGTAGACGGCGTCGAGGTCATGCTGCTCCCCGTCGCCCTCGTCCTGCGCATGGACGCCCATCATCGAACTGACCATGCTGGACATGTCCATGCTCTCAGCCTCGATGGTCAAGGGATAGCTCGAGAGCGTATCCTCCTGCACGCGGTCGATATAGGTCTGGATGCCATTGCTCAGCGACAGAATGAGCGCGATGCCGATGATACCGATGCTGCCGGCGAAGGCCGTTAAAAATGTCCGTCCCTTTTTCGTCATCAGGTTGTTGAGCGACAGCGACAGCGCCGTGCCAAAGCTCATTGAGGTCTTTTTGCTCTTGCCCGCGGCGGGCTTTTCTTCCACGGCCTCCTCATACGGCGCGCTGTCATCCACGATCTCGCCGTCCTTTAAGCGCACAATGCGGCTCGCGTAGGTCTCGGCAAGCTCGGGGTTGTGCGTGACCATGATGATGAGGCGGTCCTTGGAGATCTTTTTCAAGATCTCCATCACCTGCACGCTCGTCTCGCTGTCGAGCGCGCCGGTCGGCTCGTCGGCGAGCAGAATGTCCGGATCGTTGACGAGCGCCCGCGCGATGGCGACGCGCTGCATCTGGCCGCCAGACATCTGGTTCGGCTTTTTGTCGAGCTGGTCGCCAAGGCCCACGCTCTCAAGCGCCTTGATGGCGCGCTCGCGGCGCTCTGACTTGCTCACGCCAGAGAGCGTGAGCGCCAGCTCCACGTTGCTCAATACCGTCTGGTGCGGAATGAGGTTATAGCTCTGGAAGACGAAGCCGATGGAGTGGTTGCGGTAGCTGTCCCAGTCCGAATCAGAAAAGTCTTTCGTCGATTTGCCATTGATGACAAGGTCGCCGCTCGTGTACTGATCCAACCCGCCGATAATGTTCAAAAGCGTCGTCTTGCCGCAGCCCGAATGGCCGAGGATGGCGACAAACTCGCTCTCACGGAAGTTGAGGCTCACGCCGCGCAGAGCGTGGACGGTGGTGTCGCCCGCCTGATAATCCTTGACGATCTGTTGCAGCTTCAGCATATCCTGCCTTCTTTCTGAGGAAATGAATGAATAAGAATTCCAGAGTAGGATATCATTTTGGCTTTTTTCCGTCAACGTGTGCGCGGAAGAATTCACCGAAAGTTCATCTTTGTTTACTACTTGATAAAAGGAGCGCCGCGGCATCGCCGCAGCGCTCTCCGATCTTCTTTTAAGCGAACGAGGTACTCATCTGCCGCTCGATCTCATAGCGCAGCACTTCTGCGCCTGAGGCGTCGTATCCGACAAAATACACCCGATCCCATCCATAGTCGCCATAGTTGGCCTCTGTCGCCACTCCGCCAGTGAGGAAATACCGATAATCGCCGTCTTCAATCAACTCAGCGGCGAATGCTTCGCGTTTCTCAAAGGTGTAGTCCCCGTTTTCATCTTGTGAAACCGCGCGGTATCGCTCGATCACGGCGCTATCGACCGCGGCATCGTCGACGCGTCCCCAGTAAAAGATATCCCTTACGCCGTTGCGCGCCATATCCCACCAGCCCGCGTGAATGCTCTCACCGTCTGAGCAGTCAAGCGGCACACCGAAATCGTCCTGCCAGCCAAGCAAGGTGTAGAAATGGCTCGTGCCGCAATAGGTCACATTCTCGCTGGCCATCAGCGTGACGCGCAGCGTCTTATAGATGTTCTCGGCGGGAAGGGATGTGATCTCGTGCGTCTTTTCATACACGCCGTAGCGCTGTTCGCCATCGCGCAGAGCCATGGCGCGCGTCAGGTGTCCGCCGCCGAGCATATTGCAGATGAGCAGCGCGCAGAGCATGATGACAACGCTCTTGACCGCGCGGCGCGCTCTCGTCGGCCGCTTTTCGATCTTCTGCTTTTTCATGGCTGCGTTCCCCCTTCCGGAAGCTCGATCCTCGTCTCGATGCGCTCGCCGAAGCGGTCGTAGACGAACGTCACGTAAGTATCGCCCTCTTCAAGCGGCACGGTATGCTGGCCATAGTGCACATACAAGCTGCCGCTGCTGCCCCAACAACTGGAATACCGGACACCATCCCTATCGTACACCGTCTTGCCGCGCTCGTTTTGCAGTGACATCGTCTCGAACAGGCGCTCATAGACTCTTCTTCCCGGGATGCGGTCATAGCTGCTCATCCAAAGCACCGCCTGCCGCTCTCCCTCGCGCACACCGTATTCGATGCGGTTCAGCTGCACGATATCGTCCCCGACGAGGATGCGCTCGTGCAGGTCTGCCGCGCCGTCAAGCTCTTCCCATGAAATACTGTTCACCGCCGGACTCACGCGCTCGCGGAGGCTCTCGTACACGCCGCTGAGCATCGGCAGCATGAAAAAGCCCTGCACGCAGGCGATGACCGTGACGAAAATCGCAACGCGCTGCACGATGACGAGCCAGAAGTGGCGGTACTGTTCGCGCAGGGCCTTACCCGTCTCCTCGGGGTCGCCCATCAGCTCCACGGCGCGCGCAGCGGCATCCTCCTCCGTATAGCCGTGCTCGACCAGCGCTTCGGCGTGGTCTTCGATGTGACCGGCGAGCTCATTTCTCAGATTGTTCGCCTCGTCAGCCGTCAGCCGGCCGACCTGTGCGAGCACGCGATCGCAATACTCGTTTCTGTTCATAGCCTCACCCTTTTTTAAGCAAAGTGCAGCACGGCGTTCACTGCGCCGCTGTACTCCTGCCAGGCTTTCTCCTCTTCTGTGAGCGCGGCCCGCCCGGCACGCGTCAGGTGGTAATATTTGCGCATCCGACCGGTGGGCGCCGCCTTTTCATAGGCTTCCACATACCCCTCGCGCTCCATCCCGTGCAGCACGGGGTAGAGCGTGCCCTCCTTCATCTCGAAGACATTGCTCGAGCGGCGCGCCAGCTCTAAAATGATCTGGTAGCCGTACATGTCCTCGGTCGAGAGGAGCTTGAGCAGTAGAAGCTGCGTGTGGTCAATGCTCTTTTTCTTCATGTTGCACCTCCAATGATACATAGAATATCTATGCTTGCAGTATACATAGAGTTGCGAGGTATGTCAAGCCAAAAATATTTGTAAATTTTTGTTCATTTTCTTAACAGACCCTAAACTTTACTTCTTGTCCTTTTGCGGCATACAATTATAATAACAATCTGAAAATCCGGCGGGACTCTTTTACCGCCAAATCGCATCGACATGAAAAGAGAGGTTCCCCATGAAAACGTATCAAGCAGGCATCGACGTAGGCTCCACCACGGTCAAGCTCGTCGTGCTGGATGAAAACGGACAAATGATCTTCGGGCAGTACCAGCGCCATCTGTCCCACACACAGCGCGCACTGTCCGACTTACTCAAGCAGGCGCGCGCAGCGCTCGGCGAGTGCGCGCTCGAATTGCGCGCCACCGGCTCCGGCGCGATCAACCTTGCCAAGGCGCTCGGCATCCCCTTTGTGCAGGAGGTCGTCGCCGTTGCGCAGGCGCTCGAGCGCGTCGCCCCGCAGGTGGATGTCGCCATCGAACTCGGCGGCGAGGATGCCAAGATCATCTACTTCAAAGGTGGACTCGAAGAGCGCATGAACGGTGTCTGCGCCGGCGGCACCGGCTCGTTTATCGACCAGATGGCCGCCCTGCTGCAGACCGATGCTTCGGGTCTCGACCGCGAGGCCGCGCACTATCAGCAGATCTACCCCATCGCCGCGCGCTGCGGCGTGTTCGCCAAGACGGACATCCAGCCCCTCATCAACGAGGGTGCGACGAAGGCCGACCTTGCCGCCTCGATTTTTCAGGCGGTCGTCAACCAGACCATTTCGGGCCTTGCCTGCGGCAAGCCCATCCGCGGCCATGTCGCGTTCTTAGGTGGGCCGCTGCACTTCCTCCCCCAACTCAAGGCCGCGTTTATCCGCACGCTGAAGCTGACGGATGAGACGACCATCGACCCTGAAAATTCCCATCTCTTCGCCGCCACCGGCGCGGCCATCGACGAAACGCCCGCCGAGGCGCAGCCGCTCAGCGCGCTCATCAAGCGTCTCGACAGCGGCGTGCAGATGGATTTTGAATTAAAGCGCCTGCCGGCGCTCTTTGAAGACGAAGCCGACCTCGAGGCCTTCCGCACCCGTCACCATACGGCGGTCGTGCCGCGCGGCGATCTTGCAACGTATAATGGCGACTGCTTTCTCGGCTTCGACGCGGGCTCGACGACGACAAAGCTCGCGTTAGTTGGCGAAAAGGGCGAGCTTTTGTACTCGTTCTACGCCAACAATCAGGGCAATCCCATCCAGACCGCCATGCAGGCGGTACATACGCTGCGCGAGCATCTTCCCGCGGGCGCACATATCGCGCGCTCCTGCTCCACGGGCTACGGCGAAACGCTGCTCAAGTCCGCGTTCTCGCTCGACGAGGGCGAGGTCGAGACCATCGCCCACTGCACCGCCGCGTCGTTCTTCGACCCCAAGGTCGACTGCGTGCTCGATATCGGCGGACAGGACATGAAGTGCATCAAGCTCAAGGACGGCGCGGTCGACACGGTGCTTCTGAACGAGGCCTGCTCGTCCGGCTGCGGCTCGTTCCTCGAGAATTTCGCCAACTCTCTTGGCATGACAGCGCAGGAGTTCGCGCACGAAGCGCTCTTTGCCAAGGCCCCCGTGGACCTCGGCACGCGCTGCACGGTGTTTATGAACTCCAACGTCAAACAGGCGCAGAAGGAGGGCGCAAGCGTCTCCGATATCTCCGCCGGCCTTGCCTACTCCGTCATCAAGAACGCTCTTTATAAGGTCATCAAGCTCTCCGACGCGAGCGAGCTCGGCTCGCACGTCGTCGTACAGGGCGGCACCTTCTTCAACGAGGCCGTGCTGCGCGCGTTCGAGCGCATCTCCGGCGCGCAGGTCACGTGTCCCGACATCGCGGGCATCATGGGCGCGTTCGGCGCGGCACTGCTCGCGCGCGACCGCTACCACGGGCAGCAGAGCACAATGCTCCCTCTTGAGGAGATCGAGCAGCTCACGTACAAGACCTCTGCCGCACGCTGTCAGGGCTGCCAGAACCACTGCATGCTCACGGTCAGCGTCTTCCCCGGCGGCCGCCGCCATGTGAGCGGCAACCGCTGCGAAAAAGCCCTGCACGGCGAAAGCGCTGCTAAACCCGGCGAAAATATCTTCGCCTACAAGCGTGAGCGCATGTTCGCCTATCCCCCGCTCGAGCCGGAAAATGCGCCGCGCGGCGAGATCGGCATCCCGCGCGTGCTGAACATGTATGAAAACTACCCATTCTGGGCGACGTTCTTCCGCGACCTCGGCTTCCGCGTCATTCTCTCCCCGTTCTCCACGCGCGCGATCTACGAGCTGGGCATGGAGAGCATTCCGTCGGAATCTGAGTGCTATCCCGCCAAGCTCGCCCACGGTCACGCCCAGTGGCTTATCGACCACGGCGTCAAGACCATCTTCCACCCCTGCGTGTTCTACGAACATCAGGAAGTGCCGGGCGCGCAGAACCACTTCAACTGCCCGATCGTCGTTTCATATCCCGAGAATATCAAGAACAACGTCGAAGCCGTGACCGACGGCTCCGTGCGCTACCTGCATCCCTTCCTCGCTTTCACGAACGAAAAGGTCGCCTCCGACCGTCTCGTCCAGTTCTGTAAGGAAGTATGGAGCATTCCCGAAAAGGAAACGCGCCATGCCGCCCACCTCGCGTGGGAAGAGCAACGCAGGGCCAAGGCCGACGTCTGCGCCGCGGGCGCGAAGGCACTCGCCGACATGGAGAAAAACGGCGGCAGCGGCATTGTGCTCGCCGGACGTCCCTACCACGTCGACCCCGAGATCAACCACGGCATCCCAGAGCTCATCGCGGCCTACGGCCTGACGGTGCTGACCGAGGATTGCCTGCCCATCGACTTTGTCCCCAAGCGCCCCGTGCGCGTGAATGACCAGTGGGTCTATCACTCCCGCCTCTACACCGCGGCGGAATTCGTCTGCGGGCGCGACGATCTTGAGCTCATTCAGCTCAACTCGTTCGGCTGCGGTCTCGACGCCGTCACGACCGACGAGGTCTGCGAGCTTTTGGAGCAGGGCGGCAAGCTCTACACCTGCCTCAAGATTGACGAGGTCAACAACCTCGGCGCGGTGCGCATCCGCATCCGCTCGCTGCTCGCCGCCGTCGCCATGCGGCGCGAGCGCGGGATCCATTCGACCTCTCACGTACAGCCGTTCGAGCGCGTCTACTACACCAAGGAGATGCAGAAGCAGCACTACACCATCCTCGCCCCCCAGATGAGTCCCATCCATTTTGACATTCTCGAGCCTATCTTCCGCCACCACGGCTATAATTTTGAGGTACTGCAAAACGACGACCGCGCCGCCATCGACGCGGGCCTCAAGTACGTCAACAACGACGCCTGCTATCCCTCGATCACGGCGGTCGGCCAGCTGATGGAGGCCGTGACCTCCGGCCGGTACGACACCGACCACCTCGCCCTGATCATGTCGCAGACCGGCGGCTGCTGCCGCGCGAGCAATTACATCGCCTTCATCCGCCGCGCACTCAAAAAAGCGGGCCTTGAACACATCCCTGTCATCTCGCTCAACGCCAACGGCATGGAGACGAACGAGGGCTTCCGCATCTCGCCGTCACTGCTGTTGGACGCCGCGCACGGTATCGTGCTTGGTGACCTGCTGATGCGCTGCCTGTACCGCGTGCGCCCGTATGAGCTCGAAAAAGGCAGCGCGAACGCGCTGCACCGCAAGTGGCGCGACATCTGCATCGACTCGCTGACGAGCGAGCATCCCAAGTACCGCTACGCCCAGCTCTGCCGCGGCATTGTCGAGGATTTCGACGCGCTGCCCATCGACGAAACGCTCAAAAAGCCGCGCGTCGGCGTCGTCGGTGAGATCCTCGTCAAATACATGCCACTTGCCAACAACCATGTTGTCGACCTTTTGGAACGCGAGGGTGCAGAGGCGGTCGTTCCCGATCTTCTCGATTTCTTTGCCGCCACGATCTATGAGCAGGACTTCAAGCACACCCACCTTGGAAAGGGGTGGACTGCTTCGGCCAGCGCCAAGTTCGGCATTCCGGCACTCCAGCGTATGCGCCGCCCCGCGATCGAAGCGCTGAAGGCCAGCAAGCGCTTTGATCCCCCCATGGCCATCAACCATGTGGCGGAGCTTGCCAAGCCCTTCCTTTCAATCGGCAACCAGTACGGCGAGGGCTGGTTCCTCGCCGGTGAGATGGCAGAGCTCATCACCTCCGGCACGCCGAACATCGTGTGCATCCAGCCGTTTGCGTGCCTGCCGAACCATGTGGTCGGCAAGGGCGTCATCAAGGCGCTGCGCGCGGCCTATCCCGGCGCAAACATTGTCGCTGTCGACTATGACCCCGGCGCGAGCGAAGTGAACCAGCTCAACCGCATCAAGCTGATGCTCACCGCGGCGCAGCGCGCGCTGCACGCGCAGGAGGCCACCCCGAAAAAGCCGCAGCCGCCCGAGGCTCCGTCCATCAGCCTGCCGCACCCCAAGGTCGCAATGCTCTGAGCGCAGAAAGCGGCAGAAATTGAAAAATAGGCTTGCTTTCCGCACCTTTCTATGGTATTATGAGTACCTGTGAATATAGCGTGATCACACGTTCAACAATTTGGAGGTTTTCACCATGACTTTATTCGTTACGATTCTTCAGCTTCTCTGCGGTCTCATCGTCATCGGCATCGTCCTGTTCCAGAGCGGCAAGTCCGCCGGCTTAAGCGGTGCAATCGGCGGCGTGGCCGATTCTTTCATGGCCAAGAACAAGGCCAAGAGCACGGATGCCCGTCTTGCGCGTGCCACCAAGTGGGTCGGCGCTGCGTTCATCGTCCTGACGCTCGTGCTGAATATGCTGTAAGAGCAAACGAATCCATAATGAAGAAGAGCGGAAGCAAATGCTTCCGCTCTTCTTTTTTGCATTTGGGAATCCTGCTGCAAACAGCGGGAATTGATACAATCGGCAAGTCACTCTGCTCTGTGCGTTTTGACAGCATTCTGCCTCGCTAGTCAATTTTCCTTTTCAGAAACGATAAAAAGCCCTTTTGTATGGCTTCGCGATCTGCCATACAAAAGGGCTTTTTACTTATAATTCAGCTTTTGACTGCGGGGTTGGTTTAGACCAACTCGATCATCGCGGTCAGCGCCGTGCCAAGAGCCGCCTTCGGCGGTTGCACGGCTGCACACCCGCCTGCGGGCGGGCGTCGGCAGCGCCTCGACCGCACGTTAGCCTAATTTTTAGACCAACTCGATCATCGCGGTCTCGGCAGCGTCGCCGCGGCGGACACCGGTGCGAACAATGCGGGTGTAGCCGCCGTTGCGCTCAGCATAGCCGGGAGCGATCTCCTTGAACAGCTTCTTGCAGACATCCTCGCGGGTGATGAAGCTCATCGCCTGGCGGTAAGCTGCCAGATCGCCCTTCTTGCCGAGGGTGATCATCTTCTCAGCCACGGGCTTGATTTCCTTGGCGCGGGTGACCGTAGTCTCCATCTTGCCGTTATCCAGGAAATCGGTGACCTGCTGACGGAGCATCGCCATACGCTGATCGGTAGTCTTACCGAGCTTACGAGTTCCGGGCATAGTGGTTTTCCTCCTTGTAAGGATAAGTTGTCGGCCGTCGTTCTACGCGTGGGCGTAGGGTGCCGGTCATTAGTTGTTGTCTTCGCTGGCCAGGGACAGGCCCATCATGGCCAGCTTGTTGATGACCTCTTCGAGACTCTTGCGGCCGAGGTTTCTCACCTTCATCATATCGTCCTCGGTCTTGGAAATCAGATCCTCGACCGTGTTGATATTGGCACGCTTGAGGCAGTTGAAGCTGCGCACGCTGAGATCGAGCTCCTCGATCGTCAGCTCGAGCACCTTGTCGCGCTGCGCCTCGGCCTTCTCCACGACGGTGGACTTGCTGCCCATCGCGTCGGAAAGGTCGGTGAAGAGCGAGAAGTGATCGCAGAGGATCTTAGCGCCGAGAGAGACGGCGTCACGCGGACTGATGGTGCCATCGGTCCAGACCTCAAGCGTCAGCTTGTCGAAGTCGGTCATGTTGCCCACGCGGGTGTTTTCCACGGTGTAGTTGACCTTGTACACGGGCGTGTAGATCGAGTCAACGGGAATAACGCCGATAGCCGTCTGCGCTGTCTTGTTGCGGTCGGCGGACACATAGCCGCGGCCGTGAGAAAGCGTCAGCTCCATGTTGAGCGTCGCACCGGCGTCCAGCGTTGCGATGTGCAGGTCGGGGTTGAGGACCTCGACCTCGCTGTCGCCCTTGATGTCGCCGGCCTTGACCTCGCACGGGCCCACAGCCTCAATATAGACGGTCTTGATGCCGTCGGTATTGTGCAGACGGGTAATGAGGCTCTTGACGTTCAGCACGATCTCGGTCACATCCTCCTTGACACCGGGGATGGTGGAGAACTCGTGCTGCACGCCGGCGATCTTGATAGAGGTCGCCGCGGTGCCGGGCAGGGACGAGAGCATAATGCGGCGCAGCGCATTGCCGAGCGTGATACCGTAGCCGCGCTCAAGAGGCTCTACGGTGAACTTGCCGTAGGTGCCGTTCGCGGGGTCTTCCACGCACTCGATCTTGGGCTTTTCAATTTCAATCATGCAGTTACCCTCCATTTCCATTCTGTGGTCTCAAAGTCCACACCAAAATTCTGCGTGTGTCTGTTGAGGGCTCGCCGCCGATTACTTGGAGTACAACTCAACGATGAGGTGCTCCTCAACGGGAACATCAATTTCTTCGCGGGCGGGAAGGCGAACCACGGTGCCCTTGAGGCTGTTCTTATCGCGCTCCATCCAGGTGGGGACCAGGAACACGGGAGCGTCCTGACCCATCAGGCGCTTGAAGACCTCGGAAGAGCGGCTGCTCTCCGCGACCTCGATCACATCGCCGGCCTTGACGAGGTAGGAAGGAATGTTGACCTTCTTGCCGTTGACGGTGAAGTGCGCATGGCTGACGAGCTGACGGGCCTGACGGCGGGTCATCGCAAAGCCCATGCGGTAAACAACGTTATCCAGACGGCGCTCGACCGTGATGAGCAGGTTGTCACCGGTCTTGCCGGGGGCGGCAGCGGCAGACTCGTAGTAGCCGCGGAACTGCTTTTCGAGGATACCATAGATGAACTTGACCTTCTGCTTTTCAGCAAGCTGAAGGCTGTATTCGCTCTTCTTCTTTCTCATCTGGCTGCCGGGGTTGCGATTAGTGGTCTTCTTCGCATAGCCCATCACAGCAGGAGAAATGCCCAAAGCCTTGCAGCGCTTGGCGATCGGCTGCATATTCTTTGCCATAGTGCTTTTTACCTCCTCTTTCGATTAGACGCGACGGCGCTTCGGGGGACGGCAGCCGTTGTGCGGGATGGGCGTGACGTCCTTGATCATCGTGACCTCCAGGCCGACAGCCTGCAGGGCGCGGATCGCAGCTTCACGACCCTGGCCGGGGCCCTTAACAAAGACCTCGACCGTCTTGAGGCCATGCTCCATCGCAGCGGTAGCAGCCGTTTCAGCGGCGCTCTGAGCGGCGAACGGAGTGGACTTCTTGCTGCCGCGGAAGCCGAGACCGCCGGAGGAAGCCCAGGAAAGGGCGTTGCCCTGCGTATCGGTCACCGTGACCATGGTGTTGTTGAAGGAGGAACGAATATGAACCTGACCACGTTCGACGTTCTTCTTTTCGCGGCGACGGCGGATAACCTTCTTACCGGTTTTAGCATTGTTTGCTGCCATATTCTATTCTCCCTCCTTACTTCTTCTTGTTCGCAATGGTCTTCTTGGGGCCCTTGCGGGTACGAGCGTTGGTCTTGCTGCGCTGACCGCGAACGGGCAGGCCGCGGCGATGACGGGTGCCGCGATAGCAGCCGATCTCGCTCAGACGCTTGATGTCGAGTGCGGTCTGACGGCGAAGGTCGCCTTCCACGATGTAGCTGTGGTCGATGGCTTCACGAAGCTTGGCCTCGTCAGCATCGGTCAGATCCTTCACGCGGGTGTCGGGGTTCACGCCTGTCTGTGCCAGGATCTCCTGAGCACTCTTTCTGCCAATACCATAGATATAAGTCAAACCGATTTCGATTCGCTTATCCTTGGGCAGGTCAATACCGGCAATACGTGCCATACTTTTTAACCTCCAATTAAGTCTTAGCCCTGGCGCTGCTTGTGCTTCGGATTCTCGCAAATGACCATGACACGGCCTTTACGACGAATGATCTTGCACTTTTCGCACATGGGCTTCACGGACGGTCTTACTTTCATGTCGATAAACCTCCATTACTTAGTACGCCAGGTAATTCGGCCGCGGGTCAGGTCATAGGGAGACATCTCCACTGTGACCTTGTCACCGGGCAGAATCCTGATGAAATTCATTCTGAGCTTTCCGGAAATATGCGCTAAGATCGTGTGTCCATTTCCAATGTCTACTTGGAATGTGGTGTTGGGCATGGCCTCAACGACAACGCCTTCCACTTCAATCATGTCGGATTTTGCCAAGTGTTATCCCTCCTGGTCCGGATTTTCCTTGCCGCTGTATGCGGCGATGGCTTTACGAAGCTCACTGTTTGTGATTTTTTCCTTGCTTCTGATCTTCTCGGCGACAGGCGCCGCGCTCTCTGCGATGAAGCGGACATGCTTTTGCTTTTTCCGCTTCGGCGCTTCGATCCTGCGGCTCTTGCCGTCGGCCAGCAGCAGGTACTCCCCGTCTGTTTCCAGCACGAAGAAGTATTTGCCCTGCTCTCTGCCGGCAGTTGCCTGAACAAGATTCGCAATGTCCATGGCGTCCTCTTACGGTGCCGGAGCCGTCAGAATTTCGGGCTCGCCGGCGGTGATGAGGATCGTGTTCTCGTAGTGCGCCGCGTATTTGCCGTCACGGGTCTTGACGGTCCAGCCATCGCTCATCTGGCGGATGGCTGCGGTGCCCGCGTTCACCATCGGTTCGACGGCGATCGTCATGCCGCGCAGCAGCTTCGGCCCGTGGCCCGGAGCTCCGTAGTTGGGGATCTCGGGCGCTTCGTGCATGTTTCTGCCGACGCCATGGCCGACATACTCGCGCACGACGGAGAAGCCGTTCGCCTCCACATACGCCTGCACGGCGTGGGAGATGTCGGAGATGCGGTTGCCCTCGCGGGCCTGCGCAAATCCTTCAAAAAAGCTCTGACGAGTCACGTCGATCAACCGCTGTGCCTCTTCGGAAATTTTTCCGCAGGGGTAAGTGGCTGCGCAGTCGCCGTGGAAGCCGCCGATGTATGCGCCCACGTCCACGCTGACGATATCGCCCTCCTTGAGCACCCGGGGACCCGGGATGCCGTGGATGATCTCGTCATTGACGGACACGCACACGCTGGCGGGATAGCCGTTGTAGTTTAAGAACGACGGCTCGGCGCCCTGCGAACGAATGAAATGGAACACTGCTTTGTCAATTTCTCGGGTTGTTACGCCGGGCTTTACCATTTCCCCTGCTAACGCACGGGCAGCCGCGGTAATTTTTCCCGCTCGGCGCATCAATTCGATCTCGCGCTCTGATTTCACAATGATCATATCTTAACCATCCTGTCTCAGTATTGCGAGGATCGCCTTGGAGGTGGCCTCCACCGGCCCCATGTCCTCCACCGGATACAGAACCCCACGCTCGCGGTAGAAGTCCTTGAGCGGTTCTGTTTCTCTATGATAGACCGCAAGGCGGTTTTTCACCGTCTCGGGCTTATCATCCTTGCGGGTGACCAGCTCGCCGCCGCAGACGTCGCAGACGCCCTCGGCTTTGGGCGGCACTGCCACGATGTGGTAGCTTGCGCCGCACTTGCTGCAAACCCTGCGTCCGCTCATGCGCTCCATGATGGTCGCGTCAGCGATCTCCAGGGAGACGACATGATCGAACTTGATACCGGCTGCCTCAAGAGCTTCCGCCTGCGCGATCGTGCGGGGCACACCGTCTAAGATGAAGCCTTTCGCACAATCGGGCTCGGCGAGCCGCTCTTTAATGATGCCGATGATGACCTCATCGGGTACCAGGTGGCCTTCGTCCATATAGGTCTTGGCCTTCATTCCCGTCGGCGTGCCCTCTTGGATGGCCGCGCGCAGAATGTTACCGGTGGAAATCGCGGGGATTCCTAACTCGCGGGAGATGACAGCGGCCTGCGTGCCTTTGCCAGCGCCCGGAGCGCCCAATAAAATCAGTTTCATAGAAACGCCTCTCTTACTCGAGGAAGCCCTTGTACTGGCGCATCATCATCTGAGACTCCAGCGCGCGGACCGTCTCAAGTGCAACACCGACAACGATGATGACCGAGGTACCGCCGATGGCGAGGCTGGAGTTGCCCAGCAGTTTGCCGGCGATCAGCGGGCAGATGGCCACGATGCCGAGGTAGATGGCGCCGAAAAGGGTGACCTTGTTGAGAACCTTGGCAATGAAGTCAGACGTGGGCTTGCCCGGACGGAAGCCGGGGATGAAGCCGCCGTTGCGCTTGAGGTTGTTGGAGATCTCAACGGGGTTAAACTGAATGGTAGCGTAGAAATAGCTGAAGCCGATGATCATCAGGAAGTAGACGATCAGATACAGCACAGACTTGGTGTCGATCGCGTTGTAGATGCTGCGGCCAACGGTGCCCTCCTCGGGAATGCCGATAAAAGCCCAGATGGTGGCGGGCAGGGACGCGATGGTCTGCGCGAAGATGATGGGCAGAACGCCGGACATGTTCACCTTCATGGGAAGGGTGGATGCCTGGCCGCCGTACATCTTGCGGCCGACCTGACGCTTGGCGTACTGGACGGGGATGCGGCGCTCGGCCTCGTTGACATGGACGATCAGAACGACCATCGCAAGCATGCCGACGATCAGCAGCGCGATCCACAGGTAGCCGATGGAGCCCTTGGTGCGGATGTAGCTCGCAGCCATCGTGACCATGTTGGGCACGCGGGACAGGATACCTGCAAACAGGATGATGGAGATACCGTTGCCGACACCGAACTCATTGACCTGCTCGCCCAGCCACATCACGAACGAAGAACCGGCAACAAACGAAACGATGATCACGAGCGCCGGCCAGATGCCCTGCTGCTCGAGGATGTTGTAGTTCTTGCAGATCATGTAGTAGCCAAAGCCCTGAAGCAGGGCGATCGCCACGGTCGCGTAGCGGGTGATGGAGGCGATCTTCTTCTTGCCGGCCTCGCCGCCGTCGCGGGCGAGACGCTCGAGCGCGGGAATCGCGATCGTCAACAGCTGGATGATGATCGAGCTGTTGATGTAGGGCTGGACGCCCAGCGCGAAGACCGTCGCTTCTGCGAACGCGCCGCCGGACATGACGTTGTAGAGGCCAAGCACGGTGCCGCTCATGCTGTCGAGATAGTTGCCGAGCAGCGTCGTGTTGATATAGGGGACGGGGATCGCGTTACCGATGCGGAAGATCAGAAGGATCAGCAGCGTGAACACGATCTTCTTGCGCAGTTCGGGAACGCCCCAGGCCTTACGGATCGTCTGAATCACTTAGACCACCTCTGCCTTTCCGCCAGCTGCTTCAATAGCTTCCTTAGCAGACTGGGAAAACGCAGCGGCCTGAACAGTGACCTTCTTGGTAACAGAGCCGTTACCGAGCACCTTGTAACCATACGCGCACTTGCTCAGGATACCCTTAGCAAGCAGAGCCTCTGCGGTAACGGTCTCGCCGTCCTCGAACTTGTCGAGCGCACTCAGGTTGATGACCTCATAGGGCTTTGCAAAAATGTTGTTGAAGCCGCGCTTCGGGGTACGGCGCGCCAGAGGCATCTGGCCGCCTTCGAAACCGACGCGGACACCGCCGCCGCTGCGTGCCTTCTGGCCCTTGTGACCGCGGCCGCCGGTCTTGCCGTTGCCGCTGCCGTGGCCGCGACCCTTGCGGAACGCTTCCTTGGTGGAACCAGCGGCGGGAGACAGATTATACAGTTCCATATCTGTTCCTCCTTATTTCTCTTCAGTGACCTGCAGCAGATAGCCGATCTTGGCGATCTTGCCACGCGTCTGGTCGTTGTCGGGCTGCACGCTCGTATCGCCGATCTTGCGCAGACCCATGGAATTGGCAGTAGCAATGTGCTTTTCGTGTCTGCCGTTCAAGCTCTTGACGAGCTCAACTTTTAAATTAGCCATGACGCTCTGCCTCCTTAACCGATGATCTCGTCCACGCTCTTGCCGCGGATCTTGGCGACCTGCTCCGCGCTGCGCATGGACTTCAGGCCTTCGATCGCAGCGCCAACAACGTTGTTGGGGTTGTTGGAGCGCAGGCACTTAGTACGAATATCCTTGATGCCGGCAGCCTCAACGACGGCACGGACAGCGCCGCCGGCGATCACGCCGGTACCGGGGGCAGCGGGCTTCATCAGCACGCGGCCGGCGCCGAACTCGCCGATCGTCTCGTGAGGAATGGTGGTACCATCAAGGGTAACGGTGATCATGTTCTTCTTGGCAGCCTCGAGGCCCTTGCGGATCGCCTCGGGGACTTCAGCGGCCTTGCCAAGGCCGTAACCGACCTTGCCCTTGCCGTCGCCAACGACCATCAGAGCAGAGAACTTGGCCACGCGGCCGCCCTTCACGGTCTTGGAAACACGGTTGAGGAAAACGAGCTTTTCCATGTATTCGCTCTGTTCGCGTTCAAATCTAGGCATTGTATTTTCCTCCTCCCTTAGAATTCCAGGCCGCCCTCGCGGGCGCCTTCAGCCAGCTCTGCAACGCGGCCGTGATACAGGTAACCGCCGCGGTCGAAGACGACCGTGTCGATGCCCTTGGCCTTGGCGCGCTCGGCGATGAGCTTACCGACTGCACGGGCGGCAGCCTTGTTGCTGCCGTTGCCCTCGATCGCCTTGTCCAGGGAGGAAGCGGCGACCAGCGTGTTGCCGGCAACATCGTCGATGATCTGGGCGTAGATGTTCTTTTCAGAACGGAAAACGTTCAGGCGGGGTCTCTCGGGAGTGCCGGAGACTTTGGCGCGAACGCGCTTATGACGCTTGATGCGCTGTGCTTTGGTATCGGGTCTTTTAATCATATCGGCACACCTCCTTACTTCTTAGCGCCGGTCTTACCGACCTTGCGGCGAATGACTTCGTCAGCATACTTGATGCCCTTGCCCTTGTACGGCTCGGGAGGACGCTTTTCGCGGATCTCAGCGGCAAACTGACCGACCTTCTGCTTGTCGCAGCCAGAAACGACGATCTGGTTGGGCTGGGGGACCTCGATGGTGATGCCGTCAATCTCGGGGACTTCCACTGTGTGAGAGTAGCCGATGTTCAGGACGAGCTTGTTGCCCTCCTTGGCGGCACGATAGCCAACGCCGTTGACTTCGAGCGTCTTCTTGTAGCCATCGGTGACGCCGACGACCATGTTGTGCAGCAGAGCGCGGGTCAGGCCGTGCAGAGCGCGGTTCTCCTTGCCGTCGTCGGGACGGGAAACGAGAAGCTCAGCGCCTTCCTGCTTGATGGTCATGCTCGGCTGGAGCTGCTGGGTCAGGGTACCCTTGGGGCCCTTGACGGTGACAAGGTTGCCGTCCGCGACGGTGACTTCGACACCCGCGGGAATGGCAACGGGCATTTTACCAATTCTACTCATTGTTTTATACCCTCCTTACCACACGAACGCAAGGACTTCGCCGCCGATGTGAGCCGCGCGAGCAGCCTTGTCGGTCATAACGCCCTTGGAGGTGGAGACGATGGCAATACCCAGGCCACGGAGCACGCGGGGCAGTTCATCTGCGCCGACGTAAACGCGGAGACCGGGCTTGCTGACACGGCGAAGGCCGGTGATGACCTTGTCCTTGCCATTGTACTTCAGGGTGATGTGGATCGTGCCCTGGGTACCATCGTCAACGATCTGATAGCTCTTGATGTAGCCCTCGTCCAGCAGAATCTGAGCGATGCTCTTCTTCATGTTGGAAGCGGGGACATCCACAGTGTCATGACGGGCACTGTTTGCGTTGCGGATGCGGGTGAGCATATCCGCAATGGGGTCAGTGATATGCATAGTGTAAATCCTCCTGATTTAGAGTTACGGTCATGGACCGTTTAGGTCACGAGGTATCAGTGCCAATTTGGAACGTGCCCACACGCGTGTGAACACGCGTAATTGACACTGACCTTTCGCGATCCTTTATCGCCAGAACGTCCATATCGCAACGTTCGTGGTTATGAGTTTGTTTCGGAGGCTCAAGCTCCGAGGTGTCGGGCTGTTGAAAAACTTCAACAGCAGGTCCTTCTTGAGATTTTTTCGTTAGACGAGGCGAAGCGACGCCGGCGTACTTTGTGTACGCCAAGGAGCTTCAACGAAGTATAACGGAAAAAGATCAGAAGGAAGCCTTGCGAACGCCGGGGATCTCGCCCTTGTAGGCTAACTCGCGGAAGCAGATACGGCAGACGCCATAGTCACGAAGATACGCGTGGGGGCGGCCGCAGATCTTGCAGCGGTTGTAGCGGCGGGTGGAGAACTTAGCAGGAGCCTGCTGCTTGAGAATCATAGATTTCTTAGCCATTTTTGATATCCTCCTACTTAGCGTTCAAAGGGAGCGCCGACCAGGGTCAGCAGCTCGCGGGCTTCTTCGTCGGTCTGAGCGGTGGTGCAGATGACGACGTCCATGCCGCGGATCTTGTCGATCTTATCGTACTCGATCTCGGGGAAGATCAGCTGCTCCTTGATGCCCAGGGCATAGTTGCCGCGGCCGTCGAAAGCGTTGGCGCTGATGCCGCGGAAGTCGCGGACACGGGGAAGCGCAACGTTGAACAGACGATCGAGGAATTCCCACATCTTGTCGCCGCGGAGGGTGACCTTCGCGCCGATGGGCATATCCTCACGCAGCTTGAAGTTTGCGATGGACTTCTTCGCCTTGGTGACGACGGCCTTCTGGCCGGTGATGGTGGTCAGGTCGCGCACGACCGCTTCGAGGACCTTGGCATTCTCCTTGGCCTCGCCGCAGCCGACGTTCACGACGACCTTGTCGATCTTGGGGATCTGCATGGTGGACTTATAACCGAACTTCTTGTAGAGAGCGGGTGCCACTTCTGCCTTATACTGTTCTTTCAGTCTTGCCATTGTGAACTACTCTCCTTTCTTAAAGCTCGGCGCCGCAGTGCTTGCACACGCGGGTCTTCTTGCCATTTTCGATCTTGTGCGCGATGCGGGTACCCTTGTTGCACTTGGGGCACACGACCTGCACCTTGGAAGCGTACATGGCAGCCTCACGCTGCACAATGCCGCCGGTCTCGCCCTGCTTGCGGGGCTTGACGTGGCAGGTCACCATGTTGATGCCCTCCACGACGACCTTGGCTTCGCTGGGGACGGTGCCGAGCACCTTGCCCTGCTTGCCCTTGTCCTTACCGGACAGGACGATAACGGTATCGCCCTTCTTCACATTCATAGCCATTCTTCAAGCCCTCCTTAGACAACTTCCGGAGCCAGGGAGAGGATCTTGAGGAAGTCCTTCTCACGCAGCTCGCGAGCGACGGGCCCAAAGATACGGGTGCCGCTGGGGTTCTTGTCGTCCTTGATCAGGACCGCAGCATTCTCGTCGAAGCGGACATAGGTGCCGTCTTCGCGGCGGACGCCCTTGGCAGAGCGGACGATAACGGCCTTGACGACCTCGCCCTTCTTGACCTGACCGCCGGGGGCAGCCTTACGCACGGACGCGACGATGATATCGCCGATATTGCCGTACTTGCGGCCGGAGCCACCGAGAACGCGGATGCACTTGATTTCCTTGGCACCGGTGTTATCGGCGACCTTCAGAAAACTTTCCTGCTGAATCATTGTTCCGGTACCTCCTTACTTAGCTTTTTCGACGATCTCGACCACGCGCCAACGCTTGTCCTTGGACAGGGGGCGGGTCTCCATCACCTTGACGGTATCACCGATACCGCACGTATTGTTTTCATCGTGAGCCTTCAGCTTGTAGGTGCGGCCGACGATCTTCTTGTACAGGGGATGCGCCACGCGGTCAGCGATCGCAACGACGACGGTCTTGTCCATCTTGTCGGAAACGACCTTACCAACGCGGACCTTACGGGAGGAAATTCTCTTCTCTTCCATCTTACTTCTCCTCCTTCTCACGGATCATGGTTTTGACTCGGGCAATATCACGCTTGGTCTGGACGAGCTTCTGGGGGTTATCCAGCTGATTCGTCGCGTGCTGCATGCGCAGCATAAACAGATCTTTCTTCAGAGCGTCGAGCTTGGTGTTCAGCTCAGCAACGCTCATGGCACGAACTTCACTTGCCTTCATCTCATTCACCTACTTCCTGGGTCTCGGCCTCGCGCTTGACGATCTTCGTCTTGATGGGCAGCTTGTGGCTGGCCAGACGGAGCGCCTCACGCGCGACTTCTTCGGAAACACCGGCGATCTCAAACATGATACGGCCGGGCTTGACAACTGCTACCCAATACTCCGGAGAGCCCTTACCGGAACCCATACGGGTCTCGGCAGGCTGCTTGGTAACGGGCTTATCGGGGAAAATCTTGATCCAGACCTGGCCGCCACGCTTGGTGTAACGGGTCATGGCGACACGGGCCGCCTCGATCTGGTTGCTGGTGATCCACGCGGGCTCAGTGGCCTGGAGGCCGTACTCACCATAAGTAATGGTGTTGCCGCGGGTCGCCTTGCCGGTCATACGACCGCGCTGAACGCGACGGTATTTCACTCTCTTCGGCAGAAGCATTACTGAGCGCCTCCTTCCTTATTCTCAGCCGGCTTGCGATAGCCGCCCTGCGGACGATCGCCCTGGGGACGGTTGCCGTTGCGGTTGAAGCCGCCCTCACGGCGCTGATAGCCGCCCTGGCCATCACGGCGGGGACGACGGTCACCGTCGCGGCGAGGACGACGCTCGCGGCGCTCCTCATACGGCTTGGTGGTATCGAGCGTACGCGGGGTGGTACGCAGGGTCTGGGTCAGGACCTCGCCCTTGTAGATCCAAACCTTCACACCGATGCGGCCGAACGTGGTCGCAGCCTCGGCGAAGCCGTACTCGATGTCGGCACGGATGGTCTGCAGAGGGATGGTGCCCTCGTGATAGTGCTCAACGCCAGCGATCTCGCGGCCGCCGAGACGACCGGAGCAGCAGCATTTGATGCCCTTGGCGCCGGCGCGCATGGCGCGGCCCATGGCGTTCTTCATCGCGCGGCGGTGAGAGATACGCTTTTCGAGCTGCTGGGCGATGTTCTCAGCGACGAGCTGAGCGTTCATGTCGGGATTGCGGACCTCGACGATGTTGAGCTTGACCTTCTTGCCGATCAGAGCCTCGACCGCGAGACGCAGCTTCTCGACCTCCGCGCCGTCCTTGCCGATGACCATGCCGGGGCGGGCGCAATGAACGAACAGCGTCACAACATCATTGCTGCGCTCGATCTCGATCTTGGGCACGCCTGCACCGTACAGGCTCTTCTTGACGAACTTGCGGATCTTGTTATCTTCAACGATCAGGTCGCCGACCTTCTCGTCTCTGGCATACCAGCGGGAGTCCCAGTCTTTGATGACGCCGACGCGCATGCCGTGGGGATTAACTTTCTGTCCCATGAAACTGTCTCCTCCCTTTAGTCTCTCTCAGCGACGGCGAGCGTCACGTGAGAGGTTCTCTTGTTGATGCGGTAGCCGCGGCCCTTGCTGGCGGGGATCATGCGCTTGAGGATCGGGCCGGAAGTCGCGTAGACCTCGGACACGTACAGCTTGGAGGTATCCATGCTGAAGTTGTTCTCGGCGTTGGCGACAGCGCTCTTTAAGAGCTTGACCAGGGGCTCGGACGCAGCCTTGGGGGTCTGCATCAGGAGCGCCATGGCGGTGTTGATGTCCTTACCGCGGATCAGGTCGCAGACGATCTGGACCTTGCGGGGAGAGATGCGGACATATCTCAGATATGCTTTAGCTTCCATGTTCTGCATTCTCCTTCCTTATTTCGTCTTGGTATGGCCGCGGAACGTACGGGTGGGAGCGAACTCGCCCAGCTTGTGGCCGACCATATCTTCCTGAATATAAACGGGAACGTGCTTGCGACCGTCGTGGACGGCGATCGTGTGACCGACGAAGGAGGGGAAGATGGTGGAGCTGCGGCTCCAGGTCTTCAGGACCTTCTTCTCACCGGTCTTGTTCATCTCTTCGACTCGCTTGATCAGCTCAGGGGCAACAAACGGGCCTTTTTTAATGCTTCTGCTCATTTTTACATTGCCTCCTTTTACTTATCGTTACGACGCTTGACGATGAACTTGTTCGTCGGGTTCTTCTTCGAACGGGTCTTGTAACCCATAGCCGGCTTGCCCCACGGGGTCATGGGACCGGGGTGACCGACAGGGCTCTTACCTTCACCACCGCCGTGGGGGTGGTCGTTCGGGTTCATGACGGAACCGCGGACGGTCGGACGAACGCCCATGTGGCGCTTGCGGCCGGCCTTACCGATGTGAACGTTCTCGTGATCGATGTTGCCGACCTGGCCGATGACGGCCATGCAGTTCGTGCGGACGATGCGCACTTCGCCGGAGGGCATACGGATCTGAGCGTCGCCGTTCTCCTTCGCCATCAGCTGAGCAGCAGTACCGGCGGAGCGGACGAGCTGAGCGCCCTTGCCGGGGTGCATCTCAATGTTGTGGATGACGGTACCGACAGGGATGTTGGCGATGGGCAGGCAGTTGCCGGGCTTGATATCAGCGGAGGCGGAAGAAATGATCTTGTCGCCAGCCTTCAGGCCGACAGGAGCAATGATGTAGCGCTTCTCGCCGTCCTCGTACTGGACGAGAGCGATGAACGCGCTGCGGTTGGGGTCATACTCCAGGCGCAGGACGGTCGCGGGGACGTCCATCTTGTCGCGCTTGAAGTCGATGATACGGTACTTCTGCTTGTTGCCGCCGCCGTGATGACGGACGGTGATGCGGCCGTAGCTGTTGCGGCCGGCATGCTTCTTCTGAGACTCGACCAAGCTGCGTTCGGGCTTGGCCTTCTTGTCGATCCCCTCGAAGGCGGACACAGTCATGTGACGGCGGGAGGGGGTAGTGGGCTTAAACGTCTTAATAGCCATTTCTCATATCCTCCTTACACCATGCCCTCGAACAGCTCGATGGTCTTGGAATCTTCAGCGAGCTGCACATAGGCCTTCTTCCAGCTGCGGGTCTTGCCCAGGCGGCCGGCGCCGAGGCGCTTGGCCTTGCCGCTGACGTTGAGCGTGTTGACCTTGGCGACCTTAACGCCGAAAGCGGTCTCAACAGCGTTCTTGATCTCCACCTTGCCGGCGTCCTTGGCAACTTCGAACACATACTTCTTGTTCGCAACGTCGACCATGGAACGTTCGGTGATGATGGGACGAATAATGATGTCGTAAACGTTTGCCATTACGCGAACACCTCCTCGATGACTGCGAGGGCTTCCTTGTCGATCACGAGGGTCTTGGCGTTGAGCAGATCGTAGACGTTGATGAGCTTCGCGGGCGCGGTGGTGACACCGGGCAGGTTGCGGGCGCTCTTGACAACGACCTCGTTGACCTCGGGAGTGATGACAGCGGCCTTGCCGTCAGCCTTGACGGCGGAGAGAAAGCTGCGGAAGTCCTTGGTCTTGATAGCGTCGAGCGCGATCTTGTCGACAACGACGATCTCGCCCTGAGCTGCCTTGGCGGACAGCACGCTCTTGAGAGCCAGACGCTTGACCTTCTTATTCAGCACATAGCTGTAGCTGCGGGGCTTGGGGGCGAACACGATACCGCCGTGCGTCCACTGGGGCGCGCGGGTGCTGCCCTGACGGGCACGGCCGGTGCCCTTCTGGCGCCACGGCTTTCTGCCGCCGCCGGAAACCTCAGCGCGGGTCAGAGCGCTCTGCGTGCCCTGACGGCAGTTGGCGAGATGATTTTTGACGACCTCGTGGACAACGCTCATGTTCGGCTCGATACCGAAGATCGCGTCGTTCAGCTCGACGGAACCGACTTCAGCGCCGGTCATGCTGACAACTTTAATCGTAGACATTTATCAAGCACTCCTTTCCTTACATATTTCTGGCGGAAGCCTTCTGCGGGTTGCGGCCGGAAGCCTTCTGCGGGTTCTTGCTGATGTCAGCACCAGCCTGCTTGATCTTGTGGACCTTGACGGTGGTCTTCACGGTGACGAGGCTGCCCTTGGGACCGGGAACCGCGCCGCGGACGACGAGCATGTTGAGCTCGGGGTCGACCTTGACGACCTCAAGGTTCTGGATGGTGACAGTCTCCACACCGTACTGGCCGGGGCCGATCTTGCCCTTGAAGATACGGCTGGGGTCGGTGGTGGAGCCCATGGAACCGGCGTGACGGTGGACAGGGCCGCCGCCGTGGGTCATACGACCGCGGCTGGCGTTCCAGCGCTTGATAACGCCGGTGTAGCCGTGACCCTTGCTCGTACCGGTGACGTCAACGAAGTCGCCGGACTTGAAGGTGTCAGCCTTGATGATGGCGCCGAGCTCGAGCTCGGAGGCATTGTCAAGGTCAAACTCACGCAGGTACTTCTTGGGGGAAACGCCGGCCTTGTTCAGGTGGCCGAGTTCAGGCTTGGAGAGCTTCGCTTCGCGAATGTCCTCGTAGCCAAGCTGGACAGCCTCATAACCGTCTTTTTCGCTGGTCTTCTTCTGAGTGACCACGCAGGGACCGGCCTCGATAACGGTGACCGGGATCACATGGCCCTTTTCGTCGAAGATCTGAGACATGCCAACTTTTCTGCCGATGATTGCTTTCATGTATGATCCTCCTGTAAAGGTTATTGGTCGGCTTAGTTAGCGGCAACTCCCGCCATTGCTCTGCCGACTTGACCCCGCCCATCTCACGCAAGTCGATGGGCTTTTGGGTAGAGCAACAAAGGTAATTTCAAAAAACGGCGAGCCGTTTTTTGAGTTGGGTTTACAGTTTGTTTTGCGCACTCGCCGTGCTCGCACACAAACAAACTGAGAGGTGTTTTTGTCCACGCGCATGTCGCGGTCAAAAACGATTTCATTGGTTTCGCGTCTGCGGACGCAAAATGTAATGAAGCGAGGGATCAGAGCTTGATCTCGATCTCAACGCCGGCGGGAAGCTCGAGACCCATCAGAGCCTCGACCGTCTTGGGGCTGGAGTTGGTGATGTCGATCAGGCGCTTGTGGGTGCGGCGCTCAAACTGCTCACGGCTGTCCTTGTACTTATGCACAGCGCGCAGGATGGTGACGACTTCCTTCTTGGTGGGCAGAGGGATGGGGCCGGAGACGGTAGCGCCGGTGCGCTTGGCGGTCTCGACGATCTTCTCTGCGCTCTGGTCGATGACCTGGTGGTCATAGGCCTTGAGACGAATGCGGATCATTTCTTTTGCCATTTTCGGTTTCTCCTTCATTTTGTACGGTTTTCTTGTTTTGTCGAAGCCGTACGGTGAGAGGTTTTCTTGTACGCTTATCCGTGCGTATCATTCCGGCTCATAGAAAAACCGGCACGAATAAACGGCCGGTCCACACATGGCGCAGCGATCTACGCAACGTACAGATATTCTCTCAGCCGCCCGATGTTCGGACATACTCCCCGAAAGTTACCTCAGAAACCTGAGCAATCTCCCGGTTCATCGCAATATCGCGCAAATAGGGCAGGATGCGCCCAATCGCGGACTTGCATATAGTACCAAATTCCGTTGCACATGTCAAGACAAATTTCACTTTTTTCTTGAGAAATTTTTTAGCAGTCTCTTTTCGCGGCAACTGTGGCGGATTTGGCGCAAAAACGCGGCATATCGCCCCCTCCCTGCCGATATATTTAGGGGCAAAGGAGTTGATGGACATGGCAATGGCCTGGCTTTGGACGGGAATGGTGGCAGTCTCGCTCATTTTCGGCGCGCTGACGGGAAACTTGAATGCGCTCAGCGCGGCCGCGCTCGAGGGCGCGCAGAGCGCGGTCGAGCTGTGTTTGGCGATGTGCGGCGTGATGTGCCTCTGGACGGGCGTGATGGAAGTGATGAACCAGTGTCATCTCACCGACCGCCTCGCTTCCCTCTTCCGCCCGCTGCTCAAGAGGCTCCTGCCGAACGCGAGCCGCGACAGTGAGACGCTGGCCGCGATCTCCGCTAACCTCTCTGCCGATCTTTTGGGCCTTGGCAACGCGGCCACGCCGCTCGGCATCCGCGCCGCCTGCCGTATGAGCCGCGGCTGCAAGGGTACCGCATCGGATGAGCTGTGCCTGCTCGTCGTTTTGAATACGGCGTCCATTCAACTGTTGCCCACCACGCTCGCAGGCGTGCGCGCTTCGCTCGGCGCCGCCGACCCGTTCGACATTCTGCCCGCCGTGTGGCTGACGTCGCTTCTGTCCGTCCTCGCAGGGCTCCTTGCCGCAAAGCTCTTCGCCCACTTCTGGAGGAATTGAACCTATGGCGCTCTCTACGCTCATCGTGCCCGTACTGCTCACCTTCACGGCCTGCTTTGCCCTCGGCAAGCGTGTCGACGTCTACTCCGCCCTCACCAAAGGCGCGGAGGAGGGACTCACGGTGCTGCTGCACATTCTGCCGTCACTCATCGCACTGCTCTCCGCCGTCTACATGTTCCGTGCGTCCGGCGCGATGGAGGCGCTCGGCGCGCTTTTAGCCCCCGCACTCGACAAGATCGGCATTCCTGCTGAGACTGCGCCGCTTCTCTTCATCCGCCCCATCTCCGGTAGCGGCGCGCTGGCTGTCGGATCGGAGATCATCGACTCCTACGGCGTCGATTCCTATGTCGGCCGCGTTGCGGCGGTCATGCTCGGCTCGAGCGAAACGACGTTCTACACCGTCGCCGTCTATTACGGTGCAGCGGGCATTACGAAAACGCGCTATACTATCCCCGCCGCGCTCTGCGCCGACGTGGTGATGTTCCTCGCATCCGCGTTTTTTGTGCGGCTGCTCATGGGCGCGTAAAAAAGGAGCCGCCGCAGGCAGCTCCTTTTCCTTTATTCTTCTGTTCTCACGCGGATGCGCAGGGCGCATTTTCCTCTCTGCCCGCCGATAGTAATTGCATAGCGCAGGGCCAGCATCCCGCCGTCCTCGTCTAGCTTCCACTTGACCGACTCCGCCTTCACTGCGACCGGCAAGGTTCCGTAGGGCACGGCATAGAATGAGGCGTGCTCCTTCCCCTCCGCAAAGACCATCTCGCTCGTCACCTCGCCCGTGCGCGTCAGAATGATGCAGTCCGGCGCGAGGGCAAGGCGCGTCGCGGTGGTCACCTTGCCGTCCCCGTCCGTTTCCTCATAGCGCAGGAGATAGCCGTCGCGCGTTTCCTCCATCGTGCCGCGCACGTGGAGATCTGAGCTGTCGGCGCTCATGCCTTCGTATTGCTGCTCGCCGTGCACGGTGAGCCAAACGTTTCTTTTCATACAGTCCTCTTTCTCATTTGTTTCTGTCATCATACTACGGCGGAGAGCGGGACACAAGGCGCATTTGCATTTTTTGTGCGTTTCCCTGTTTTTGCTATGGTAAAATGCAAAAGTGCGTGCTATAATCTCCGGTAAGCAGATTCTCTGTTCCGTCAAAGGAGGCGTCACTATGAAAATTGATCTGACGGAAAAGCAATTCCGCCGTCTTCTTGATTTGGTCTACGTCGGCAACTGGGTGATGAACTCCACCCGCGGCGACGACCGTATCCGCGAATACGACGATGTAGAGAGCACCGTATTCGCCAACTGTCTCTCCCACGGCATGGTGCCGCTGGTCGAGGCCTATCAGGGCGAACTGATCCCCTCGCGCGCGTTTGCCGAGGGCGGCATCCACGAGGCCATCATGGCCTACGAGGACACGATGTTTTTCGAAATTCTCGCTCAGGAGCTTGCCCTGCGCGATATGGACAGCGACGCGCCCACGCCCGAAAATGTCGACGAGCTGCGCGAGCGTATGGACACGTACTTAGGCGAATTCGAGCAGCACGGCACCGACAACATCACCGTTGAAATGTAAAAGTGTAACAGAAGGCAACGAGGTCTCCGCTTTTTAAGCGGAGACCTCGTTATCTTCGCGGCCGCAGCCGCGAAATGTTTTTGATCCATAAATCGCTGCGACAAGTGCGTGGCGATTTATTCTTCTCGCTCGCGCGTGTCGAGCCGCCCTGCGGGCGGCGAGGCACGAAGCGGAGCGCATCCCCTATTTTTTAAGGATGCCAACGGCATCCTTAAAAAATAATCACGTCTTGATCCCCATCGTCTCCCACTTGCCGCTGCGGTAGCGCAGGAAGAAGATGGCGCCGCGCACCGACCAGTCCACGATCGCGTGCGCGAACCATACGCCGATAACGCCGTAGCCCATGTATTTGCCCAGCACGTACGCAAGCAGCACGCGCACGACCCACATCGTCAGCATACTGGCGAGCATCGTGAACTTCGCGTCGCCCGCCGCGCGCAGGAAGCCCGGCACCATAAACGCCGGTATCCAGATGAAGATGGATGAGATGCCGTGGATCAGCGTGACCGTGACGGCGAGCTTTTCCGCCTCTGGCGAGACGTTGTAGACACGCATGATGAGCGGCAGCAATGCGATGATCGTCAGGTTGACGGCCGCCATGATGCCGTAGGTCCACTTGACAATTTTTCTGAGATACGCGCGTGCCTGATCGAATTCGCCCGCGCCGACGCACTGGCTCACGACCGCGGCAAGGCCCAAGTTGATGGCCTGACCGGCAAAGCAGTTGAAGTTTGAGATGGTGTTGCCGATGGCGTTCGCCACCATCGATGCCGTACCGAACGTCGAAATCAGGCTGAAAAGCACGAGACGCCCCAGCTGGAACATGCCGTTTTCGACGCCGCTTGGCACGCCGATGTAGAAGATGTTCTTCATTAGGCGCATATCGACACGAAAGCCGCGGATATCAGAAAGGTGCAGCATCAGATCGCGGTTGAAGAGCAGCGAGAGGATGACGACTGCCGCGACCGTGCGGGACACGAGCGTCGGGATCGCGACGCCCGCGACGTCCATACCGAAGCCAAAGATCAAAACGGCGTTGCCGATCACATTGATACTGTTCATCAGGAGCGAGACCTTGAGCGACACGTCGCTGTGGCCCATCGTGCGGAACAGCGCCGCGCCGCCGTTGTAGAGCGCGATGCCCGGAATGGATGCCATCACATATAAATAATAAGTGTTCGTCGCCGCCATGACGTCGGGCTCGATATGGCCGAACATTACGGTCAAAATCTGCGTGCGGAAGAGGTACAGCAGCGCCACGAAGAAGATCGACACCGCGCCGAGCAGCGCGATGAGCTGCTGGCCCGCGTTGCAGGCGTCCTCCTTCTGTCTTTGTCCGATGTACTGGCCCGCAACGGCTGCGCCGCCGGTCGCCATCGCCGAGAAAATGTAGATCATCAGATTGCTGATCGAGTCGACGAGCGACACCGCGCTGATCGCCGCGTCGCCGACGGTCGCAACCATCAGTGAGTCGGCAAGACCCACTGTAATGGCCAGAAGCTGCTCGAGCAGCAGCGGCCACATCAGCGCGACGAGCTGGCGATTCGTAAACATCATTTCCTTGTCAGCGCGCACCGGCGCTGCCAGTTTGCCCATGGTTCCACACTCCTTGTATCGATTGAGCCTGTATCATAAACTATTTGCCTTTCTTTGTCAACGCCGCGTCAAAAAAGATACGGTTTCAGCGCTGCGCCCCAGACCTCGACAAGCTTTTCCTTCGTCCATCTGGCGTTGGCCGGCGAGGTGGAGGGAAGCTGGACGGCCTCGCGCCCGAGCTTCGCGCGGCAGTACTTTTTATAGCAGGCGTAGGACGTGCCGCCGTTGCAGAAGATGGCCTGAATGTCCGCCGCATCCAAAATGACGGACAGATCGTTCGGCACAACGTTCGTGATGCTCGCATCCGACGATCCCACGATCTCGCATGAACCGATGGTGTCCCACATGGCGACGCCGCGGCGCAGGACCATCGCTTTCTTCTCTTTGACCGTCTTCGGCGTTTCCTCGCCCAGAACAGCGGCGAGCGTCGGCCAGAAGCGGTTCTGCGGGTGCGCGTAGAAAAACGCCGCCTCCCTTGACTTGACCGACGGGAACGAGCCCAGGATCAGCACGCGCGACTTTTCGTCATACAGCGGCGGAATATTATGGACCTGCGTCTTAAGCTCCATTTTCTCGTCCCCTTTCTGCCTTTTTCGCCATTTTAACACAGGAAAATCAAATCGCCAAGTCCCGTTTCCTCCTTCTGCGTGCGCTTCACGCTTCGCTGCGGAAATGGGTTGGCTTTTCGGCAAAGTCATGTTATGATAAAGTAGATATATATATTAAATGTAGGTGCCTTGCCCCGCGCGGGCACGGTCATCTTCGAGAAAGGACATCTATGAAAGACGACGACAATCACATTCTTCTTTTAGAAAAGGGCAAGCGAGGCCTCGTGCAGATCATTTTCGGCCGCACGGGCATCATCATCGCTTCGCTGATCGTGCAGATCTTGTTTCTCTTTGCCGCTTTTTACAAGCTCGAGGGTTTTCTGCCCTACTTCTGGGGCGGCAACACGCTGCTGTCGGCGGCAGTCGTGCTGTTTCTGTTCGGCAACGACGACAACCCGACCATCAAGCTCACGTGGTTTTTCATCCTCGCGGTGCTGCCGGTGTTCGGCTTGATTCTGTATGTTTACATCAAGACCGACCTCGGCCACCGGCTGATGATCCGCCGCTACAACGACATCCTGTCGCAGACGGAGCACTTCGCCCCCTCGGAAAGCGCGTGTTCCAAGGAGGAATTACCGGAGGAGCTCCAAAGCCTTGCCTCCTACCTGAATTCCTGCGGCTTCCCCTGCTATCAAAACACACAGGCGCAATACTTCCCCCTCGGCGACGATGCGTTCGAGGTCATGTGCGACGAGCTCCAAAAGGCCGAGCACTTCATCTTCCTCGAGTATTTCATCGTCAGGGAGGGCTACATGTGGGGCCGCATCCTTGAAATTCTCAAGGAAAAGGTCAACGCGGGCGTCGAGGTGCGCGTGCTGTACGACGGCACCTGCGCGGTCGCGCTGCTGCCCTATTCCTACCCCGAAAAGCTCGAAAAGCTCGGCATTGCCTGCAAGATGTTCGCGCCGCTGCGCCCGTTCGTCTCCACGCACTACAACTACCGCGACCACCGCAAGATCATGGTCATCGACGGCAAGATCGGCTTCACAGGCGGCATCAACCTCTCCGACGAGTACATCAACCGCACCTCGCGCCTCGGCCACTGGAAGGACACAGCCATTGCCCTGCGCGGCGACGCCGTGCGCAGCCTGACGCTGATGTTTTTGCAGATGTGGGACGTCAGCTCCGTGCACTTTACGCCCGAAGTCTACAGCAAGTATCTCGACATGCCGCAGCCGGCGCATGAAAAGGAAGCGGGCTATGTCATCCCCTATGGCGACAGCCCGCTCGACCGCGACCTCGTCGGCGAGATGGTCTATATGGATATCATCAACCGTGCCAACCGTTACGTACACATCATGACGCCGTATCTCATCATTGACAACGAGATGATCACGGCGCTGACCTACGCCGCGCGCCGCGGCGTGGAGGTCCAGCTCATCCTGCCGCATGTGCCTGACAAGGAGATTGCCTTCTCGCTTGCGCACACGTATTACCGCAGGCTGCTTGAAAACGGTGTACAAATTTATGAGTACGAGCCGGGCTTCGTTCACGCGAAGGTCTTCGTCAGCGATGACTGCAAGGCGACCGTCGGCACGATCAATCTGGACTACCGCAGCCTGTACCACCACTTTGAATGCGGCACGTACCTCTATGCGTCCCCCGAAGTCGCAAAAATTGAGCAGGATTTCCACCAGACGCTCGCCAAGTGCGTCCGCGCGGACGCAGAGCTTCTCAAAAACGACCCGTTTATGCGAAAGCTCATCGGCCCCGGCATGCGCATCATCGCCCCGCTGCTGTAAGAAGTAAAAAAGTCGAAACCGAAAGGTTTCGACTTTTTTATTCTCAATTACTTTTCGAGCTGCTCGAGCGCGCTGCACACGGCAGTGTGCTCCTTCTGCATCGCCACATAGAGTGGCTGTACGCTTTCAGGCATCGAATCCTGACCGCGCGCAGCGCTTCCGTCATCTGAGAGCTGGCGTGGGCGAGCGAGCCGAGGCCAAGGTTCAGCGCCACGCCCTTGAGCGTGTTCACCGCGCGGAACGCCGTAGTCGTGTCGCCTGCCTGATGGCCGAAGCGGTCGTTGATGTGCTTGAAGTTGTCCATGTCGATCATGATCTTGAGGCGCGAGATGACGGTGCTCTGCAATTCGGAGGGGACCGTAAGCACGCGGCGCAAAAGACCGTCGATACGCATACGCACGACCATTTCGCCGTCCTGCGGCTCCAAGTGGATATCGCTCGCGCGCTCGGAAAACGCGCGTTCAATGAGGCTGCTGACAAAGCGGATCGTCAGCGCGCTGTCGCCGGAGTCCATCGCCTCCTGTGAAACCTGCACGGGGACGATGTCCGGCGTCGAAGAGCCCGCCTCGCGCTTCATCTCCTCGATGACGCCGGCCGTGCCCTCGCTGCCGTAGAGCAGGCTGATGGCGTGCTCGGTCGTGCGGCGGGTCGCGATCATCGGGATCACACGCTTGCGCGAGGCAACTTTGACCTCCTCCTGCGCGACGAAGTCGAGCGGGTCGCTCATAGCGAGGTACAGCGTATCCTTGACGAGCTTGACCGGCACGACGCAGAACTTCTTGGCGATATTCTTCGGCACATAGCTTGCAAGCTCCACGGGGATGGACACCGCCGTCAGGTCGACGAACTCGACGCCGAGCTGCATCTCCAGCGCCTCGATGAGCTGCTGCTCCGTGATAAAGCCGGCGTTGTATATCAGGAAAAATGCGCTATTGCTATAAACTTTTTTCTAAAAATTGTCAATAATCTTCAGTATTTCTCCCCATTTCGCACATATTTTACAATCCATATTTCTTTTTCCTCAAATTTATCGTGCATTTTTTACCGTCCGCTGACAGCTCTCCCGTTTTTTGCGGAAACGCTTCGCCCTTTCCGCTCTTTTTTCAATCATTTCTGGCAAAACAGCAGGAAAAACCGGGAAAATTTCCCTTGAATGTTCCGTGGTTCTGTGCTAAGTTTACATTAAGTATCAAATGTTTCTAAAAACACGCATAAACAGTTTCTGTTTGGCACTGGCTTTTCCGGTGCCTATTTTCTTGTCCGCCCGCCCCGCGGCGGCATTTCTACAAAAGAGCGCGCCCTAAAATGCGTATGAGGTCTACACTATGGTCGAAGCCAAAATCCTGATCGCGGACGATTCGAAAATGAACCAGCAGATCCTTTCCGAAATCCTCGGCGGCCGCTACGAATACCTTATGCCGACGACGGCATGCAGGCGCTCGAGCTGCTGCACTCCGAGTTCGACATCGACCTGCTGCTCGACATCAACATGCCCCGCCTCGACGGCTTCGGCGTGCTCGAGGTGATGAAGCAGCGCAACTGACTGCAGGAGATCCCCGTCATCATCACCTCGTCCGAGGATGACGAATCGTTCATCCAGAAGGCCTACGAGCTCGGCGTAACGGATTACATCCGCCGCCCGTTCAACCTGACGGTCACGCAGCGGCGCGTGAGCAATGCACTCACGCTCTACGCGCGCCAGAAGCACCTTGTCCACCTGGCCGAAGAGCAGGTTTACGAGCACGAGAAGACGAACAGCGCCATCATCAACATTCTAAGCCACATCGTCGAGTCGCGCAACTTCGAATCCGGCACGCACATTCTGCATGTGCGCGCCATCACCGACATTCTGCTGCGCCAGCTCGTCTGCACATCTCGGAACGGCGCGCAAAATAGAAAGGAAGCATCATGGCTCACAACAAATTTCTCCCTCGCGTGCTCGCCGCAGCGGCGGCGATGATGCTGCTCGCAGGCTGCGGCAGCAAGGCAGACCACGGATTTTCCCCGGCGAACCCTGTCAATATCACGATCTGGACGTACTACAACGGTGAACAGCTCGAAGCGTTCAACGCGCTCGTCGACGAGTTCAACTCGACCGTCGGCAAGGAACAGGGCATCACGGTTGAGAGCTCCAGCCACGGCAGCGTGACCGATCTTGAGAACAACGTGCTCGCTTCTGCCGAGGGCAAGGTCGGTGCCGAGGCGATGCCCAACATCTTCTCCGCCTACGCCGACACTGCCTACGCGCTCGATGAGATGGGTCAAATTGCCGATCTGAGCGACTATCTAAGCGAAGAGGACCGCGCCGCCTTTATTGAGGACTATCTGAGCGAAGGCGACTTCTCCGGCTCGGGCAGTATCAAGATCTTCCCCGTCGCCAAGTCGGTGGAGCTGCTGTTTCTCAATGAAACGGACTGGGAGCCGTTCGCCGCCGCCACAGGCGCAACCTATGACGACTTGGCCACGATCGAAGGCCTCGTCTCCGTCGCCGAACGCTACTACGAGTGGACCGACGCGCAGACGCCCGACATCCCGAACGATGGACGCGCGTTCTTCGGCCGCGACGCGATGGCAAACTACATGCTCATCGGCGCCAAGCAGCTTGGCTGCACGATCTTCGACGCACAGGACGGCAGCATGACGCTGAACTTTGACCACGACGCCGTGCGCACCCTCTGGGATAACTACTATGTACCCTTCATCAAGGGCTACTTTTCCGCAAGCGGCCGCTTCCGCAGCGATGATGTGAAGACCGGCAATATCATCGCCTACGTCGGCTCGTCTTCGAGCGCGACGTTCTTCCCCACGCAGGTCATCGCCGACGACATGGACAGCCACGACATCACGCGCAAGGCGCTTGAAAGCCCGAAGTTTGCGAACGGCGAGGACTACGCCGTGCAGCAGGGCGCGGGCATGGTCGTGACGAAGGCGAGCGATGCCGAGATTCAGGCAAGCCTCGTGTTCCTCAAATGGTTCACCTCACCCGAGCACAACATCACGTTCTCTGTCAACTCAGGCTACCTCCCCGTCACGCACGAGGGCAACTCCATCGACACGATCCGCATAAGCGGTCTTGCCCTCAGCGATGAGATGGACGAAGTCCTCTCCGCCGCAGTCGACACGGTCAACGAAAACCATCTCTACACGCCCCACGCCTTCTCCGGCGGCACGAACGCCCGTGCCATTCTTGAATATTCCATGAGCGATAAGGCAAGCGCTGACCGCGCCGCGGTCAAAGAGGCAATGGCGCAGGGACAGAGCTTTGAAGAGGCCTCGGCGCAGTTCCTTTCCGACGAATGCTTTGAAGCCTGGTATCAGGATACGCTTGCATCGCTTGAGGCCTTTCAGGGCTGAGTGACTGTTCAATGACAAAAAAGGGGCCGTTTTATGTTCTTTCGCAAACCATCGGATCATGTGCCGCATGTCACCATCTTCCATACGATCCTGCGCTCCATGCTCTGGATCCTGTTCATCGAGATCGCGATGCTTGTCGGCATTCTCTATCTCTGCCGCATCAACACGAGCCTTGAGCAGAATGCTGTCGACATCTTGCAGATACAGACGGAAAACCGCCAAAACTATCTGCAAGACCAGCTGCTCGACGCGCAGGACCTCTCGTCGCTTGCGGGCAAGATCAACGCCGTGACGCAGGCCATGCTCGACGACGGCGAGATCAGCCTCGACACGCTCGACAGCGGCAGCGACGCCGCATCCCCCCTGCTGCTCTCGATCGGCGACAGCCTGATCTCCTCGATGCGCCATCGCCCCGTCACCGGCATTTTTGTCGTGCTCAACACGCACGATCTCGACACGCGCAAAAAGGGCGAGCCGCTGCCCTGCCTTTATCTGCGCGACCTTGACCCGAATTCCTCCCCCTCGCAGCGCAATTCTGATCTTATGCTCGTGCGCGCACCCGCACAGGTCGTACAGTCACTCTACATTGCGACCGACACGAGCTGGACGCCCTCGATCAACTATGGGTCCAACGGCAGCAGTGGCTTTCTCTATCCCGTCTTTCAGGCAGCCTACCACGGAAACGGCGAACTGGACGCCGCGGACTACGGCCACTGGACGTCCTCGCCCTACACGCTCTCCGGCGACGATCACTCCGCCATCGCCTACACCATCCCGCTTATTTTAGATGACGGCACGGTCTACGGCGTGCTCGGCGTCGAAATTCTTGAAAGCTACCTGCAAGCCCTGCTGCCGGGCACCGAGCTGCAGAACGACAGCTCGGGCACCTATCTTCTCGGCGTCGCATCGAATTCCGCCATCGGAAAAGACGACCTTACCGTCAGCGTCATCTCCGCCTCCCCCGCTGCAAATGCGCCGCAGCAATCCTATGACCAGACGCTGCTGCTCAAGCCGTCAAAGCGCGGTGGCTACCAGAGTGACTCCCCCCTCGGCCTTTGTCACGCCGCCGTGGCACCGCTGACGCTCTACAACCGCAACGCGCCGTTTTCCAATGAGCAGATGCTGCTTATCGGCTCGGTGCCGGTATCGGCGCTTTACGCCTTTTCAGGCTATGTGCTGCGGTTTTTGATCATCGCGGTCCTCGTCGTGCTCACTGCAGGACTTTTCAGCAGCCTTGTGCTGGCGCGCAAGCTCTCGCGCCCGATTTCGCGCCTTTCCGACGAGGTCGCGCACGCGCGTGAAAGCCGCAGCTCCATCCCCACGCTCTCCGCCACCGGCATCATCGAGCTCGACCGGTTCTCCTCCGCGTTCACGCAGCTCGGACGCGAGGTACTCGATACTTCGACCAAGTTTCTGCGCATCATGGACATGGCAAGCGTGGAGCTCGGCGGCTATGAGCTGCGCTCCGCTCCCGACAGCATCTATGTCACCGACAATTTCTTCGACCTTCTCGGCATGCCCGGCGTTGACGCAGACGCCTTAACAGCGCAGAGTTTCCGCGAGCTTTTGCAGCGCTTTGAGCGCTCGTGCCCCCACTCCCCCGCGCCCGACGGCGCGATGCTCTACCACATCCGTCTGCCAAGCGGCAAAGAGCGCTACCTTCGCATCGAGACGACGCACGAGGACGGCACGCAGGTCGGCCTTGCCGAGGATGCGACCGCCGACACGCTTGAAAAGCTGCGCATTGAGCACGAGTGCGACTATGACACGCTCACAGACCTCTACAACCGCCGTGCCTTCCACCGCATCTGCGCCGAGTTCTTCTGCTCACCCGAAAAGCTCGGCCACGCGGCGCTTTTGATGTTCGACCTCGACAACCTCAAGCAAATAAACGACACATTCGGCCATGACTGGGGCGACGAGTACATCCGCCGCACAGGCGAATGCTTTGCCAAGAACGCTCCCGCGCGTACCGTCTGCGCGCGCATCAGCGGCGATGAGTTCAATGCACTCTTCTACGGCTACAACGATCAGGATACGCTGCGCGCCGACATCCGCGCGCTGAAAGCCGCCCTTGAGCATTCTGTCGTCCAGCTTCCCAGCGGACGTGAGCTGCGCGTGAGCGTCTCCGGTGGTATCGCGTGGTATCCCGAGAGCAGCACAAATCTCATCACACTGCGCAAATACGCGGACTTTGCCATGTATCAGGTCAAGCACTCGCGCAAGGGCGAGCTGCTGGAATTCGACCCTGAGGTCTACCGCACCAGCCTGCAGGAAAGACGCTGCCATGAGGAGTTCCGCCGTCTCATCAACGAGGAGCTTGTCACCTACCGCTTCCAGCCCATTATCGACGCAAAAGACGGCAGCGTCTTCGCCTATGAAGCGCTCATGCGCGTGGACCTGCCCATGCTGCGCTCCCCGACGGACGTGCTGCGCCTCGCGCGCGAGGAAAACTGCCTGCACGAGGTCGAGCGCATCACGTTCTTCTGTGCGTCAAGTGCATATCACGCGCTCGAAAACGCCGGTAAGGTCGTGCCCAGCGCGCTGCTGTTCGTCAATTCGATTGCAAGCCAGTATCTAACGCCCGATGAGCTTTCGGAATACTCCGCGCGCTACGCCTCGATCCTGCCGCGCATCGTCATTGAGATCACGGAGGAAGAGTGCCTCGACCCCAAGGCGCTGCGCATCAAGCAGACGATCCGTGGCAGCTCTGGTGCGTTCGCGCTCGACGACTACGGCAGCGGCTACAGCAACGAGCGCAGCCTTCTCGAGCTCTCGCCCAACTACATCAAGATCGACCTTTCCATCATCCGCAGCATCGACACCGACGCCAACAAGCGCCAGATCGTGTCGAACACCGTGTCCTACGCGCACCAGCGCGGCATGAAGGTCGTGGCCGAGGGCCTTGAGACCGCGGACGAGGTACGCACCGTGCTGTCGCTCGGCGTCGACCTTCTGCAGGGCTTCTTCCTCGCGATGCCGCAGGTCGAACCCGGCGGCGCGAGCGAAGAAAGTCTTGCCGTCATCGCCGAGATGCACAGCCAGAGCGATGAGAGTCAAATTTCGATATTTGGCGGCGACAAGCAGTAAATATCGCAAAAAGGCTCACGAAAGCATTGGCTTAACAGTGATAAGGAAGTAATTCTTATTTTTACTGTTGGCTGACAGATTCGGGTGTGCAGGGCAACCGTAAGGCTGCAAAAGCTGTCTGTTTCCAACAGAAACAGACAGCTTTTAATTTGCGTTGAAAGCATCTCGCTGTTTTCTCTCGAGCGGGGCGGTCTTCCCACGGACCGCCCCGCGAAGCCGTTACGGCTCGATGATGTTGAAGGGGTTGGCTCCGGTGATCGGGAACTGGTTCATATTCTCCATCATCAGCGTCAGCAGCTCTGCGCTGCCCTCGACCTTGACGGCCTTTGCAACCGTTTCCTGATTGTTGGTCAGGATCGCAAACAGCGCATTCTTCGGGCAGGTAATAGACACGTCCGCATCATCAGACAATGTATCCGCATAGGCCAGCAGCACGCCATTCTTCACGCGGAGCATGTGCTGTTCGCCCACGTCAGGCAGGATCACGTTCATGGTGAAGTCGCGGTCAGCCAGCGCCTGCTTGTCCATGACAATGGCCATATAGTCAAACAGCATGGGCGCGGAGAGGGCCTTGACCATGTCGCCGGTAGATTTGGTGGAAGCGGTGAAATTGGCGTTTCCATGGCGCAGCTCCTGCGCGGCGGTCAGATATTCGTTGCGCCACGGGCCGGACTCCGCCTGATACCCCAGCTGCTCCAGTGCATCGGCGCACAGAAGCCGCGCATCGGTGTTCGTCGGGTCGGCAAAGACGATGGTGTTTGTGACCTCGGCGACCCACTGATATTCACCCTTGTCAAAATCCGCCTTTGCCATTTGCAGGACCTTGTCAACATCCCCCAGGTACTCCACCCATTTTTTTGCGCTGTCGCTTGGCATGAGGGGGTTCAGGTTGACAGGGTTGCTGTCATACCAGCCCATGAACTTCTGGTAGACCGCCTTGGCGTTGTGGGCGACCGTCCCGTAGTACTGGCGGGTGTACCAGATTTTATTGAGCGCCTCCGGCAGCTCGATCATGTTGGAGATCTCGTCGCTGGTGTAGCCCTGATTGATATAGGTCAGAGTCTGATCGTTGATGAACTTATACACGGCAGCCGTGTTGACCATGTAGTCGTTCACCACGTCATTGCCCCAGTGCGGCCAGTTGTGGGACTGAAAGGTGACCTCTGCATCCTTGCCGTAGAGGGAAATGGCCTCGGTGATATAGCTTGCCCAGGCCGCGCCGTCGCGCACCTCCGCGCCGCGCAGCGTGTAGAGATTGTGGAGCGTGCCAGTACAGTTTTCCGCCATCCAAAGCGCCTTGTACTGGGGCAGCCATGTGTTCATTTCGGCGGGCGCTTCCGTACCCGGCGTGAGCTGGAACTCCAGCTCCACACCGTCGATCGTCAGCTTTTCACCGGACTGCGTGATTTCATAGCTGGGCGTCATGAACGAGACCGTTCCGGTGGACTGTCCCATGCCGATGCCCTGCGCCAGCTTGCCGGTCACGCCGGGGGTCAGCAGGATACCATACTGATAATTGCTGCGGCGGCCCATACCCTTACCGGCGTAGACGTTTTCCTTCACAGAGTGCTCCGTGAAGCCCACAGGCGTGATCACAGGGATCTTGCCGCTGGCGAGCTGGTCTTCAATAGAAAGTGTCTCGTCTGCCTTATCCTCTTTCGCCATCACGCCGGCGATGCCGCCAAAATGGTCGGCGTGGGAATGAGAGATGATGACGGCCTTGACCGGGAATTTACCAAGATTCTTTTCGATCAGCTGCATGGCAGCCTGGCTGCACTCCACGCTCATCAGCGTGTCAAAGACGATCCAGCCCGTATCGCCCTTGACAACGGTGAGGTTTGCCATGTCATAGCCGCGGACCTGATAGATGCCATCCGTCACTTCAAAAAGGCCATAGGCGTGGTTATTTTTCGTGTTCTCCCAGAGACTTGGATTTACGCTGTCAGGCGCTTTTTCGTAATCATCCAGGAACGCATAGGCTTCCTGACTCCAGAGGATCGTCCCATCCTCGTCCTTCAGCTCCAGCGTTTCCGGCGCATCGATCAATCCGCGGGTGGCGAATTCATATTCCTGCTTATCATCGAAGTCAAGTTCATCGTAGACGGCGGCATTTGCCTTTGCCGTAAAGTCTGTGGCGGGCTTGACCTCGGCGGTCAGACCGAGCTCTGCCTTTTCCGCGTCCGGCTCTTTGCGCCCATCTTGCGCACAGCCGACGCAGGACAGCAGCAGTACCGATGCAAGAAGCATTGCTGCAATACGTTTCATAGCCATTCTTTTTCCATCTCCTTATTGTTCGCGGATAACAGGTGGCTGCCAGCTATCCAGTGCTGTCATATCCGGTACATAGATCCGCATGAACAGATGAAATTCCCCGTCGGAAACAGGCAGCCAGTTAGAGGTGTCTTCCGGTGCATCCTTGGACAGGATAATATCCAATGTGCCATCCGCATTCAGCTTGAAGCCGGAGCGGTCGTTGATGCAGTAGCGGTCGATGGAATTGTCAATGAGGAAATCATCCTCTCCGTAGGCGGTCACGGACCAGAAGCCGCCTTCCAGCGTGGGAGGAAGGGTTTCAAAATGGAGCGTATACGTCTTTTCTCCGGTCAGCGCTGCGCCGGTCTCATCCACCGTTGTCTTGGGATAGATCGCCACGTCCACGGTGTTGGCGCCAAGCCCCACCAGCGCTACCATCGCGCGGTAGGTGTACTCCGTGCCGAAGTCTCCGATGGGCTTGCCGTAATAGATCCACTGACCGAGCTTCTGCGCATACTTCGCGCCGTCGGTGGCAAGCGTGGCGCGAAGCCCCTGAAGCATCTGCGTCCAGCGCTCGGCAGCTCCTTCGCCCAGGAAAGCGGCGTCGAAAGTCTTACCCGCGCCCACGTTGATGGCGGAGAGTTTCTTCAGCAGTTCCTCATCCGCATCGGCGGGCGGGTTGACCTGCATCAGAGCGTTCGCCGTATTGAAAAACTCTGCTGGCGTCATGGAAAGCACCTTGTTCACGGGAACAAAGTCATTTTCCTCTTTATAAGCTCCCTGCGGTGCGGTATACTCGCCTCCCTGTATATAAGCCGAAAGAGGCAGGAGCTGCATCTGCTCCTGAATGGCATAGACATTGGGCAGATCCTCGTTCCCGGACAGCACCGTGCGGGTGATCGACCACACCGTTGCGGTGGGCACGTCCACGCGCGTCACACCGTCGGGCAGCTCGCCCTCCCAGCCGGGAAGCGCAATGGCATAAGCACCCGCCTTGTCCAGCACGGCGGCGGTGTTCGTCCACGCATCCAGAAGCTGCACATTGCAGAAGCGATCCGTTTCCGGCAGGACGTAGACCATAGGCTCTGTGCTGATGTCAAGCCATGCCTGAGAGTAGACGGTATCGACGTTCGGCGTCACAACGGTGCGGAAAGAGGCGTCCGCCAGCTTTTTTGCATGGTTGAACTGATTGATGGGCGCACGGCCAGCCATGGTGCCGTCTGTATTGGTCGATAAGGTTTTGGTCGCGTCGGTCAGCACCAGCGGGAACGCATAGATGTATGCCTCGCTGACCGTTTCCCACACGGTTTCAGTATCCGGTGTATCCGGCTGCGTTTTTTTGGCAGAGCAGGCGGAAAGAAGCCCGCAGGAAAGCAGCGTAAGCAGCGATAGTAGAATTGCAAGTATCTTTTTCATGTTGTCCTCCTATGATTCTTTTCTGCTTTGGTCATCTTCACGGAACGGTTTGTGCGTATGGATTTACTATGAAGTCGTTTGTGATTTTCTCTTTATGGTAAACTATCGATTATTCCGCCCCTTTCTTCCTGCAAGCCTTGAAAGCTCTTTTTTGACCGCTTCGATTTGTGGCTCAAACAGCGCTCGCTCGGCAAAGATCATATAATTGTTGATGGCGAGGATCGACAGATGAACGAACGGCGCAACCTCTTCGTCGGTGCAGCCGAGGATCTCCGCAATCCTGCCCGTGTAATAAGGGTATCTTGCCGCAAGCCGCACAAGGGAAGGCTTTACCTTTTCTCCGTATTCGCGCGACACACATACGCTGACCAGAAAGCGCATGGTAGGCGACATTTTATCCGCCAGCTCACCGAGATGATCCATCATGCTTTTGATGTCACTAATATCTTCAAACACGATGCCAAACGCAGCTTTTTCAATTCGACTGATCGCTTCCTCGGCGCAGGCAAGAACGATTTCCTCTTTGGTGGAGAAGTAATAGTAGATGCCGCCGTTTTGCAGCTTTGCCGCCTTACAGAGGTCCTTTGTCGTGGCAACGGTCAGCCCCTTTTCGACAAAGCAGTCAAGGCAGACGCCTACAAGCTCCTGTCTCTTTTCAGCTTTCTTTTCTTCCCTCAAAACACAATCCCCCATTTCTGTGCATTGTCCAATGTTTCTTATAATAGCATATCAGACCCCGCAAAATAAATCAAGTGCTTGCTTGAATAAGAATTATAAATTTTTAGGATCACAATGCTTGATCAAACATCACAACAGCCTCACTGGGCAGCTTTGCCTCCGGTAAGCTCTGTATGTGCCGAATTGCCGTCCTTGCAAAGACATTGGGCTTTATCGTGTCCCACTCCGCCAGCCGGACGATCTCCGCTGTGCCGGCTGCAAAGTCAAATCTGATCTCTCCCCATTTGCCGTCGTTGTCTACCTGATATAGGTAGACAGCGGCGGCTATTTTTTGTTCCTTTTGCGGCATTCGGTCTGCTTCAGCGTCACGGTATGGACAAGCCTGCTTTCCAGCAGCTTCAGGCGCAGCTTGTCAAGCGTCCGCCGGTAGAATCGCTCCGCGCCACTGGCGGTTGTACCCTCGAAATCCACCGCCAAGTCCTCAAAGGTAGACTGCGTGGACAAAGGGCTGACGCGTCCACAGGTCATGCAGAGGCTTTCGCCGCCGGCAGTTGCTCTGATCTGCTGGTTTTCCTTCTTGACATGAACAATGCTCCCTTCGTGATTGACAGTGTTTTTATTTCACTGTCTCTCACAAAGGGAGCATATCAATCAGAAACGGGGGCGATTTTGTAGTTTTTTGACAGCCTCCCTTGAGATTTACTTCGCAAGTACAACGGAAATCTTGATCTCCTTTTCCGCCTCGCTCAGGTCGAACGCACCGCCGTCTGCGACGCTGACACGCAGTTCATACAGTGTGCCGTCGGCCAGGGTATCCACGGCAGCGCCTGTCTCATCCGTGATCGACCACAGTTCGTTGCCGACCTCCGCCAGCTTTCCGTCTGCACCGTAGGCATAGAGCTTCAGCTCAGCGGCGCTTCCGGAAAGATTGTTCATCCGGAACGAGACCGTCGTGTTGGGATGAACATTTTCGACCGTCACAGTATTGCGCCAGCTCGCGACCGTACCTTCGCCGCCGGCCTGCTCAAACTGTTCCTGTGTCAGTACGTTCCGCGCGGCCTTATCGAGATCGACCTCTCGGTACGGCATTTCGGGCAGATAGACGAAGCGATCCTGTAATCTGAGCAGCTCCAGATAGCCCGTCGGGCAGTAGAGCGCGTTGCCGCTGTTTCCGGCATACATACCGATAGCCATGTTATTGTAGCCATATTTGTTGGAGACGTCCATGGTGAATACCGTCTCGCCGGTGGCAAAGTCCAGAATGATGTACTGCCACATGCCGCTTTCCAGATCCTGCACATAGCCATAGATATAGCCCGTTGCGGTGGAGAGCTTGAGAATCGATGTATCGCTCAGGTCATTTCGAGACCAGATGCTCTTCATCTCATAGCCGCTATCGGTTTTCACGGTGTCCACGCGCTCGACGCCGGGCGCGATCATGCAGTTGCCCTTTGTCAGCCAGTTTGTGTCATAGATGTTGGCGTAGCTCTGGATGGAAGAGTCATTGTTGGGATCGGCAAGGCCTGCGCTGCCTGCGCCGAACCAGTTGCAGACAATCGTGCTGACGGTGCCCTCACTGTCGTCATAGACGATGGCAGAGTTGTCAACCGCCACCTGATAGCCCTCGGGCAGATCATCCAGCACCGGCAGACTTGCAACGATCTCACCGGTCTTCATATCGAGCGCCAGCAGCTTGACTGGATCCGCGTTGTCGGTGAACATCACAAGATCCGGCGTCAGCGACGGGGAGCAGCCGCCGCCCCAGGCAAGACCGCCGCCGGTGGTCTTGTCGTTTTCGCCGCTGACCTTCGCGCCGACGCTCTCATACGGCGTGCACCAGACAGCCTCGACACCGTTATTGGCACGTAGCAGATAGCAGTTCTGGTTCGTCAGGATGACCGCGCCGTCCTTGGAGGCGGCAATCCCGTTTTCCGCACCCTCGCCGAGCGCCAGCCCGTAGACAAAGACGGCCTTCGAAAGGTCGGCCTGCTCTCCGTTCAGGATCGCCTCGATCGCCGAGTGGGCGATGTAGCCGAGCACGCCCTGCTGCTCACGCTCGGGATAGATGCGGAAGCCGCCGGTGGCAAACCAGAGGTTGCCGTCGTAGTCAAAGACCACGGAAAGAAGATTCTGCGTCAGCTCCTTGCCGAGCGCAGCTTCGGCTGCCTCCTTGATGTCAATGTCCAGTACCTTTTCAAACTCCGGCAGGACGTTTCCTGCTTCATCGGTTGCCCGCAGCATCAGCACATGGTTGTTGCTGGTGGGGCAGACGATGCGGTTTTCCGAGTCAAGGAACGTGTAGGAACTCTGGATGACGTAACCACCGCCGTCGTGCTGCTTCGGAGAGAAATAGCCAAGAGTCTTCGTCTCTTCGGCATTCAGATCGCGGATGGCGATGCCGCCGAGCAGCGGAACGACTGCGTGGCCGTAGCTGTCAAAGTAAATGGCAGGCGAAGCGTTCGCGTTGGTTTTTTCATAGGAAACATTGATCTCCGGATAGATGCCAAGCGGCAGGACTTCATCCGTAGAGTCGGTATTGTAGCCGTCGTGGTGAATGTTGGCGTCGCTCTTTGCCATATAGGGGTTTTCATCGACACGCTTGGCATCCATAGCCTTTACCGGCAGGGCGGCGCTTACCGCAGAGTCTGTATCCGATGCAGGCATGTCGGAAGACTGCTTCGCACCGCAGGCCGCCAAAGTCAGGCACAACACACCGGCCAGCAGAAGGGTTGGTACAGAACATTGTAACTTTTTCATTGATTTCCTCCATTTTTGTGCTTGTTGTCTCGGTTTGGTTCGATGCCCGTTTATTCAATCCAGGCATTCAGTCCTCGCTGGAATGCTTCTTCGGAAACCGGCTCCAGCAGGAAATAGTCGGCCCGCAGCCGGAAGGCGTGAAGAGAGAAATCCAAGTCACTGCACCAGATCATCCGGCACGCGGGGCATAAGGAACGAAGGTGCTCCGCTGCATTCAACCCTGCCACCCCAGAAAGTGCAATGACGGCATTGGTTGGAGCATCTTTCTGCGCCGTTTCAAAAAAACGTTCCTGATCGTCATATTGCATGACCTGCGGAAACAGCCCCTTCGCTTCACAAAACCGGGTAATTTGCTCGGCGTAGCGCTGCCGCTCTGCTTCCTGTTCTACCAGCACGGCAATACGATACACAGATTTCCCTCCTTCCTTCATCCGATTAGGCATCTTGCTTGCGCTCAGTATAAAAAGGCCATTCGGCTTTTTCAAGCGCCGTAGCACGAAAGGGGCGATTTTGGCACGAATTCCGACAGCGGTTCTTTGTCATCCTCGACACGCTGTGATATAATTATCTTGGAATTCAAGCACAAGGAGAGAACCCTGCATGAGAATTGCGATTGTGGATGATCTTGCTGCGGAACGCACACTGCTGAAAGACCGGCTGGAGCGGCAGCTTCAGCGGAGAAACGTACAGGCGGATATTCTGGAATATGAAAGCGGCGAGACATTTCTGGAAGCGGCAAGAAAAGCGCCCTTTACTGCCGCATTTCTGGATATTTATATGGATGGCATGACGGGCATGGAGGCGGCAAAGAAGCTGCGGGAAACCAACACGGACTGCCTGCTGGTTTTTACCACGACCTCGACCGACCATGCGCTGGAGGGCTTTCAGGTACGGGCGCTGCACTATCTGGTCAAGCCCTTTACCGAAGCGGACATCGACGCGCTGACGGACGAGCTGCTTGCCCGCGTACTGCAGCCGGACAAATATATGGAGCTAAAGGTGGAGGGAAGCGAGATCCATCTGCGCTATCAGGACATCGTCTACGCAGAACACTTCGCCCACTTGATCTACGTCCATACGACGGTTCAAAAGACGCTTGCCACACGCCAACCCTTCAAGACGTTCATCGCCCCACTAAAGGATGACACACGCTTTTTTGTGTGCGGGCGCGGCGTGATCGTGAATCTGGAACACGCGGAGGATCTGGAAGGCTCCGCCTTCCGCATGGCGGACGGAAGCCGCGTGTTTGTCAGTCAAGAGCTTTTGAAGCCAGCCCGACAGGCGTTTATGGAGTTCCTGCTTCAAAGGGGGCGGATGGCATAATGGAGCTGCTGCGTCCAATTCTGGAGCTCGGCGTGGTGATTCCCGGCATGCTGCTTGCCTACTTCCCGGTAAAATCCAGCTTAAAGCAGCCGCTGTCAAAGCTTGTTTTGTGGCTTGCCCCGCTGCTTGCGCTGCTTTGCGCCGCCGGAGGCGTGGTGTGCTATGCGCACCGCATGCCAACTGCGCCGATGCTTGCAGGCCTAGCCTTGCTTGCAGTCGTGATCTACATAAAAACGCTCCGGATTTCGCTTTGGAAATCCGGAACGATTGCGTTGCCCGTCTGTGCGGTATTTGCCTGTATCAACAGCCTTTCAAGAGCGATTAACGCCGCTATGCTGGCCGGTTTGCCGCAGGCGCAGGCTGCGCCATGGTTCTGTCTGCGGGCCGTGATTTGCTATCATGCGCTCTGCTGGCTGTTTGCTGCCATCGCCTATTATCCTGCGACGCACAGCGTGCGGAGGATGGTCGAGGATGATAATTTTGCGCAGACCTGGTATGTGTTCTGGGTGCTGCCGCTGGTGTTCATTGCGCTGAATCTGTTTATGATCCCCAAGTATGCGGACACGCTCTATACCGGGCGTGTTTTGCAGGGGTATTTTGTGATCAGCATCGCACTTTTGTTTTTGATGCTTTTCTTCAACGCAATCTTCCTTCTGATGGCGATCAGCATCAACCGGAATGTGAGATTGCAGCAGGAGAACCAGCTTCTTTCCATGCAGCAGCAGCGCTACGAAAGCCTGAAAGCTGCCATTGAGGAAGCACGGCAGGCGCGGCACGATCTGCGCCACCAGCTATGTCAGCTCGCCGCCCTTGCAGAAGAAGGGGATCTTGAAAAGATCAAAGCCTATCTCTCCGGTGCGGTTTCCAGAATTCCAAGTCTTGAAATGCATTTCTGCGAAAACCGGGCGGCAGACAGCGTGGTCGGATATTACTGCGCGCTTGCCAAACGGGAGAATATCCCATTTTCCGTGCAGCTCGATCTGCCGGAATGTCTTCCTGTAGACGAAATCAATCTGTGTCTGGTTCTCTCGAATCTGCTGGAAAATGCCTTGGAAGCCAGCCTGCGCACTGCGCCTGCCCGACGCAGGATCAAACTGACAGCCTATCTGCATGGCAACAGTCTGGCACTGATTCAGGTTGAAAACACCTATGACGGAGTCATCCGCGAAAAAGGTGGTGTCTTTCAGTCCTCCAAGCGAAAAGGAGACGGTGTCGGGCTTCAGTCCGTCCGTCACATCGCAGAAAAATCCGGCGGGGTGAGTACGGTTACCTATCAGGACGGTCTGTTCTGCGCAAAGGTCATGCTTCGTGGATAATTATGCCCTGCCTTTCCAAAACGGCACGACCACAGATTTCAGTAATCTCGCCTCCGGTAAACCCTGCACAAACCGGATCGCCGTCTTTGCAAAGATATTGCTTTTCACCGTGTCCCAATCCGCCAGCTTTACGATCTCGGCTGTGCCGTTCTCAAAGTCAAGCCGCAACTCGCCCCACTCGCCGTCATTGTCCACCAGATATTGATAGACAGCAGCGGTAATCGTTTCACCCGTTTTCCGGCACTCCGTCTGCCGCAGAGAAATTGTGTGTGCGGGATTGATCTTCGTTGCTTTTGCCGTGCTCGTCGGAAGGGCTGGTTTTTCCGAAATCCCCATCTCAAACGGCACAACGGCATCTTTCAGCAGTCTTGCTTCCGGTAAGCTCTGAACAAACCGGAGCGCCGTTTTTGCGAAAACGTTGGACTTCATTGTATCCCAATCCGCCAGCTTTACGATCTCCGCTGTGCTGCTTTCAAAATCAAACCGAAGCTCACCCCATTCGCCGTCGTTGTCCGCCTGATACAGGTAGACAGCGGCGGCTATTTTTTTGTTCTTCTTTTGTGTCTCGGTCTGTTTCAGTGTCACGGTATGGATCGCACCGCTTTCCAGCAGCTCCAGCCGCAGCTTGTCTAATGTGCGCCGGTAAAACCGCTCCGCACCGCTGGCTGTCGTTCCTTCAAAATCCACCGCTAAATCTTCAAAGGTGGACTGCGTGGACAAAGGGCTGACACGCCCACAGGTCATGCAGATGGCGTTCCGCTTTTCCAGATACCATTGCTCTTTGTAGGAAAGCTGCTCAAATGCTGCCGTGACCGCCTTTGCCTATATTCCGTTCCAGAGGATTTCGGCGTAGTTCCAGCTATCGTCGCGCGTCACATCCTCGCCGGTTTCTTCGCCGTCCTCGTCCTGCTCCGTGCGGTAGAGGGAAACAATGCTGCGGTTGCGCCGGGCAATGGTCAGCAGCTCATCCGCAGATACGCTTTCGTCCTTGTATCGTGCGCACCGCGCGGTCGATGTTGATGGGCTTGGAGAGGTGGGCGTTCATGCCCGCGGCGAGGCATTTTTGAATGTCCTCATGGTAGGCGTTGGCTGTGAGGGCGATGATGGGGATGTGCTTCGCCGTCTCGCTGTGCTCTTCGGTCTCGGCGTCGTCCGCCGCGGCGGGCAGGTCGAGCGTCACGCGGAATGTCGTGCCCTTGCCGACCTTGCTCTCAGCCTCGATCGCACCGCCCATCAGGTCAACGATCTTTTTCACAATGGCAAGGCCGAGGCCGCTGCCGCGCACCTTGTTGACGCGCGTGTCGACCGCGCGGGAAAAGGCCGAATACATCTGCTCCATGAACTCCGGCGTCATGCCGATGCCCGCGATGGCCTGGCAGTAGAAGTCAAACAGCTCCGGCAGCTTCACCGGCTGCGAGACGATTTTGAACTCCCCGCTCTCGATGCGCGAGATGTCCGGCACATCGTCGATGAGCTCCTGCAAGTTGCTGCCGCTGACACGGATCTTTTCCAGGCACTCTTTCATCTTGCCCGGCTCGTCCGCATGCTGTAAGGCGATGTTCGTAAAGCCCATGATGACGTTCATCGGCGTGCGGATATCGTGCGACATGCGCGAGAGGAACTCGGACTTTGCCCCGTTCGCGCGGCGCGCCACATCTGCCGCGCTCATCAGATCCTTTTCGCGGCGCTTTTCTTCGCTGTAAAGGCGCATCGCGAACAGCACCTGCTCCGCCTCGCCATTTTTCCCGCGCGTCTGCACGATGAAGCGCGCAAGATGCCAGTTGCCGTCCCTCACGGGGTATTCGAGCATCACGGAGTCCTCGCGCCGCAGTCTCTCCGCGAGCGTCGAAAGGTCAAAAAACGGTTCAACATAGGGCAGATACTCCGGCAACGATGCTCTGCTTGCTCATTTCACTCATGTGGACGCTCGCTCTGCCGCTGTGTCCGGTCAGACGGTGCATCTGCCGCTCGCTTGCAACCTCTTTATAATAACCCGTGCGCAGATCGATACGGTAGATCGTATAATAGATCTTGCTGATGGCCGAGATGACCTCGTAGCTCATCCGGCTCTTCGTGAGCGACGTTTCCAGCGCGTGCTGATGCTCACGCTCCTCCTTCACGATCTCATCCACGCTGCGGAAGTCCAGCAGGATTTGAAAGCTCGTTTCCGTCTGCTGCACCCTATTGGCGCGCACCTCGAAATAGATGTTCCCGATGGCGTTCGGCACACTCCGGTAGCGGCGGCTGACGCGGTCCTTGGTCCTGAGCTCGCGCATCAGATTTTCTGCGTCCAAAAATTGCAGGAAGTCCGGTGCGCTCTCCTTAAGGACGCACTTGTGATAGTAATGCTCGACCGCCTCGGCATAGGAAAACAGCTCCTGCCCATGCGGGAGCAGGTCGCCCGCGGAGTTGGAGTGCTCTTCGATCTTGACGATCTCGGCCCGGTCGTTCATCAGATCCACACGATAAACGGATGTGCTGTCCTTGCAGAGCACCTTGAGCATCTGCTGCTCAAGCTTCACGGCCTGCAAATTCTGCTCGAGCGACTTCTGCTTTTCTCCCAGCAGCGTCAGCATGCGCAGGTTCTCCCGCGCGCTGCCGAGGTGCCCGCCGACAAAGGCAAGCAGGCGGTAGACCAATTCGTCCATCTCCTCTTTGCTGCACGTGCGGTCGATACGCGCGAGCTGGTCGATGATTGCAAGGCTGTATTCTGCCGCACTGTTCGCCCCTGCGGTCACGGGCGGATGTTCTGCTTGCTTCATGCGCTTGTCTCCTTTGCGGCAGCTTTCGATACCTGTCATAAATATACAAAATTGGTCAAAGTAAACGCGAAGTTGTCCCTCCCGACCATCGTTCGGCATCACCGCACAAAAAGTGCGCCGGCTCGTTGAGCCGGCGCACTTTTATTTGTTTTCACATTCTGACGCTTTACTTCTTCTTGCCGCCGAGGAATTTCGGCAGGGGCTTGCCCTGCTTGAGCCACTGGTGATACTCGGCCGTCGCGGCGAACTCGACGTCGCCCGCAGAGTTGAGCGCGGTCTCGACAGAGTCCTGAATGACGCCGATGATGAAGCCGACGCCGACGACCTGCATCGCGATGTCGTTCGAGATGCCGAACAGCGAGCACGCCATCGGGATGAGCAGCAGCGAGCCGCCCGCCACGCCGGAAGCGCCGCACGCGCCGAGGGCCGACATGATCGAGAGCAAAATCGCCGCAGGCAGCGAGACCTGCATACCCAGCGTATTGGCCGCGGCCAGCGTCATGATCGTGATGGTGATGGCCGCGCCGTCCATGTTGATCGTCGCGCCGAGGGGGATAGAGACGGAGTAGAAGTCCTTGTCCAAGCCGAGCTTTTCGCACATCGCCATGTTCACGGGGATATTCGCCGCGGAAGAGCGGGTGAAGAACGCCGTCAGGCCGCTTTCACGCAGGCAGCGGAACACCAGCGGATAGGGATTGCAGCGCAGATAGATGAAAATGATGATGGGGTTGATGACAAGCGCCATGAAGAGCATCGTGCCCACCAGCAGAAGCAGGAGCTTGCCGTACTGCGTGAAGATTGCAAGGCCGTTGCTCACAACATTGGTAAACACGAGGCCCATGATGCCAAACGGCGCAAGGTTGATGATCCAGCGCACGATGGTCGAGACCGCGTCGGACACATTGCTCAGGAAGACCTTTGTAGAGTCCGCACCAAGCTTCTTCATCGCAACGCCGAAGAGGCAGGCCCACATCAGAATACCGATGTAATTGCCGTTCATAATGGCGGAAATGGGGTTCGAGACGATATTAGCCAGCAACGTGTGCATGACCTCGCCGAGGCCCTGCGGGATGACCTCGGCCTCAGCGGCCTCGGCCAGCAGGAGCATCTGCGGGAAGAGCATGCTGGTCACAACGCTCAGCGCCGCGGCGACGAACGTCGTAAGCATGTAGAGCCACACGACCGTGCCGAAGCGGCGGTCGAGCTTGGACGAGCCCTGCGCCAGCGCGCTCGCCACGATGACGAACACCAGCACGGGGGCAATGCCCTTGAGCGCGCCGACAAACAGGTTGCCAAGCTCCTTTAACCACGTCGCGCCGGGACAGACCAGCGCCAGGATCACGCCGACGACAAGGCCGATCGCGATGCGCAAAATCAGGCTGACGCCGTTATACGCGGCGGCAATTTTTTTAAGGGTCTTCATAAAGGGATTCATAGGGGCATCTTCTTTCTTTTCAAAGTCTAACGCTCTTACGATCCTCTTCTCTCTGCTCAGGCCGCAAAGGCGCTTTCACTAACGGCCTTTATTATATCTTTATGTGCAGGAAATTGCAAGGAGCGGACAGATGTATTTCTACGAAAAACACTCCAATGACAGAAATTCGTCATTATCGCCATGAAATCTGCTGTCTGTCGCCGTCTCGCAGCACGAAAAAGTCTTTTCTGTCCGCACGCCATAAAATTCTTGCGCAGGCGAACGGATTCTATTGACATCTTTGGGCATTTTTGCAAGAATCCGATTCGTCTGTCAAAAAACACAGCGCAAATAATACCACCCATCGGATCATACCGACGGGTGTTATTTACATAACCGCATTTTACATCGGCTCAGCGTGTTCGCCGCAAAGTGCAACAATGGTCAGCGCAAACAGTTCCGCGCTTCGCACGATCTCATCTGCCACAAGGTACTCATTTGCACCGTGCATGTGATAATCTAAACCTAATCGGGAAGCGCCAAACGCCACGCCATTTTTCAGAAAGTGCGCATATGTCCCGCCGCCAATAACAAGGCACTTGCCCGGTTCGCCCATGACCTGCTCATAGCAGCCTAGGGTCATCCCTCAGTGAAATATAGAAGTTTGCCATGGTTTGCTGACACATCGAAGAGATCAGCGTATCTGGTGTGATTCGCTTGTAAATCTGCTTGATGGATTCCTGATAATGGTTGATTGTTCCATCCCGCAGATTGCGGGCCTTACAGTCCAAAATATACTCTTCGAACCCTTCCCTGAACGTCTTCTCATTCGGGAAGCACATCCTGATTTTCTTCACGGTTTTTCCCTCCCAATACGCAAAAACAGGAAGCACATCTTCTGCATTTTCGTGCGGAAGATGTGCTTCCTGCTTATGTTTGATGAAAAATCAGGTTTTGGAACCTTGGAAGGACAAACCCTGCGGTTTTCCCTCTTACTTCAGGCTCTCCGCGACGGCGACGGCCACGGCGACGGTGGCGCCGACCATCGGGTTGTTGCCCATACCCAGGAAGCCCATCATCTCAACGGAATTTCCCGCCTTTGACGGATTCTCCATTGGTGTGTAAGAGTTTTAAAAGAAGCAAACCTGTTTTTTCTCAATACAAGACACACATCAACCACGATAGCGTGACATGCTTTCTTTATTAAACATATTTTATCATAGCATGTGTTCAGGAAACCAGTGGGTTGAATTAAATTATACACATTTTTGTACATCTTTTATCGTCTTTGAAAATCGTTAAATAACTCTAAATAACTATGGAACGTCTTCAAACATAAACTTCACATCTCATATCAAGGGCGAACTCAAAAATAGCATATTTTATCTTCAGGGTATCCTGTAATATTGGATACCCTTTTGTCTATAATAAGGCCAGAAAGTGAGAGATGAAACAAGACAAAACCTCACTGAAATAAAAGGTTTTGGCTGACCTAAAAATCCAAAAGCCAATAAAGAAAGGAAACACTATGAAGACGAATATTGCTATCAACCGCAAAGAGAATACCTTGAGCATTTCTAATACGTTCTACAAGAAAGCCTCTCTCTACGGCACTCCCGAATACTATGAACTGCGTCAGGCAATGATTGAAAACCCTGAAATGAAGATTGTTTTTAAGAGTATCTGTAAAAAGACCTACAACGGCCTAACTTTCAAGGTAATGAAGTCTTACATTGAGGCCCAGCCCAACAGTGAAAAGCAGTTGAAGGTGTTCGAGGCGGTTAAGCGTATCGCAGAGATGAAGGGCAGTAAGTATCCCCTGACTAAGAAGTGGTTTCTGAACGCTTATCCCGAATACAAGGAAAATGAAGTCAAAGAGAATGAGACTGAAAAACTGGTTGCCGATTCTGACGAAGAGATTGAGGCTATGGCTAAAGCGAAATGAAAGCGTCAGCACCCACACGATCGAAATGTTCTGTAAAATCCTTGACTGTAATGTTGGGGACATCATGGAGTATATCAAAGACAGCGAATGAGGGCGGACAGCGCCCTTTTATATTGCCTTTTGATGCTATCACGCCAAAAACGCAAAAACCATTACCTGAGAGCATAGTATTTGAAATTTTTCTTGAATGGGGGCTTTATCGTGGCAAAGGGACAAGGGCGATCTTCGGGGCAAGGGGTAAAACTGCTCTATATTCGTGATTATCTCTATACCTACACCAATAGAGAAAATCCCAAAAATGCCAAACACATTGTTGAATACCTTGCCTCCAAAGGTATTGAAGCCTCTCCCAAAACCATCTATAACGATATTCTGCGTCTTCAAATCGACTTTGGCGTTCCAGTTGAATATAATCCTTCCAAATGGGGGTATTACATCACACAACCAGAATTTGAGCCGTATGAACTGCGTTTGATGGTCGATAGTATCCAGTCCTCAAAGTTCATTACACAGGAAAAGGCACGAGAGATCACAAACAAGATCAAAAAGATGGCTGACGTCTACACAAAGGACTTGCTAAACCGCCAAGCGTTTGTTACTGGACGTGTCCGCAGTCTAAATGAAAGCGTTGTGAGAGATGCCGACCGCATCTATGAAGCGATTGCCCTAGATCGTAAGATTGCGTTCCGCTATTTTCATTACACCCCTAATAAGGATAATCCAAAGTCTTATACCAAAAGTGGAGATCGTCACATTGTTAGTCCCTATGCTCTACTATGGAGCGACGGCAATTTCTATCTGTATTCCTACGATGGCAAGAAGTTTAGAACATACCGAGTTGACCGCATGGAGAATATTTCTGCTCCGCTATTGGACAAGCGTGAGGGCAAGAATGAATACGACAAAAAAGATATAATCCCCCAACAGGTAAAAGTGTTCAACATGTACCACGGCACAGCACATTATGTCCGGATGCGGGTTCATAATCGGATGGCGGATGCGGTGATAGACCAATTTGGCAAAGATATAATGATGATTCCCGCCGATGAAGGGCATTTCACCGTAAATGTGCCTGTTGAGTTAAGTCCGCCGTTTTATGCGTGGGTTGCCACATTTGGAAGATCAATAAAGATACTAAGTCCTGAACCAGCGGTTAAAGGAATGAAGGATTTTCTTCAAAAGTCTTTCGAGATGTATCAAGATGATTAAAGATGAAGGGAAGGTGTTCCATCACCTTCCCTTTTGTTTGTAGATGTAAAAAGATGTTCTATGACGCTCGCATCCGAATATGTTCCTGTTTCAGACTCCGGATGATATTTACTTCGTCCATTTCCTTCTTCAAATCGCTTGTCAAAAGATTCAAATATCCTTCTGTAATCGCAAGACTGCTATGCCCGAGTATCTTTTGAAGGGTCACGACAGAGCCTCCCATAATCGCCCATTTTTTCGCAAACGTGTGTCTGAAACGATGAACACCCGTCTGTTCCACGCCTCTTTCGTGACAGTAGTCCCACAATGCGTGATAATTACTGCTTCTGGTGAGTTGCTTACCATATACAGAGCAAAAGAGCCAATCGTCAACCTCTCCCCCTCTATACTGTAAATACTCTTTCAATATCCTCAAAATATCTTCGTTCAAGGGGATAATGAGAGGCTTGCGGTTCTTTGTCATATTCACGTAGACCACCGAATTATCAAAGTCAACATCTCGAATCTTAACATTGATTAGGCTGTTTTGCCGAACACCAGTAGAAAGCAGGAAATTGACGATCACCCAACTGCGGTAAGTCGAGAAAATACACTTACGCACATCTGGCTTTTTCAATAGTTTCTTCAATTCATCATCGGTATATGTCTGAATCGGGGTTTTACTGGCTTTTGGAAGCGGAATTTCAAAACGGGGCAGATACTTACGCTTCATAAAGAATCGCATCAGCGTTTTCAAATCTCTCGCATATGTTCCCATAGAAACCTCATTCAAATTAGGGTCATCCCTCAGTGAAATATAGAAGTTTGCCATGGTTTGCTGACACATCGAAGAGATCAGCGTATCTGGTGTGATTCGCTTGTAAATCTGCTTGATGGATTCCTGATAATGGTTGATTGTTCCATCCCGCAGATTGCGGGCCTTACAGTCCAAAATATACTCTTCGAACCCTTCCCTGAACGTCTTCTCATTCGGGAAGCACATCCTGATTTTCTTCACGGTTTTTCCCTCCCAATACGCAAAAACAGGAAGCACATCTTCTGCATTTTCGTGCGGAAGATGTGCTTCCTGCTTATGTTTGATGAAAAATCAGGTTTTGGAACCTTGGAAGGACAAACCCTGCGGTTTTCCCTCTTACTTCAGGCTCTCCGCGACGGCGACGGCCACGGCGACGGTGGCGCCGACCATCGGGTTGTTGCCCATACCCAGGAAGCCCATCATTTCCACGTGTGCGGGCACGGAGGAGGAGCCGGCGAACTGTGCGTCGGAATGCATGCGGCCCATGGTATCGGTCATACCGTAGGAGGCGGGACCGGCAGCCATGTTGTCCGGGTGCAGGGTACGGCCCGTACCGCCGCCGGAAGCGACGGAGAAATACTTCTTGCCCTGCTCAATGCACTCTTTCTTGTAGGTGCCGGCGACGGGATGCTGGAAGCGGGTCGGGTTGGTGGAGTTACCGGTGATGGAGACGTCCACGCCCTCGGAATGCATGATGGCAACGCCCTCGCGGACGTCGTCAGCGCCGTAGCAGCGGACGTCGGCGCGCTCGGTCTCGCTGTAGCGGATCTCGCGCACGATGTTCAGCTTGCCGGTGAAGTAGTCGAACTGGGTCTGAACATAGGTGAAGCCGTTGATGCGGGAGATGATCTGAGCGGCGTCCTTGCCGAGACCGTTCAGGATGACGCGCAGGGGCTCCTTGCGGGCCTTGTTGGCGTTGCGGACGATGCCGATCGCGCCCTCAGCGGCGGCGAAGGACTCGTGACCGGCGAGGAAGGCAAAGCACTTCGACTCGTCGGACAGCAGCATCGCACCGAGGTTGCCGTGGCCCAGACCGACCTTGCGGTCCTCGGCGACGGAGCCGTCGATGCAGAAGGACTGAAGACCTACGCCGATCATCTTGGCGGCTTCGGCCGCGGACTTCACGCCGGACTTGATGGCGATGGCCGCGCCGACGGTGTACGCCCAGCAGGCGTTTTCAAAGCAGATGGGCTGGATGCCCTTGACGATCTCATACGGGTCAAAGCCCTTGGCCTTGCAGATCTCGCGGCACTCTTCGACGGAAGAGATACCGTACTGAGCGAGGACGCCGTTGATCTTGTCGATTCTTCTCTCGTAGTTTTCAAATAAAGCCATTGTTTCGTCCTCCCTTCCTTATTCCTGACGCGGGTCGATGTACTTGGCAGCGTTGTCCCACTGACCATAGTGACCCTTGGCCTTTTCGAGCGCTTCGTTCGCATCGATACCCTTTTTGATGAAGTCCATCATCTTGCCGAGGTTGATGAACTCGTAGCCGACGATCTCGTTTTCCTTGTTGAGCGCGACGCGGGAGCAGTAGCCCTCGGCCATCTCGAGGTAACGGGGGCCCTTTTCGGCGGTGGCGAACATCGTGCCGACCTGGGAGCGAAGGCCCTTGCCGAGGTCCTCAAGGGACGCGCCGACAGCAAGGCCGTCCTCAGAGAAGGCGGACTGGGTGCGGCCGTAGACGATCTGCAGGAACAGCTCGCGCATGGCGGTGTTGATGGCGTCGCAAACAAGGTCGGTGTTCAGCGCTTCGAGAATGGTCTTGCCGATCAGGATCTCGGAAGCCATGGCAGCAGAATGGGTCATGCCCGAGCAGCCGATGGTCTCGATCAGAGCCTCCTGAATGACGCCCTCCTTGACGTTGAGCGTCAGCTTGCAGGCGCCCTGCTGGGGCGCGCACCAGCCGATGCCGTGGGTGAAGCCGGAAATATCGGCGATCTGCTTGGCCTGGACCCACTTGCCCTCTTCGGGGATCGGGGCCGGACCGTGATATGCGCCCTTCGCAACGGGGCACATATGCTGCACTTCGGTCGTGTAAATCATAACGATCTTCCTTTCTTATCCTCTGTCTCCACAAAAAGCGGAACGTATCCATACGTATTTTTTATCATAGCAAACCCGAACGTTTTTTGCAAGGCGAAAAAACGGAAATACGGGCAAAATCTGTATTCCTTTCCCTCATTTTCCGCTATGCCGCACTTTTCGTTACAGCAGGTGGCGGATCGGGCGCTGGACAACGCTCAGAATCGTATACAGCGCGCGCTTTGCCCAAGGCAGCGTCATTTCTTCAAACCGCGCGCCGTGTTCCGTGCCGCCGTCGTGCAGGGCGAGGCGGCTCTGGTCGATGTACTGTACGCTCTCCTGCCGCAGCGCGGCATTGACCTCCTCGCTCTCGATGACGAGCATCAGCTCCGTGTCGAGATATGCGCTGCGCATGTCGGCGTTGAATGAACCGACGACGCTCAAATCGTTTCCGATTAAAATCGTCTTTGTGTGCAGCGACTGGCCGCAGACGACCTCGTACACGTCGACGCCGCGCGATAAAATATTTTGCTTTTCGCGTAAGTAGTCCGAGCAGCCGCTCGGGTTCGCGCCGTTTTCAACGGCATTCGTCAGCACGCGCAGCTGCCGCGTCTCGGCAAGTGCTTCCAAATCGTTATACATTTTGTCGTTGCAGATGATGTACGGCGTTTGCAGCAGGACGTCATCGCCCTGCGCCATCAGGCGGACAAGCGCGTCCCACAGCTCAGGCGCTTTCGCCGCCGCGCTCGGCGAGCCGCTGAGAAGGCTCACATGCGTGACCGCCGCGGTCTCCACCTCCCAGTCGACGGCGGCAAACTCTTTTCCATGCACCGCGCATAGCGCCGCGTAGCGCTCCTGCAGCGCGTCGGTCTGCGAGGACGTCTTGCCTGTGATGGTTTTATTCTCCGGCTGCGACCAGACGCTTTCAAAATACGTCAAAAGCTGGGAGACCGAGCTGCCCTCTCCCCCGTCCGACACGACGAGCACGTCGCGGTCGATGTTCTGGTTCTCCTGATATGAGCCGAGGAACAAATCGTTCGAATTTCTTCCGCCGAGGATGTATTTGCTCCCGTCGGCGATCAGATACTTGTCGTGCAGACGGTAGTTGAGCTTCCACGGGCGCAGCAGGTCGATGGGATCATAAAAGCGCACCTCCACATTCTCCTCCGCCGCGAGGGCGCGGAGAACGCCGCTGTTTTGCAGATGCAGAAAACCGTTCAGCCCGTCGACGATGACGCGCACCCGCACGCCGCGCTGCGCCGCGCCATAGAGCGCGGCCATCAAATCCTGTCCGCTGCCGTCCGCGCGCAGGTCAAAGGTCGAGAAGATGACCTCCCTTTCCGCACTCTCGATGAGCTGCAAGCGCCAGAGCAGCGCACTGTCCGTATCCTCGATGCTCCTCACGCGCTCCTGCGATGCGTCCTCGCTCAATCGGGCTTCATACTGGCTCCACAGCTCCCCTGTCGCCTCTTTTTGCGGCAGCGGGACGAGAATGGCTGTCAGCACCCCATATAAAAGGTACACGCCCAGTGAGATGCCAAGCCATTTCAAGATATGTTTTTGCTTCATTTTTCACCTGCTTATCATAAAACTCATGCCGTCAGTTTATCATAAGGGATGCAAGCTGTCCAGCGGCGCGGCGGCGGTAAGTTTTCCCGACCGAAACGCCGCAACTTTCGCCCAAACGGAAATTTCTCGAAAAGAGGTCTTGACAATCCGCCAATTTCCGACCTATACTGTTGGTAAATGAAAAATACCCCACACGGGTATTGTATTTGTCACGAAGGAGGAATCAAATTGAAAAAGGAAACCTATGACGTGACCGGCATGAGCTGCGCCGCCTGCTCCAGCCGCGTGGAAAAGGCCGTCGCCAAGCAGCCCGGCGCGCAGCAGGTCGCGGTCAACCTGCTGAAAAACAGCATGGTCGTCGAATACGACGAATCCCAGCTTTCGTCCGCGCAGATCATCGCCGCGGTCGAAAAGGCGGGCTACGGTGCGTCTCTGCATGCAAAGCCCGGCAGCGCCCCCGCCGCGCAGACTGCCGAGACCGGCGGCGCCAGCGCCGCACAGAAGGCGTACAGCGACATGAAAAAGCGTCTCGCCCTCTCGCTCATCTTCACCATCCCGCTGTTCTATCTCTCGATGGGCCACATGATGGGCTGGCCGCTGCCCGCGTGCTTCCTCGGCATGGAAAATGCGATGACGTTCGCATTCACGCAGTTTTTGCTGCTGCTGCCCATCGTCTATATCAACCGCCAGTACTATATCGTCGGCTTCAAGACGCTGTGGCAGCGCTCGCCGAACATGGATTCGCTGATCGCACTGGGCTCCAGCGCCGCCATCGTGTACGGCATCTACGCCATCTATAAGATCGGCATCGGCTTTGGAAGAATGGACATGGACACGGTGCACACCTATATGATGGAGCTGTACTTCGAGTCCGCAGGCACGATCCTGACGCTCATCACCATGGGCAAGACGATGGAGGCCCGCGCCAAGGGCAAGACCTCTGATGCCATCACAAAGCTCATGGACCTTGCGCCCAAGACCGCGACGGTCGAGCGCAACGGCGTCGAGAGCGTCATCCTCGTCGAGGAGGTCCAACTCGGCGACGTGCTGATCGTCAAGGCGGGCGAGAGCGTCCCCGTCGACGGCGTCGTGCTCGAGGGAACGTCCTCGGTCGACGAATCCGCGCTGACGGGCGAGAGCATCCCCGTCGAAAAGCAGGCGGGAGACAGCGTCATCGGCGCGACCATCAACAAATCCAGCTATTTCAAGATGCGCGCGACCAAAGTCGGCGACGATACCGCCCTTTCCCAGATCGTACGCCTTGTGGACGAGGCCACGAGCTCCAAAGCGCCCATCGCCAAGCTCGCCGATAAGGTCAGCGGCGTGTTCGTCCCCGTCGTCATCACGATCGCCGTCATCGCAACGGCAGCATGGCTGCTGACGGGCCACAGCGTGGAATTTGCGCTGTCCATCGGCATTTCCGTTCTCGTCATCAGCTGCCCCTGCGCGCTGGGTCTCGCCACGCCAACGGCCATCATGGTCGGCACGGGCCGCGGCGCGGTGAACGGCATCCTCATCAAGTCTGCCGAAGCGCTTGAGACGACGCACAGCGTCAACACCGTCGTGCTCGACAAGACCGGCACCATCACGCAGGGCAAGCCCGTCGTCACCGACGTCGTCGACGGCGGCATCGGCAGGGACAAACTTCTCTCCGTCGCCGCGTCGCTCGAAAAGCTCTCCGAGCATCCGCTTTCCGAGGCCATCGTGGCCGAGGCGGAGAAGGAATCGCTCACGTTCCTGTCCGTCGACAAATTTGAGCAGATCCCCGGTCAGGGCATCCGCGGCGAGGTCGAGGGCAAGCTCTGCCTTGCCGGCAACCGCCGCATGATGGAAGCAAACCGCATCGAAAACAGTGAGCTGCTCGCACAAGGCGAAGCGCTGGCTGAGGACGGCAAGACGCCGCTCTACTTTGCGCTGGACAGCAAGCTCATCGGCCTCATCGCCGTAGCCGATGTCGTCAAGCCCACGAGCGCGCAGGCCATCGCCGAGCTCTCGAGCATGGGCATTGAAGTCGTCATGCTCACGGGCGACAACGCCAGGACCGCCGAGGCCATCCGCCGTCAGGTCGGCGTGGACCGCGTCGTGGCCGAGGTGCTGCCGCAGGATAAGGAACGCGAGATCCGCCGCTTACAGGAGGGCGGCAAGAAGGTCGCCATGGTCGGCGACGGCATCAACGATGCGCCCGCCCTTGCGCGCGCAGACGTCGGCATCGCCATCGGCGCCGGTACGGACGTCGCCATCGAGTCGGCGGATATCGTGCTGATGCGCAGTGACCTTCTCGACGTCTCGACCGCCGTGCAGTTGAGCCGCGCGGTCATCCGCAACATCAAGGAAAACCTCTTCTGGGCGTTCTTCTACAACGCCATCGGCATTCCCATCGCGGCGGGCGTGTTCTACCCCGCCTTCCAGCTCAAGATGAACCCGATGCTCGGCGCGCTCGCGATGAGCTTCAGCTCGGTGTTTGTGGTGAGCAATGCGCTGCGCCTGCGCTGGTTCAAGGCCAAGCACACGGAGGCAGCACCGAAAACGGTTTCTTCTCCGTCGGATCGCGGAGTGGAGATAGCAAGCAAGGAAATTATGGCAAGTAATGAAAAAGGAGAAACAAACATGGAAAAAGTCATCAGCATTGAGGGCATGGCCTGCATGCATTGCGTGAATCACGTTCAGCAGGCGCTTTCCGCCGTCCCCGGCGTGAAGGAGGCAAAGGTCGATCTCGAGAGCAAGTCCGCCACCGTCAGCGTGGACGGCAGCGTAACCGACGCGGCGCTCAAGGCCGCGGTCGATGAGGCGGGCTATCAGGCCGTCTCCATCCGCTAAGGCCATGAGAGCCGATCGTGATTCCGTCCGCCGCAAGCTGAAAATTGCCCGCGGCCAGCTCGACGGCATTTTGCAGATGATCGACGACGACCGCTACTGCGTGGACATCTCCAACCAGCTTCTCGCCACGCAGTCGCTCCTCAAAAGCGCCAACCAGCAGATCATGCGCGCGCACATCGAAGGCTGCGTGCGCGAGGCTTTGCAGACCGACCATATCGCCCCCAAGCTCGAAGAGGCCTTCCAGCTCCTCGAGCGCATGGCGCAGTCGTGACCGCACAAAAAAGGACGACAGCTAAAAATAGCTGTCGTCCTTTTTTGTTATTCGATCAGATCCTCGCGGTCGAGTTTCTTTTCCGAAAGCTGCTGTGCGGTGTGCTCATGTACGAGCTGGAGTACTACCGCCGTGAGGGGAATGAAAAACACAATACCGACAAGGCCGAAGAGCTTGCCGCCAAGCAATGCCGCAAGAAGCGTCCACAGCGGCGCAAGCCCCACGCTGCTGCCAACCACATGCGGGTAAATGAACTGATTTTCCGTGAACTGCACCGCCTGATAGACGATCAGGCACAGCAGCGCCTTCTCCGGCTGGGCAAGCAGCGTCAGCAGTACGCCGATTGCGCAGGAGGCCAGCGCGCCGATGTAGGGAACAAAGGCGAAGGCCGCCGTCAGCGCGGCGGTCAGCCCCGCGTAGGGAATGCCGCACAGGGAGAACGCGAGAAAGATCATCGTGCCGAGGATCACGACCTCCACGCACTGCCCGGACAGGAAACGGGCGTAGGTGGTGTGCGTCAGGCGCGCGATGCGGCAGACCTGATCGGCCTTTCGCTCGCTCAGGTTGGCGTAGAGGAGTCTGCGGCTCTGTTTAGCAAGGCTGCGCCGGTCGAGCAGCACATAAAACATGATGACGATGGCAAAGGTGACGTTGGCCACCGCCGAGACTGTGGTACCGGCAAGATCCACCACCGAGTCGATCAGCGCGCCGGCGCCGGTGAGCGCCTTTTCCAGCACCGTTTTCCAATCGAGCGCGGCGATGCGATCGGTGAGCTCGCTTGTATCCACGCCGTGATCCGAGAGAAGGCGCGCCCAGTCCGGCCAGTTCTCCCTGACCAGTGTGCCGATGCTCTTGAGCGACGCGGCAAGCTGCGGCAGCGCCAGAACGCACAGCAGTACCACGACGATGACCACGCACAAAAGCGTCAGCAGCAGGCTGAGAAGGTCAATGTGTTTTTCCTTTGCCTTTGGCATCAGGCGCGTCAAACGTCCTGCGATGCCCTGCATCGGCACACTGAGGACAAACGTCATCAATAACCCTATGATCACCGGCGTGAAGAGGGTAGCGAGCCTCGTGAGAAACGCCGCGACTTCGTTGAGATTCATCAGCGCGGCATAGAGCGCCACGCCGAACGCGACCAGAAGAAATTGCTGTTTTCCTTTTTTATCCATTGTTCTTTTCTGCACCTTCCGCGCGTTCGCTCTGCCACCGGAGCGGAAGTGCCGAACGCTGTGCATATCCTTTCAGGTTAATTATAGAATGGCTTGCGCTGCATTGCAAGTTCTTTTGCCCGTCGCTTGGTAGTTTTTCCCGCCCGCTGCTCTTTTCGCGCAGACTTTTGCGGAAAATCAACATTTCTCCCCTTGGCGCGGCGGTGATCGTCTGCTATACTGAAAGGAACAAAAGCTCATCGGGCGGGCGTTGACGCTTCCGATGGAAAGGAAGGCTCAGAATGAATCGAACGGGGAACGGCGCCGCACTCTGCGAAGATCCGCATGACTTTCTTGTCATGCAGAATCTCTATGACGCGGCGGTTCGGCAGCTCACGTTGAAATTCAATATTCTCAACAGTGAATTCAATGTTCTTTATGCACGCAATCCCATTCATCACATCGACGGGCGCGTCAAATCGCAATCGAGCATCGTCGCCAAGCTCATCAAGCGCGGCCTGCCGCTCTCGATCGAGTCCGCGCGAAAAAACATCAACGACATCGCGGGCGTGCGCGTCGTTTGCAGCTACATCGACGATGTCTACCGCGTGGGCGAGATGCTGGCGCGGCAGACGGATGTGGAGATCGTCAAAAAGCAGGACTACATCCAGACGCCGAACTACAACGGCTACCGCTCGCTGCACATGGACATCAAGGTGCCCGTCTACCTCTCCGACCGGACGGAATACGTCGTGGCGGAGATCCAGCTGCGCACGATCGCCATGGACTTCTGGGCGAGCCTTGAGCACGATATCCGCTACAAGGTCGACAAAACGAAGCTGCCCGAGGGCATCAACGAGGAGATGTTCGAATGCGCGGGCAAGATCGCTGAGATCGACCGCCAGATGCAGGACATGTACCAGCGCATCAAGGCCTCGGATGCCTACAACGAAGATTGAGTCCCCTACATAAAGGAAAAAGGATGCATCGAAAGACGCATCCTTTTTGTTTTTTTCACTGCTTTTTGTGATACCCGCAGTCGCAGTAGGGGCCGCCGGAGGCGAGCGTGTACTCGCGCACGAAATCCGACGCGCCGCCCGCGTCGCTCATCGTGTAGTCGAGATGGCACAGCGCGGGCGTCAGATCGTAGAGCCCCAACACCTGCATCAGCGTGCAGATGCCGCAGGTCGTGAAGCGCGCCTCGTAGCCGCTGCCGTCCTCGTACTCGAAAAAGTCCATGTTCCACGAATAGGGGTTGCGGTCGCCCGCGCGCAGCTTCGCCGTCGCCTTCATGCCCTCGATGTCCTTGGGCGTGAACTTTTTCTTTCCGCTCGCGCGGCAGAAAGCCTTCATCGTAGGCGTCATCATCGCCGCGGCGTAGTAGTCCGTCAGCGTTTTGATGTCCGGCCGCTGCGGCATGCACAGGATAAACGCGGCGAGCATCGCGCAGTTGACGATGTTCATTTCGAAGCGGTCGCGCTTGTCAAATTCCGGCAGCTTCGCGATGATCTCGCGATATTTCTTTTTGGCACGCGCCGCAACGTCCTTCGCCTGCTCCGCGGTCAGGTCGAATTCGACCGTCAGGTGCTTTTCAAACGATCCGGCAAACAGCGCCCACATGCCCGCAGGCTTTCCAAGATACTTCATTTGCTCTCCCCTTTTCGAGTTTAATCTCTCAAACTCGTCTGCATTTTTGACTGCCGTCTTGCTTTTGGTCATAGTATACCGAGGGCGGGAGCGCTTGTCAATGCGGCGCAAAAAAGCAGCGGTTCTGATGAACCGCCGCTTTTTTCAGTTGGATTTACTTGCCCTGATAGGCGCGATAGGATCGTGCGGATTTTGCCTTTGAGCGCAATTTCTGTTTTGCCGTTCTTCGCGGCCTCAACCGTGATCTACTGCACCTCGCTGACGCGGATGCTGGTGGAGCAGATGGTCTCCATCAGGAGCGCGAGGGCGCGGTCGCCCGTGGCCTCCGCCGCAGCGACCAACCTCTCGTATTCCCCTCGCGTTAGCTCCTGCCTGCTGTCGCGAAACAGGCGGCGCTGAATTTTTAAGAACCGTGCTCGGCAGTCTGTCCAGCCACAGAAGCAGAAAAAGCCATTCAGTGCCGCCAAACAAGCGTTAATGGTCGACGGTGCGTAGTTACTTGCGCGCAGATCGTCTTTCCAAAGCCGAATCATCTCCCGCGTGACCGCTGCGCCGCTCAAAAATGCGGCAAAGCTTAGCAGCGCGCGGCGGTACTTCTCGATCGTCGCCGCGGCGCGCTCTTCGCTTTCAAGTGCTTTCAAATAGGCTTCGACCATCTTGTCAGTCATATAAATGTTCCATAATAAAAATACCCCTATCTCTCTTGATAGGGGTATTGTAACGTATTGTCGCGGATTTCGAACAGTGAATTGCACTCCCGCAGCTATGAATATAAAAAAAGAAGCCACTCTCTTGAGTGGCTTCTCTCCATGTTGGCGCTACCTATCTTTCCGGGCCGTCTCCAGCCAAGTATTGTCGGCAGAAGCGAGCTTAACTTCCGTGTTCGGGATGGGAACGGGTGGACCCTCGCCCTAATCAGCACCAACTGCTGTATTGCAACTGTCTTATACAGTAACAAACCTTTATCCAATTGTCAAGTCGTGCCGAGTGGCACGTTCAAGCGTTTTGCACAGCAAAACCTTGCCGCAGGGCGAATCCATTTCGCCCGAGGATTTTTTGTCCTCAAGGGTTCCCGAAAAAGCATTGCTTTTTTGGATGGTGACCCGTACCGGATTCGAACCGATGTTAACGGCGTGAGAGGCCGCTGTCTTAACCACTTGACCAACGGGCCATGCCTTGCGTCGTGGGGTCCCCACTGGATGGTGCTCCCATCCAGCGGGATGGTACACCTTCAGGGACTCGAACCCTGGACACCCTGATTAAGAGTCAGGTGCTCTACCAGCTGAGCTAAAGGTGCATGTTCTTTCGCTCATTACGCTTATCTTTCTGTCTGCTCCTCCTGCTCGCACTACGTGCTCAATCGCAGGCTATGTGCCGCTCCGCGGTTGCCCGCGATACAACGCCTGCGGGCGTTAGTACCAGCTGAGCGAAAGGTGCATGTCTTCAAATCGAACCTTCAAAACCGAACAATGTAACTTCAAAGCTCCTCTCAAGGCCTTGCCTGCTTCATTCGTAGGTCAAGCCCTCGGACTATTAGTACCGATCAGCTGCACACATTACTGTGCTTCCACCTTCGGCCTATCAACCAGATCGTCTTTCTGGGTCCTTACTCCTTAAAGGATGAGAGATCTCATCTTAGGGGGAGTTTCACGCTTAGATGCTTTCAGCGTTTATCTCGTCCGTACATAGCTACCCAGCTATGCCCTTGGCAGGACAACTGGTGCACCAGAGGTACGTCCATCCCGGTCCTCTCGTACTAAGGACAGCTCCCTTCAAATCTCTTACGCCCGCAACAGATAGGGACCGAACTGTCTCACGACGTTCTGAACCCAGCTCGCGTGCCACTTTAATCGGCGAACAGCCGAACCCTTGGGACCGAATACAGCCCCAGGATGTGACGAGCCGACATCGAGGTGCCAAACCTCCCCGTCGCTGTGGACGCTTGGGGGAGATCAGCCTGTTATCCCCAGGGTAGCTTTTATCCGTTGAGCGACGGCACTTCCACTTGCATACCGCCGGATCACTAACTCCAACTTTCGTTACTGCTCGACCCGTCGGTCTCGCAGTTAGGCTGGCTTATACGTTTACACTCACTGCACGATTTCCGTCCGTGCTGAGCCAACCTTTGAGCGCCTCCGTTACTCTTTAGGAGGCGACCGCCCCAGTCAAACTGCCCGCCTAACAGTGTCCCCCGACCGGATTCACGGCCGCAGGTTAGAAATCCAGCAATCCAAGAGTGGTATCCCACCGGCGACTCCACACAAGCTGACGCCCGTGCTTCCAAGTCTCCCACCTATCCTGTACATGAATTACCGAATTCCAGTATTAAGCTGCAGTAAAGCTCCATGGGGTCTTTCCGTCTAGTTGCGGGTAACTGGCATCTTCACCAGTACTACAATTTCGCCGGGCGGGCTGTTGAGACAGTGCCCAAATCATTACGCCATTCGTGCGGGTCAGAACTTACCTGACAAGGAATTTCGCTACCTTAGG